>CAEZYU010000043.1_pt1 | contig 18214 bp, 13 predicted proteins | sample 7265681 | NCBI WGS metagenome assembly CAEZYU01 (sample SAMEA6813940, study PRJEB35770) | freshwater metagenome | biome: Freshwater; feature: Freshwater reservoir; material: water | place: Czech Republic | collected 2017-04-14 | depth 30m m | reverse complement strand
TCGTGCAACGTTGGTCGGACGGTTCTCCGGGACTCAGAACAACAAAGCGAGTTCGAACGTCGCGGTTATGTGGTCATGCCTTTTCTCTCCGCCGAGCAAGTTGATCAGTTGGTTTCTGGATATGACTCAATTGCTCAATCGCTGGGCGGGGCCAGTAAGCCCGAGGACTACAACGACACCTACGCCGAGTTCAGCATCATTCATTCCCGACCGGAGTTTCGCCGTCAGGCTTATGCCCTGATCAATTCAGTGCTGGCTCCCGAAGCCGATCGAGTTTTGATGGACTACCGGCCACTCATCGCCAACTTCGTCAACAAACTTCCCGGTACTGGCCTAGTCCCGACTCACCAAAACCTCTCGGTGGTTGATGAGTCCCGCTATGCATCAGTCTCGGTGTGGGTTGCCCTTGTGGATTGTGTGCTCGACAACGGAGCGATGTCCATGCTCGACGGAAGTCACCGATCGCTTCGCAGCCGCCGCGGCATGTGGGCCTACCAAGCTTTTGGGGGAATCGAACAGGCGACGCTTGACGAGTTGTTGACTCCTGTTGAGGTGCCAGCCGGTCACGCAGTGATCCTCGACGATGCATTGGTGCACTACTCGCCACCCAACCAGACAGATCAACGCCGCTTGGCTATTCAGTTTGTCATGGTTCCGCAAGAGGTTCCCTCGATATGGCATCAACAAGTTGGCACCAATGAGGACGGCCTAGACGTTCAAGTCTGGGAGATTGATGAGCGGTTCTTCTTTGAGTTCTGGCACGGTGATGGTGACGACAGGTATGGCCAGAAGATCGATCGGATCACGATCCCATCTGTAGAGCTGAGAATTGAAGACCTGCATTCACTGCTCGGCAGTGAGGTCTAGAACCGGTACTTAACTCCAGAAATAGACTTGTTCTTCGTCCTGTGACAGAGCGGCAAACCCTCCGATAGTCACTCGCTCTTGGGTGCCAAAGACGGGTTCAACTCGATGCCAGATCCGTCCTCCCGTAAAGAGGATCATGTCTCCCACCTCTAGGTCGATGGGGGTTCGACCAAAGCGCTCGAGCAGCGCATCGCGCTCCTCGCTCATCGGAAGTGCTCGAACATCCTCGGGAGTGTCATCCCACATGAGATCGTACAAAACCAGTTCGCCGCCTGTGTCTGGCTTTTGGCCAACAACGAAGTAACTCAACGAGTTCCACATGCGCGCTATTTCACGCAGGTGCTCGTACGAACCCCAGGCATTACAAAACTCGTTTGCCGTGTGAGCATGCATAACTCCACCGTCGGGCGGAAGAAAGCGAATCGTGATGGGAACGTAATCGCCCCGCCCCTCCTCTGAGGGAACGCTCGCTGGGCGACCTGCGCCAACAGCCGAGAGCACCTGCCCGATACGCCCCACAAAGTCAACATCGAAGAGGGAGTCGAGTCGGTCATTGATAATCGGTGCTGCAGCGTAATAGTCGGCGCGGTCATCGTCGGCGCCAACGATTGCAGTGCCAAAGAAAATCTGCTTTCCGTAATCGTTGAACTCTTTGGAATGCTCGCGAGCGCGCAGTACGCCCGTTGCCACCTCTTCCTCAGTGAACACTCCCCGGATCGAGATTCCGTCGAGCGTGCCTGCATAGATTCGCTCGATCGCGTCGGGGTGATTGGAGACCTCATCAAACTGCAGGTCAAGCCATTCGCCAAGGTGCGGCCGGTTTGGATCTACTTCGCTGCTCGGGGCTGCCGGTACGGGTGCAGGCACGGATTCCGGTTCGGTCGCAGGCTCAGGTTCCTGTTTCGAGACCGAGGGAATTGCTTCCTCTTGCTCCGAACGGGTGGCGGGTTCACTTTTGCTGCGGAACCTATCAAGAAGACCCATGTTGGATGCCTTTGCTGTTCGATTCATCCGTCCCCGGGATGACTTGCATATATTCCCTAAGCTAATCGGGAATGCTCAGGTATCCTCACTCTCTAGGAGTTTTTGCGGTCACTTGCTAGTCGAGAGCTGAGGAATAGATGCGTGCCGAATCAGAGGCAAGCTCCATGAACGAGCAAATTGAAGCTTCCGTGGAACTTGCAGCAGCTTGGTTGGCCACTGAACAGAAAGCCTCGGGCGAATTCCCTTCTTTCTCGAGTCCTTTGATCGCGGCGCAGGATTGGCAGCCAGACAGCGTGAACTTTGTGACGGCGCTGACCTCACTCGCTCTCGAGGGGGTAGATCTGCCGCAGACCAAAGCCATGCGAGAGAGAGCGGCGCTTTATTTGACGGGCCAGCGCGAGGGCGCTGGTCTGTGGCGATACTGGGCAAAGGCAGCTGAGCTGCATGACTACACGCCGCCCGATGCAGACGACACGGCATGTTGTTCTTTGGCAGTCGGTAGCTCCGCTGGAACTGCTAACCAGAAGCTCCTCTTGGCCAATCGTGACCCGTTGGGAAGGTTCTATACCTGGATGCTGCCGCGGTCCGAGATCCGCAGCTTGTCGTACCGTTGGGCCCTGCGCTCGGAGCGCTCCGGTGCTGCTCAAGCAAGACGCGTAGAGCTCTGGGAGAACTCCGAGGCAAGCCCATCAGACGTTGACGTAACCGTAAATGCAAACGTCATCCGCTATTTGGGGCCGCAGCTTGCCCCGGTTGCTGCAGTTGAGTGGGTGGCCTCTGTTGTAGAGGCCGGGACCGAGATTGAAGAGGATCATTGGTATCGCAGCAGAACCAGTTTGTACCGCAGCATTGCCATTTCGGCGCGTGATGGAATTGAGCGGTTTGCTGGCTTGCGCAATCTGGTCATCTCTCGGATTGTTAAAGACGCAGCCTCGGGCGGGTTTCGCAGTGACCTTGAACTTGCCGATGCCTTACGGGTGCTCCGGCTCTTTGATGCAGACCCAGAAGATTGCGTGGTCCTTGCAAAAATGCTGCTGCAGCGGCAGCGTCCGGAAGGCTGCTGGGAGCGTTCAATCTGTTACTACGGCGGCCCGCAAGAAAGTTTCGGTTGGGCATCGGAAGCCCTCAGTACTGCAACGGCGATTGGGGCACTTCACGGAATTGATCTCGGCGAGTTCGGCGCAACGCCGTTCAGTTCCGGCACTGAAGACCTGCCAGATTCAGCGCCTGTGACGCTTGCCCCGTTGCGAAAAATTGTTGGCATCAAAGACCCTGAAGTTGCGCATGCGCTAGCCCGCGACGGCTTTGTTCGCCTTGGCGTGATACTGACTGCGGAAGAGGTGGCACGCGGCCAAGAAATCTTTGCCGAAGCCGTGCGGCGGATGAACCGGCCGATCGGCGATGCATGGTTTCACACCATCTTGATTCCTGAGGATGATGTCCGTGCCTTTATTACTGAAGAGCTAGAGGTTCTCCTTGCGCCCAAGATCGCCGAGGTTATTGACCCAGAGCAGCTCGAACTCATGCGCCTAGACTTTTCGGTGAAGCCACCTTCGACCAATAACGAACCTGGGCCACATCAGGATTACGCACTCGTGGATGAGCGTGAGGCAACGAGTTTCTACGCTTGGATACCCCTTGTCGACATGAATGAATTCAACGGGACCCTGCATGTGGTGCCGGGGTCTCACCGCTACACAAACATGATTCGCTCCTTTCATGTCCCGTCAACCTTTGATGAGGTTCTGGACTCAGTGCGGGCAGCGGCACTGCGATTTGATTGTTTGGCCGGGGAACTCATCTTGATGGTTTCGGGCGTGATTCACTTTTCGCCGCCAAATAGCTCAGACGAGGTGCGCCTTGCAGCACACGGGATGCTTGCGCCCAGCAAAATTCCCCTCAAGTTCTACTTTGCTGATGAGCAGACCCCCGAGGGAAAAGTCGAGGCGTACGAGGCTGATATTGACAGCTACGTGAACCAACTTCACCAAGGTCGGCCCCATCCAGACGTCCAGCCAATCCAAATACTTGAGCGTCCACCACAGAGCATGACTCCGGAGCGGTTTCTAGCTGGCCTGAGAGCCACGACAGACGCGCAGGGTTGAGAGCCTCTCTCGGCAAGCGAACAAAGAGCGTCTTTGCCCTCTGAACAGTAGAATCCAATTGTGCGCACGAACTCTGATAGGCGGCAGAGCAGGGCGGTGGGGGCCAGCGCTCCCACTCTCAGGCTGTTCGCAGTGTTGCTACTTGGCTGCGGTTCAGCAGTCGCTCGGGTCGGTTTCGGTTCACTACAAGACTTTGCAATCGGAGCAGCCCTGCTGCTGATTGGTGTGCTGCTGATCTGGATTTTGCAGCCTGGCACTCTAGGACTGCACCGGTGGCTGTCGCTGTGTGCCGCCGTTGTTCTGGCAGGCATCGCAATGGCTGCCGTACGGGTTGGCTTTGTTCTCCCATGTGCTGTGGTTGGCATTGGAACAGTGCTTGCCTACGGTGCTCTCATCCGCTGGTCGTTGCCACTGCGTTGGCCACAGCGAACCCCGGCAATCGCCGGGCTTGCTCTTGGGCCACTGATTGTTTCGATGTTGTTGTGGTACCGGTCCCCGTCCCTTGTCAGCTTCTTGCTGCTTGGACTTGCCGCCGTTGCGTTACTCGAGCTGTATGCACGAGCACCTCACACTGCTCATGTGATTGATTCGGGAATTGCCCGCGGTGCCCGAGCAGTAGGTCAGGGAGTCACGGCCGTTCTTGCCACTCTGATCATGGTGTTGCTGGTCATTCCGGTCAATGTGGTCTCTCGCATGTTTGGGTACTCACCACTAGACGGCGGATGGGCGAGTCGCAGTTCGGCTTGGGTGCCAGTCGCTACTGACGGTGTTCGATCGGAGTCGGGCGAGCCAGCACAAGCTCGAAGCATGGCCATGCGAGAACCGAGGCCCAACAAAGAGGTCCGTCGGCGTGGCCACCTGCGCCTGCTCGTTCCAGTTCTTGCTCTCGTGGTTGTTGGGCTGCTGATGGGAGTTGGTCCCATCAAGCTTTCGTTGTCCGACTCGGCTCAAGAGGTAGCAACGCAGCAGGACCGCCCGAGCACCTTCACGCGTCCCTTCGAGGAGGATCCAGCGTTCAAGGATGCGCCCTGGGCGCAGAATCTTCGAGTCAACTTGTTGGATGCGTGGAACAACTTAGAGTTCAACGCAGCAGTGGGCGGATGGCGCATCAAGGACGTGAGTTCTCAGTACATCAACGTTAGCAACGGAGAGCGCCGCACCACCGCAGCAGACCCTGCGCTTGGCGACCCGATTGTTATTTGGTTCTTCGGCGGATCGGCTGCATTCGGTGCAGGCCAACGTGACGAACACACCATCCCCTCGGAACTCGTCAAGCTGGCTCAGGACCAAGGGGTACCCCTAGAAATTCACAACTTTGCTGTTCCCGCCACCGTGAACTGGCAATCAGCGATGCTGCTGATTGCTCTACTGCAGAGCGAGCAGAAGCCAGACCTAGTGGTTATCTACGACGGGGCAAATGACGTAGCACTTCAAGGAGTGTTAGCCGCACAGGGGAAGGGGGCCTCACCACAGCCTGCGTCTCTCATCGATGGCGAATTAGATGCAGTTCTGAAAAAGCGCGCAACAGCCAATGCTGCACAGGGGTCGGAAACGAGGCAAACACTGCTTCCGCCTAGCAAGGCTCGCACCCCAGATAAGGAACTGACCCCTGCCGCCTCGGGGCAGATGGTGCTACAGCGTTATGGCAGCGGGATCGAGGTCATCCGGAAATTCTCCGAGCTGTCGTCTGTGCCGGTGCTGATTTTTTGGCAGCCAGATATTCGCACCAAGCAGCCCCAATCTTCAGCCGATGCCGACACTCTTGCCGCAGTCAAGGTCGATCAAGGCTCGCTCAGGGCTTGGACCGAAACCTCTGATGCGGCCCGGGCCGGTCTGAGCGCTCTGGGCGTGACCGACCTGTCTGGGGTCTTTGATGGGCAAACCGAGCCCATCTACTGGGACACCGTGCATACCAACGAACTTGGTTCGAGACTCGTGGCCGAAAGAATGCTGAAGGAGTTGCAGCCCAAACTCCAGGACCTCTCAAAGCAACAGGGCTAAGCCACAACACGACTTAGTCGGGCACAATGACTGCGTTGTGTCCCGTCCAGTGCGGTTGGTCTGCTTTGTTAAAGAGGCAGTCGTCAATCACAAGGAAGTCCATCTGGGTCGTCATAAAGCAACGATAGGCATCCTCAGCGGTCAACACGATTGGTTCACCTCGAACGTTGAACGAGGTATTTACCAACACTGGGCAGTCGGTGAGTTTCTCAAAAGCCATCAAAATGCTGTGGAGTTGTGGATTGCGTTGAGCGTCGACTGTTTGTACTCGAGCACTGCCGTCAACGTGGGTCACGGCTGGTAAGGGTGAGTCCACCTGTTCAAGGCGTGCCGAGAGGTCCATCATGTCCGAGAAAGCGGGATTATCTGGCAAGTCGGCGCTAGCTACCTGTGCGCCACGCACAGGTGCAACGAACGACATATACGGCGACGGGCAATCAAGTTCGAAGAACTCCGATGAGCGTTCGGCAAGAACTATTGGAGCAAATGGTCGAAATGACTCGCGGTTCTTGATGCTCAAATTCAGCCGGCGCTGCATCGAGGGTGATCGAGGGTCCGCCAAGATCGAGCGATTGCCAAGGGCCCGTGGACCGAACTCCATTCGCCCAGAGCACATACCCAGAATCGCTCCATCTGCGAGAAGATCTGCGACTCTTCCGGCGAGTTCCGCCGAGTCGATGAACTGTTCACATGGTCGACCAAGTGCTGTGAAGGATTCACAAGTACTTGTCTCGCTTGGTAGCGGGCCAACGAGTGCCCCCTTCATAGAGTCTTGGCCGGCCGGGTCAGGCCGCTCGCTTCCGCAAACCTCATGCCAAGCCCACAACGCGCAACCTAGGGCCGACCCAGCGTCGCCCGCTGCTGGCTGCACCCAGACCTCGCTAAAGGGGCCTTCACGAAGAAGCCTTCCGTTCGCAACACAGTTCAGAGCTACGCCGCCGCCGAGAACTGCTTGGTCTGAGCCAGTAAGCGTGTGGGCATGGTGTGCAACTCGGAGGACAACTTCTTCAAGGACAACCTGGATGGAGCGCGCAAGATCGCATTCTCGCCGAGTTATCGGAGCCGAGGCTTTGCGTGGCGGTCCGTCAAACAATTGATCGAACCGCTTGCTCGTCATGCGTTTGCCGGCGAGGTAATCAAAGTAGTCAAGGTTGACGGTAAAGGATCCGTCGTCGCGCAGGTCGATGACCTCGCCCAAGATTCGTTCGCTGTATCGAGGCTCACCAAAAGGGGCGAGCCCCATCAGCTTGTATTCGCCGCTGTTCACACCAAACCCGCAGGCCGAGGTGAATGCTGAGTACAACAACCCGAGCGAGGAGGGAAACCGCATCTCTTGCAGAAGGTCGATCTTGCGACCCGAGCCCAGCCCAATAGAGGAGGTGGCCCATTCTCCGACGCCATCAAAGGTGAGCACAGCCGCAGAGTGAAAAGGAGAGGGGTAAAATGCTGCGGCAGCATGGCTCATATGGTGCTCTGCGAAGAGTGTCTGCCCTGCTGGGCAAAAGCCGAGTTGTTTGAGTGTTCGATCGATTCCGTACGACACCCAGAGCTTTCGGCGCAGCGACTCCTCCATCGCCCGAGGAAAGGTACTGATTCCCTTCAGGCCGACAGCCGTAAACGTTTTGAGTACCCGAACGAAAGAACTGACCGGTTTCTCGTAGTACGCCACCGTGAGTTCTGCATCGCTCGGCACCTTGCCCGCTTGTAGGCAGTACTCGATTGCGTGAGCCGGAAGCGCTGGGTCGTTTTTGACTCTGGTAAAGCGTTCTTCTTGAGCAGCAGCAACGAGTTGCCCGTCGCACAACAGTGCCGCGGCTGCATCGTGATACAGCCCACTCACCCCTAAGACAAACTGATGGCCCATCGAACTAGTAGTTCATCAGATCAGAAGAAGGTATAGACCGCGTAGGGGACAACGGCCTGAGTCGCAGTACCGAGTGCGATTGCAACAATAAGAAGGGCGGCTGCCGGCAGTAGCCACCAGGCTTTGTTGAGTCTGGCGTAGAGCAGAAAATCGGCTGCCAAGCGAACTGTATGGCGAACGAGGAGCATGTCAAGAACACCAGCTCTCAGGGTTCAGCGGGCATCGCTGCGGTACAGCAAGCACCGCTATGCAGGCCACGAGGACCAAGTTGTTTTCAGCCCCTCGTTCAGCGAGGTTTGTGGCTTCCAGTCCAGCAGTTCGGCCGCGAGAACGCCCGTTGCGCTGCGGCGGTGAGGCTCCTCGGAGGTCAGACCCAAGGCAGCAGGAAGGGCAATCCTCTGAACCGTTGAGTTTGAACTCGTGGTGCTCAAAATCTGCTCAGCCAAATCGGCAATACTCGTCTCTTGCGGGCCGCCGAGGTTCACCACAGCCCCCGAGCCGCGTTCGCAAGCGGCAATGGTTCCGTCCACGGCATCTTGAACGAACACAAAGCTCCGAGTTTGTGAGCCGTCGCCATAGATGACTAAGTCTTGGCCTGCTTGGGCTGCGTCCAAGAACAAGGTGATGACGGACGGGTCAACAGAGCGCGGCATGCGAGGCCCAAAAACATTGAAGTAACGGATGACAGAGGCCGGTCGCCGAGCAGTAGACCCCGAAGCAAGTGCAAGGTGCTCCATGCATGCCTTGGCATGGGCGTAACTCCAGCGCGCCGCCTGAGGTGGCCCGAGTAGTCCTGGAGTCTGCTCGTCGAAGGGAGTCGCAACGCTTCGGCCGTAAATTTCAGAACTTGAGGCCACAAGAAAGGATGCATCGGGGGCCGCAGAGCGAAGCAGGTTTGCCGTGCCAGTGACTGCTACTTCAATCACTCGCGCAGGATCGGCAATTGTGGATTTCACCCCAACGACCGAGGCCAGGTGATAAATAGCGTCAAAATCCGGTGCGAGGTCTTCTACCAAGTCCTGATCGGTGACCGAACCTTCAACCAGAGTGACCCGATCAGCAAGGTGCAAAAGATTGTCTCTAGATCCGCGACTGAGGTCATCAAGCACCGTGCACTCATCGCCGCGCGCAACAAGGGCATCAACAAGGTGGGACCCAATAAACCCTGCCCCGCCCGTAATCAGTGCTCGCATCCCCTCAGGCTACCAAAAACCATAAGAAATCGATGATGGCTACAGATCGAGGTCGCAGTAGTACCTTCTGTAGCTGTGCATGGCCCCTCTCGAAGCTTGAGCTTCGTCCTCCCCTTTTGGAATGAGGTTGAAGGTGCTGAGCGGACTATCGCGGTGGTGAGTGAAGCTGCAACCGAGCTTATTCAGACTGCCGTGGTATCGAAGGTTGAGATCTTGGCAGTCAACGATGGCAGCACGGATGCAACTGCGCAGGTTCTTGACTCCCTTGCTGAGCAGAACACGTACCTGCGAGTTGTGCATCACGCAGCCAATCAAGGTTTGGGGGGAGCGCTTCGGACAGGGTTTCAACAAGCCAGTTCCGACTGGATTTTCTACACCGACTCCGACCTACCCGTAGACCCACTGGTTTGTAAGCGGGCCTTCCGCGCTACCGAGCTACATGATGCAGATATCGTCTCGTGCTACCGCCTAGACCGGACAGGCGAGGGGGTTCGGCGAGAGGTCTTGTCTACGGTCTACAACTCGGCGGTTCGAGCTGTGACTGGTTTGAACGTGAGAGATGTGAACTTTGCGGCAAAGCTGCTGCGGCGAGAGTCGGTGACCTCTTGTCTACCGATGAGCAATTCACTGTTCTTTGACGCCGAACTTCTTGCTAGGGCTTTGCGATCAGGAGCGACACTGCAGCAGATTGGCGTGGACTATTTCCCTCGTTCAGTGGGCACCTCGACGCTGTCCTCGATGCAATCAATCCGAGACACTGCTCGTGATCTTGCTCGTATCGGGCCGAGCGTGAGTATTCGCAAGTAACTACTTCTGATCCTCCTCAGCTTGGCGTTGACTCACGGGTGGGATGAGGGGACGGCACTGTTAGAATTCCAGACTCCTGAGGGGAACAGTTTCTGCTCGGGGTGGGAGCAACCCCAGTGCAGCCGATGACTGAGTGGACGGGTTGGATGAGGTGAACAAAAACAACCAAGCTGCGAAGGTGTCGAGTAGTGGACTCGTGGTTGTTGCATGGCTTCTGGCGCTACTTCAGGTACTGCTCGATCTCGGATCCCGGTTTGCGCAGTTCAGCGCAGTACCCGCCCTCGCTGCACTGCAAGTCTCTCTTGCTCTAGAACTGGCGATTCTGGCTGCGCTTGTGTTGAGGCGAGTTGAAGAGCCACGGAATCAGGGCGGTACAAGGCGGCCAGTCTGGCCGTTGCTTGTGGCACTTCTAGGAACATCTTTGGCCATTCTCGGCCGGGTTACTATCTCGGCTCTTGAACCGACGGTCGCCTGGCTTGCTCCGGTATTGCTTGTTGCGCCAGCGGCTCTCACCTGGGAAGTCACTCGCATGTATCGGGCAGGAAGCCGCTTGAGCAGTGTGGTCTGTTTGCGTGTCGCCGCTACTTGGAGTGTGGTCGGCGCGTTTTGTCTGATTGCCTTAACACTGAGCCCAACTCGATGGAATCAAATTGACGTTCGGACAACTGGATGGAACTGGGTGGGGTGGAGCCTTGGCGTCGTTGCGAGCTGCGCCGTTTTTCTGTCCCTTGTGAAGCGAAGCCGGGGAGTCGCCATTCGGTTTCTACTAGTCGCAGCTTCGGCTTCTGCAGTACTTCTCAGCGGACGTTCGGCGACGGAACTTCCCGCAGCTTCGCAAACTCCGGTGCTGTTCCCACTCCTCGGGGCGACAGTGATTCTTGTCGCCATGCTCACCCCTAGCCGAGCTGTAGCTCGCCTCACATATTTGCTGAGAACGTCCGCCAAGGCAGTCAGAACTAGTGCAGGCCGGATTCTTCAAGAGTTGCTTGACGTTCTTCGTAAAGCTACGAGCACTAGCGGCCGGGCTTGGGGGAACGTGATTCGCTTTGCCTCGTTTGGTGAGGTGCCGGTGCAGCAAAGGATGACTCGGCAGCATCTTGTTGGCGCCGCGACCATGGGCGTTCTCTCGGTCGGGTTTATTGCGCACGGCGTTTGGTGGGCAGATCGAGCGGGGTGGCAGCCAACTGGGCACGCAGCAACGCTGATGATGCGAGCATCTCAGGTTGGCACAGTCGACCACCCCCTGCTTGGGCTCGTAACGAGTCTTGGAAGCATCGGAAAGGGGTCGCATCTTGGCCCTTTACCCATGGACTTACTTGCCCCATTCATTCGACTGTTTGGCGTTCGGACGGGGGCTCTGCTGGCTGCTTCAGCTTTCACGCTTTTGTGTTGGGCAGTTTCGGTTTGGTCGGCATGGAGAGCAGCTGGCGCAACGGTGGCTCTAGCCGCTTGGGTGATGGCCCCGGTCGTTATTGCAGTACCGGCTCTCGGAGCGTTCTGGGAGGGAAATAACATTTCGATTTCACTTCTAGCAATCACGGCCACGCTGCTTGCAAGTTGGGCAGCGGCTTCGGGGACGCCTAGGGCTTGGTGGTGGGCGGTCGGACTCGGATCGTTCTGCGCTCAGTCCTATATCCCCCATGCCCTCATCATTATTGGTCCAGTCGTTTTCTCCGGCTTAGCACTTGCAGGATCAAGACGAGCAGCGACAGAACCAGATCAGCAGCATGACCTTCAGAAGGTCATCAAGGTTGGGTGGCTGATTGCTGCAGTTGCCTGGTTCCAGCCAGCTTTAGATGCTGTGCTGCATCAAGGTGGAAACATCCGCGAACTGATTTTAGAAGTGACCAACCCTCAACCCAATGTAGGGATCTCTGGGTTTCCAAGAGCCATTGCTTGGGTGTTTGCGGTGCCGCCAAGATGGGGAGAGATCACGAAGAGTTTTGCTCAGGCAGGCAACGCCGAGGAGTTCATTCGCGGGTCGCTCGTGGCGGGCTTACTGATAGCACTGTTGCTTGGCTACCTCTGGTGGCGAAGCCGATCAGCGATGGTACAAAACGAGCGGCAACTGCGAATCGTCACCCTTTTGGTTTTGCTCGGTACCGGGCTCAACGTGACGCAGCTCCCACAGGACTTTCTGCGTTCATTCCAGCTTGGCTGGCTGGTGGTGGTTTCAATTTTTGTTTGGTTCAGCATTTTTGCTTCCCTGTTTCTTGCCACACGTGAGCGTCTCGTAGCGCTCATTTCGTTGCGTTGGGTTCAAGCTCTGCGTGCCGGAGTATTTTCTGTTTCAGCTCTGGCTGTGATTGCCCTCGGCATGTCAGGGCCCGAACGGATAGAAGATGTGAAGGATCGCGCCTTCACCATTGATGCTTTGATCGACCCACTTGTTGAACAAACCCTGAGTGAGTTCGACAGCAGCGAGGCAGTTCTCGTCCCTCAGGCTGGCGGGAGACTGAACGAAATTGCCACCGATACGCTTCTTTCAAACCTGATTGTGGGAGGCCTGAATGCACGAGTCGAGACCAGCCCGAGCGGGATGAATTATGGGGAGCGCCGAATGGTGACTCAGTGGTCTGGCCCGGCGCTTTGGATAACGAGTGCCCTCAGTCCGATCAAGCCAGATGGCAAGCTGCTGGCCTCGGTTTCGGAACCTAACTGGAATCAGAAGCGCTTCGATCAGCTTGCCCAGCAAGTGGCCACAACGGTGCGTGCAGCACCCGAAGCCAAACTGTATCCATGGGTCGACCGGTATTTAGTTCGCTATTTGAGTGGCTGGATTCCAGACGAGGATCTGTGCTCGACCGCAGAGCAGATTCGGTCGGGAACCTATCCTCTTGCCTCGCTTCCTCCGGCTCTGCTGCTGACCCTGTATGCCGATTTGGCCTTCTCCGCACCACGTCTTGATCAATCGATACAAGATGAGGTCTCTGGAGTCATCGGGCAAGGTCCACTTGAAGTGTGGCTGACAGAGATTGAACAACCCGTGGATATTGCGGGTACCAATCTTTTGCGAAATGGTAAAGCATGCCCTCAATCTGTTGGTCCCTCGTGAACCTCAGACGGGGAGAGCGTTGAGCAGCGAGCGGCCCAAAACTGAGTGCTGGTGGTAGCCTCAACGGGTGTCATCCCTAGCGAATATTCGTGACAGATGAACCTTGGTCGAGTACCAGCGGTCCTTCGATCTTCGACGCTTGCGCTTCGTCAACGCTCCACTCTGCCGCAGACGTTGATCTTTTTTGTCACCTCTCGGTGCAATGCGCGTTGCGACTTCTGTCTCTATAAAGACTCAGTCGAGAATCCGACTCGGCGTAGTGAGGAACTCACTGTCGAAGAGGTCAACAAGATCGCCGCCGCCTATGGGCCTTTGCACTACCTGGCGCTCTCTGGGGGCGAGCCGTTCGTGCGTAAAGACATTGGGGATATATGCCAAGCATTCATTGATCACTGTGGTACTTCTGTTATTGGCATACCCTCAAACTTCGCCTATGGCGAGGTCATGCTTGACACGATCGAATCACTTGTCGCCCGCAATCCGAATGTGATTGTGGAGCTTCAGATGTCGATTGATCATCTAGGTGCTCGGCACGATCTCAGTCGAGGAATAGACGGACTCTTTGAGTCAGCTATCGCAACCTTTCAGCAGCTTCAGGCCGTCCGCAGCCGTCACAGCAACCTGTCACTGAAGGTGAATCTGGTGTGGCTAGAACGCAACCGAGATGATATCGATGTCATCGTCGAGGGCCTTCGCAAACGAATTGAAGTTGACCGGATTCATCTCACCTTTCCGCACGAAAAAATCTCGCCTGATGGCGCATCCACTGAGCAACTCGAAGAGTTTGATCGCTTTTGGGGTCCGGCCGAAAAAGTGTCGGGCGATTCGACCGGAGAGCGGGATCTGTTTACGTTGCCGATGCGTGCTGCCAAAGTCTCGGCACATCGGATTCTGCGTGAAGCAATGACGGGGGAGACGCCCATGGGCGCCATTTGCGAAGCTGGCAAGCACCTCGTGGTTCTTGACGAGCGCGGAGCGGTCTTCCCCTGCGAAACCATTTGGGAGTCAGTAGGAAACCTTCGTGAGCACGACTACCGCATGGGTGAGGTGCTCTCTGGCCCCGCGTACGAAGCCTTTCGGCAAAAGTATCTTGGCCCAGACGCCTGCAATTGCACCTGGTCCTGTGCTGCAATGACTGCGGTTTCGGTGTCTTTACGAAGGTACCCACAGTTGGCGAGTGATGCCGCAAGGATTGCTCTTGGTCGTCCAGCTTCACGATGACTGAATCAACTCACCCGGAAGTCTCGGTGCTCGTAGCGTGTTCGCGACCAGAACTCATCGAGGGGATACTTCAAGCGCTGCTGAGCGAATCAGATGTGGCATCTTGCGAACTCATCGTCGGAGGTGCGGTCGGGTCGCTCTGTTTGAGCGCTACCAACCTGCCGGTCACGCTTATTGATTGTGATCCGCTGCAACTCAATCTCACTCGACAACTCATGGTTGAACACGCACGAGGCTCAGTGCTTGCCTTCCTTGATGACGACGCGGTTCCCTTACCGGGGTGGTTGGCAGTAGCTGCGAGTTTGCCGGCGAACTCGCAAGAGATCTGGACTGGCCCCGAAGTGCCCACCCGGAGCAGCGCTGGAGCAGCGCTAGCGGCACAGGTCGGCGCGAGCATTCTGGCTGAAGGGTATTGGGGGCATATCGGGGTGGGGAATCATCCGGTTCAATGGTACGAGGTCCCTTTTTGCAACCTTGTCCTGCGAAGCGATCTTCTTGCGCTGGTCGGTCTGCCAGATGCACAAATGGTATGGGACTTAGACGACTTTGACTTCTGCCGCCGTGCTGCCAAGCACGGCGCGTCGTTTCAAACGCGCCAAGATCTAACGATTCGCCATGACCGCTACCCTGATCGAATCTCGGACTGGTTCATTCGCAAAGCTCGGGAACGTCATCGAACTGGATCCAAGTTGGTCCGCTATCCAGGGATCTATGTGCACATTCCCAGTGTGGTGTTAGCTGCAGGCCTGCCCTGGGCTGGTCTTGTGGTGCTCGGCGCGGCAGGGCGTCGCCGCTGGCAAATTGCAAGCCTTTGCGGTGCTGCGTACCTCCTAGTTGTGGGCGTGGAGGCAAAGAGCCAGCATCGCAGGGGGCGGAGCGCACTCAAGTTTGCTGCAGGTTTGTTTGCTCTGCACGTCATCTCAACTGCAGCGTTACAGACTGGTGTTGTTGTTGGAGTGGGGGAGAAGCTCCTTGGCCTGCCTGACAAAAACTCACCAAATCGGCACATTGGTGAATGATTTCTTTGCAGAGCAGTTGATGCTGCTGATGCAGTGCTTTGTCTCAGTCAAGTACGTACTTGGCGCGCCGGATTTCTCCTGCTCGCTGCATGCTGGCATCAAACTCTTCGAGGCTGAGGTGTTGATTCGGATTTGAACGCGTGCCTAAGAATTTCTGGCCCGCAGGACGGCCAAGCACTGACTCCATATCGTCTTCGAGCCAGAAGTTGGTACCGGCCTCCCAAAGGTCAAACTGAGTCGGGTCCTCAGCGTTACGGATCCACAGCACTGTTTGAGCGTCTTGTGGAACCATCTCAATTTGAAATGTGATGCGAGGATTCTCGGACAGGTTGTCACTTGACCAATGCAGCAGGGAATCGTCAAAAATCAGCGCTTCACCGGCCGCAACATCTACTGGCTCTAGGTACGTCTCGATGAGTTCAGTCTCGAAATCATCAAAAAAGCGATCAGATGTTGCGGCAGCAATATCGGGGAAAATACGATGACCGCCTGGAACAACGCGAATCGTTCCGTTCTTGAAGCCGGTATCTTGCAGGGGCGCCCACACCGTAAAGGTGGGAATGTCGATGTCTTCGATGGTCGGCCAGTTCTGGTGAATCTCAAAGCGCCCGGCACCAGGCGGCTTGACGTAGACGTTGCTTGTCAGGATTCGGTAGCCCGGAAGTACCGCCTTGATCTGCTCGCCCATAGCATTGCGCACAAGCTGATCTGACTCCCTTCTGTATTCGCGATTCGGATCAAGAAAGGTGCAGTGGTAATCGCAGCGAGCATTTTCTAAGTTCCGTGGGTCGAAACCGTCCATTGGGGCAAGCAAAGAGAACTTCTCTCGGAGGCTGTTCATCTCGGTTGGCGAGAGCAGCGGAACCTTGACGAATCCATCTGCCCAGAATGCGGTTTCGAGACTCGCATCGTTGAAGATGTTTGGCGGCTTGATTCGGCCGTCTTCTTGACGGTCAAACCCCGCGTATACAGGTGTAGTCATCTCGCTCCAGAAGTGGCTCTAGTCGGGGGGAATGTGCAGGAAATATCAAACACCGTGAGATACGACGCTGGCGCTGAGCACGCCGCTTGATTGCATTGGAGGCGAGCCGATGACGAAGTCTAAGTAGAAGGATCGGTCGATCTGGTACCTCATGAGTTCAGAATCTTCGTTCATCCAGTAGTGATGCAGTTCGGCCTCGGTTGGCCCAACAACGCATCCCACTGCTACTCGGTCAAGGTCGGTGGTGTTTGGCGGTGAAAAATGCACAACGCGGTTGTCCATGACGATCGCTTGACCCGCTCGGAGCGAGATCACCGGGCGGTCCTCAATATCGGCCACTGCTAGCTCACAGCGCTCATAGGTTGGGACGTTGGATGGCCGAAGAAAATTGATCCTTCGATGCGACCCAGACACCACCCCAAGAGTTCCGTTTGCCGGCGTTGTATCAACAAGTGGGCACCACACGGTGGCCGAACTGAACTGTTCTTCGTCTAGGAAGGTCCAATCCACATGTGGCGGAACCATGTCTGAATGCGGATCTTTCACAATGAAGTTAGCGAACATGATCTGGTAATCGTTCAGCACGCTCGCTAGTGCAGGGCTGATGTGCTCTTGCATGAGATCGAATACCTCGGCGCGGTATTCCGGCCTCTTGTCATAGATAGAGGTGTTGAAGCCATCTACCCAATCGAACTGTGTTCTTTGTTCGTGATCCATTGAGTCGTAGCGCTTGCGCAGAGCCAAAACGGTTGCCGGGTCAATCAGATCGACCACCACAAAGCCAACATCGGCAAACTGTCGTTGGAGTACTGGGTCACGCAAGGTGCTGCGCCGAGGCCCAGTAGCGGCCGGTTCTGCGCGACTATCCAGACCCCGCCCTCGGATAGCCTCAAGCCAGTTCCGCATGAGTGTCATGGTACAGGGAATCCTTTGCGAATCGACTGCCGCTGAGAGCATCTCCGCCCGGGCGCCGATAGGCTCCGGTCATGACGCGAGTGAGTGATGGCGTGGACCGGGTTCCGCTTTTGCTGAGTGAGTCTGCGGATCGAGAGTTTCGCGAGCAGGGTTTCGCCGTTGTGCCTTTCGTTGACCCCGAGCGTCTTGAGGCTCTTCGTCAGCGGATGACCGAATTGATTCCGCCCGGGAGTGGTCCGTTCTTCACCCTGTATCGAAATGACACCCCCGAAATCCGCAGAGTAATAGACGCAGCGGTTCGGGAAGAACTGCAGCCGGTCGCCGATGCCATGATGTGTAATCACCGCTTCTACGTGGGCAGCATCTTGGTGAAGTTTCCTGGAGAAGGAAGCTTTCTAGACCCTCACCAAGACTGGTCCTTTGTTGATGAAACCCAACATGTCAGCGGGATTGTGTGGCTACCGCTCGAGGCAACGGACGAGAGTAACGGCGGGTTGAGTGTGGTGCCGGGGAGTCATCGCTTGGACCTTCCCTACCGTGGGACTCCTCCGGAGCCAATCGATCAGTATCTCGATGGTTTAGTGAGCCTCACAACTGAGCCCGGCGAAGCGGTGATGTATCACAATGCGTTGATCCACGGCTCAAGCGAGAATCAGTCGGACCATCCACGCATTGTGATGGCCCTCGGCTTTGTGTCGATGCAGGCTGATCTTGTGCACTTCTTTACTGACGAAAACGGCCAGAAATGGCGCTATCAAGTAGCAGATGACCTGCCCTTTTCATATCAGCCTCCTGATCCGCCGTCAGGTTCTGCAGTGCTACAGGTAGAAACCTGGCCCGCCTGATGGCGGGCGCTGCCCGCTACTGCGGGCACGTTGCAGCGTTGTAGAACTCGATCTCTCTGATCTGCTGCTGGAAGTTCTCAACCGGTGATTTCTCGTAGCGGAATCCGTCAAGGATCGGCCGAAGCGATGGGTTCGCTCCGTTCCAGGCTGCATCACGGAGTTGATTTCGCAGGAGTATCATCGATTCCCTTATGCCAACGACGTTGTCGGTAAGTTCTGGCGGAGATACCTGCAGATAGCGGTCAAAGTTACTGAGGATCCTCAACATTGTCTGCTCGGCGTTGACTGACGGGTCGCTGAAGATGAGTTGCAACGACTCAACTGATTGCACCATGCCGCAGAGGGACTCAACGCTT
>CAEZYU010000042.1_pt1 | contig 18295 bp, 19 predicted proteins | sample 7265681 | NCBI WGS metagenome assembly CAEZYU01 (sample SAMEA6813940, study PRJEB35770) | freshwater metagenome | biome: Freshwater; feature: Freshwater reservoir; material: water | place: Czech Republic | collected 2017-04-14 | depth 30m m | reverse complement strand
CTACAACGGCTACATCGACAACATTCAGGGGTCATGGGTCAAGCTTGGATTAGAAGGCATTTCTCAACTGCTGCAAGCGGGTGTCAATGACCTTGGCGGAACTCTGATGGATGAAAATATTTCTCGCGCTGCCGGAGCGAGCCACGGAACGGACGTCACACCCGAGGATTTCCGCAACCTTGTAGAGCCTCTAGGGCGCAGGTTAGAACAACGAACCACTCTGTACGGTCGGGTGCCTAACACTGATGATTCGACTGTCTTGGTCTAGATCCCCTCGAAGAACGACTGGGCTCTCATCTGGGGGTTCTACACACACGGAACTGCACGAAGTTGCAGAACTGGCGCTAGCGAACCTGGTGGAACCGCGCTAAACGGCTCGGTCTCGGCGCACATTGATGGGTCTGCAAAGGTCACCCGAATCCGGCCCGCTGCATTTGACGGAACCACAAACACTGAAGCAGTTCCAGAGACCGTGAACTGTTGCACCTCTGAGTTGACCCGAACCGGTAGCGGCGAAGCTGCCGAGTCGGTTGGGAAGTACTCCGCCGTGGCGCTACTTAAAGCTGGGAATGGCGCAGCTCCGGGTAGCGTGGAAAGCGCCACAGCAAATGCCTGACCGGCTACGTCCTGGGAGTCAGGGGAACTGGGGTTTGAGTAACGAGGGGGAAGCACGGTGATGATCTGAGTTCGCTCAACTCGTTCCGCGTAGCTGCCCTGTCCAGCGCAGGTATCCAGCGTCATCTTGAGCAGGTACTGCCCTGGTGTGCTGTAACTGAATCGAGAGACTGTCTCCCCCTGAGCAGGTGCGCCAGCAGACTCGCATGGCTGAATCGGCGTTGGCGAAACTGCCACCGACACAACCGGGTCTCCCCAATTCTCGACCTGATGCGGTGCTGAGTAGCCAGCTGCTAAGTCGGGATCGGACCATCGCAGCTTGGCCTCGATCACCGAACCAGCTGCAATCTGATTCGTGGATACAACAAGCTCTGCGGTCATCGGTTGATTCCGCACTGGAGTAGCCGTGCTGGGCGGAACCGCATCTGAAGACACGGGTGCAACTGCTGGAAGAGTGGATGCCGGTGCAGTCGCTGGAACAGTCAGCGGAGGGGGAATCAGGCTTGTTGTGACTGCAATTGAAGGGGGTGTCGCTGAAGTCGTAGTTGTGGTTGATCGCAGAAGTGACTCGTCGGAGCGATCCGCAAGAACCGACTCGGGACTGGAGTCCCTCAGCAGCAACCAGGTACCACCTGCGATGAGCAGCAAGAAAACTGCAGCGCTTCCTCCGAGCATTTTGCGGCGCGATGCTCGGGCTTCGCGTAGCTCAGAAACCCGTTTCGCAGCACCCGCGGTATCTACTTCTGGCTCAGCGAGACTTTGTAGAATCAAAGATTGCTGCTCTTGAGATTTCACGCCTAGCTCTGCTGCGTCGGCACCATGACCCGATGCTGAACTCATGTCGGGCGAGCCCCAAACTTAGGGCCAAGACCAAGAACCTGGCGGTCATGAAGCCGCTTCGAGATTCTATTGATAGAGCTCAGCGCCTTGTCCAAACCAATGCCGAGAACCGAAGCAGCGTGACTCGGAGTGAGCCCCGCCGCAAAAACCACAAGGCCAACTCGTCGATCGGAACGACGCATCTCGCTCAAGGTGGCCTCTAGCTCGCGCAGCGGCAACTCACCCGAAAACCCCGTCTCGGGTGGGAGAAGCTCACGGGGCACTGACACCCAGGTCTGATCCCCCAACAAGGCCTCAAGACACCCATCAGCCACGAGTCGACAAATCCGAGAAACCGACTTCTGCTCAAGAACGAGTTTCCTTGGCAACTGCACAAACACCTGAATAGCTATGTCCTCTGCGATTGGTAGCGAGTGGCTCAAGTTGAGCCCGTCGCGATCAAGGATTCGCCGACCAAGCCCGACCGCAATCGGGTAGAGCATCTCGAAGGCTGCATCAGCAGCGTGAACGGAAGCGTTGCCATCTAGCGTGTCGGTGTTTATCTCGGTCGCAACGGGTGATGGGCTCGCCATCCCCCCAAGGTAGTTCCAGACATCCTCAATGGTGGGTACTGTTGGTGCCGTGCTCACTACTGCTCATACCCCACCCGAACCATCTCTACGAGAGTGGGTGTCCTTTGAGTTTGATGGCGACACCTATCTCTTTGACGCAAGCTTCCTCAGAAGCAATTGGACGTGCATCTTCGGTCAGGGCTGCAAGGGGATTTTAGACGAGGACGCAACAGACCTCGGCCAGGGCTGCTGCTCTCACGGTGCACATTTTGCAGACTCGCCGGACCGCAAACGCGTTCGCAAGGCGGCTGCACGTCTCACGGCTGAGCAATGGCAGTTGAAAGAGGTTGCTGAGCAGCTTGGTGGCCCATTCCAAAAGAGCACAGCCGGGGAATCTATGACACGAGTTCACGAGGATGCATGCATCTTCTTGAATCGGAGCGATTTTCACAGCGGCTCCGGGTGCGCGTTACATGTTGGAGCAGTCGAAGCTGGCGAAAGTTTCTTAGATTGGAAGCCAGAAGTTTGCTGGCAGCTACCGCTTCGACTCTCTCATCAGATCGACGAGGTTGGCCACACCACTTGGACGCTTCGCGAGTGGATGCGCAGGGACTGGGGAGAAGGCGGCAACGAGTTTCACTGGTGGTGCACCGAGAGCCCCGAGGCCTTTGTGGGTAGTGAGTCAGTCCTTATCACCTTGAGCGAGGAAATTATCCGACTTATTGGAGCGGAAGTCTACGAGAAACTTCTCGAGATTCTCGGTGCATCGCAGCCTGCAACATGGGTCCCTCACCCTGCGGTCCGAAAGAGCAGCACACTGTAGAACGGGGTCAACCTCAAGAACACCGCTAGATGAGTCGACAACTCCTCTATGACATCATTTTCATCAGCGGACCTCACCGCAGCTGCGGTAGCTAAGGGAATGATCTTTCCGGAGTTTGTGGTCGATCAACTCGTTGCTGCAATTGACTCGGGCAAGCATGTCATTTTGACCGGGCCGCCAGGAACAGGGAAGACAACGCTTGCCTACCTAGCAGCAGAACAGGCCCGCCACGCATTGATGTGTACCGGTTACCAGCCAACAACGGCTACGTCCGAATGGACAACGTTCGAGACAATTGGCGGCCTTCAGCCTTCCCCAGAGGGGCTGATCTTTCGGCCGGGGCTTTTTGTTGAAGCCATCGAGGCGGGCAAGTGGCTCGTCATCGATGAACTGAACCGCTCTAACTTTGACCGTGCCTTTGGCCAGCTGTTCACCGTGCTGTCTGGGGCTCCTGTGGTACTCCCCTTCCGTAGATCAGGTCAGGTCAGGCCGATCTCGCTGGTGCCGCACGGGGCTGAATCGCCTGAGGGAACCGACCCAATCAGGGTTCCTTCGAGTTGGAGAATCATCGCAACGATGAACGCCATGGACAAGCATCTGCTCTTTGATATGTCGTACGCATTGATGCGGAGATTTGCCTTTATAGAGGTCGGAACTCCAACTGATGCCGTCTATGAGCAACTCCTGGCAGGCCCAGGGGAGGTGATCCGCAACCTACTGCCGCTTCGCACTCTGAAAGAGCTCGGCCCAGCGATCTACGTGGATGCCGCTCGGTATGCCCAACGAAGGGCTCAGGATGGCATTAGCGAGTCCCGCCTTTTGTACGAAATGTTCTATGCGTATTTTCTACCCCAGTTTGAAGGGATAGATCACCGACAAGGGGTCCGCCTACACCGTCTCATCTCGGAAAAGCTTGACCCTGCAGAACAAGCCGAAGCGCAACGCGTGATCTCAGAACTCCTAGGCGAAGAACTGCTGTCTTCATGAATCCAGAAGCCACAACTCACCCAGCGGCAGGTGCTGCAAACCTCAGCCCCTCAAGTGCCCTCTGGTCGCGAAGAACACCCGGAACAGAAGCTGCACTCTTTGCGTCGGCACTACTTGGAATCACCATTTCTCAGGCTGAGGACCTGATTTCTGTCACCCTTGCATCCTCGCAGGAGGCGTCGGACTTTCTTCGGCATCTTGATCAGGCGGTGGGCTCTATGAAGCGCACCACAGCGAAGGTCTCGCAGCGTTGTGTAAGCGCCATTCGCGGCCCAGTGCTCTGGTCGGAGACTGTCACTGCTAGGGCAAGCGCCCTAGGAAACGAAGACATCTTTGTTTGTTCAGTTCTCTCGCGAAGCTTTGATTCTCCGGAGAATCGCATGCTCGTGAGCTCGGTCTTTTCACTCAGCCGGGCTCAGATCGCCCTGCAGAGTTTGCCCCCTGACCTGCTCCAACGCCTGAGCGTTGACCAAGAGCACATCGGCCAAGTATCAGATCTGGCTCGTCGATGGCTATCTGATCCACGTCTTAGTGGGATTCGCACACAAGAGCCAAGCCAGCGAGAACGGGCGCGGGTCATGAGGTCTCGCCGCAGCAATCGACTTCAACCTCTGTTCAAGTTCAGAGAACTGGCTCTGAACCCTTTCGCACACAACCCTGCAGCCCTGGATTCACTCGTAAACCCACAGACACGAAAAAATCACGCAGAGTTGCTTCAGCGTGTTGAGGCAACCGAGGCCCAGACTGGCCGCATCCAAGAACTTCTCTGCGGCCCTAACGGGCTGCAATTCGGTTAGTCGAACTCAGAAGAAGATTCAGAGTCGGGGGCGCCTGACTCGTCAATATCGTCTTCGTACTCGCCCGGATCATCACTCGCGTCAACGTCAAGATCTGCCTCGATGTCATCGTCGAGATCTTGCTGCACTACTGCGGATTGAACTATTGGTTCACCTTCGAGATCTGTGAAGAGTGCCTCAATATCAAGGTCTGGCCCGCGTTTCAAAGCACGTGCCTCTTCGTATCTGCGGTGCCGACCCTTCTTCACGGTGGGACTCCCCGTCATCGTTGACTGAGTGCGCAAGTGTAGCGCCTAGGGTGAGATCATGCGCGCGCCTCATAGCTAGAATGCAACCTCAGAGTGCATGAATTTACTGAAAGCCAAGATCTGATCAGGAAGTTCATGCCAAATTCGCTGTTTCTGAAGGGCCTTCGACAGCTTGAGCAGAGACTTCACTGTCACGATTTCTGTGCAACCGGGCTCACGTCAACTGACAGAGGCATGTAGTGCCATCCATACTGATTCTGGGATTCCTAGGCACCTTTTGCGCTTTTGTCGGAGCAATCGGCGGCATCGGCGGCGCAACCCTGCTTGTGCCAGTTCTGTTGCTCTGCAACGTCGAGCCTCGCCTCGCTGCACCACTAGGAATGCTCGCCGTGGCTGCAGGATCTTTAGCAGCCGCCTCTCGCCAACTCAACGACGGGGTTGTACACCACAGACTTGGGCTGTCAGTAGAGCTCTTTGCCTCAATAGGAACAGTGTGCGGCGCTCTGCTCTCTGCCTCCATTTCTGAACAATGGCTAGCCCGGATTCTTGGAACGGCAGCATTGGCAGGCGCAATTGCTGCAATAGTTCGCAAGGGACTCCGCAATCAGCCGGTGGGGATCTTTGATGATGAGCCAGCTGGAGAATGGCCGGGGACCCTCGGCGGCACATACGTACTGAACGATGCTGTTGTCCCCTATCACGCTCAGCATGTTGGGTACGGCCTGGGGATCTCGGTTTTCACTGGAGTTGTTTCTGGTCTCGCCGGAGTTGGAGGAGGCTTCTTAAAGACCCCAACAATGAGCGAAGTCATGAAAGTTCCTGTCAAGGTAGCAGCGGCAACCTCGACGTTTGTCTCTGGAATAACTGCCTCTACTGCCTTGCTGATTTATGGCATCCAAGGCCGAATAGAAGTTCGTCCAGCAGCGGCAGTGGTTGCAGGCGCTCTTCTTGGTGGATTCATCGGTGCTCGGCTGCAGTCGGGGCTTCAGGCCAGTACCGTCCGCAAGGTGACCGGATCCTTGCTCCTAGTCGTAGCGGTAATAGTCATCGGTGGTTCTTGGTGAGTAGCGCTACTCCAAACAGCGGCGAGGAGAGGTTTCCTAGGCCTATTCACGGACCAAATCGATTCTTTGCGCTCTCTGTCTGGCTCAAGCGAGCAGTAGTCCTTGTCGGGCTTTTAGCTGTAGTAACTCTGTTACTACCCCCTCCTGCTGCAGAAAAGCTCGGCCTGATTCTAGTTGTACTACTGATTGCTATTCCGCTTGGTCGAGTGATTTGGTTTGTGCAACGTTGGACTCGTCGGGGCGACCTACGGTTCGCCGCCGTCGGGATCGCAGTCCTAGTCGTGGTGGGGGTAGGCGCTCTACTGGCCTAAAGATGTCTGGCCTAAAGATGTCTGGCCTAAAGATGTCTGGCTTAAGGATGTCGTGGCTCAAGTAGGAGCCCAACCTTGCGATCAAATGCCAACGTTGCCTCCCCACTCACTAATCGCCGGATGGGCTCCCCGACCAGCTCTGCACGCCAACCAAGAGTCAAACGAGCATCAGGCACTCCTCGGAGGAGATCCTCAAGATCTGACCGAGTTGCGAGGAGCGAGGTTTCGAGTTCTAGTTCACGTGCGCGCTGACTGACCCACGCACTCACAAGTGGCAGCGCAGGCTTGAGTTCGGAAGGCATCTCGGGAGAATGCGAAACCGGAGCGCGAGTGGGAGTGTTTGACCGGGAGTCATGCACAACAGTGAGCAGTTCTTCTGCCATGCCTGATCGCAGGTTCCGTCCCTCAACTCCTCGAAGTGACCGGATCTCTTCAACGGTGCTCGGTACGGCAGCTGCAACGCCCACCACCCCTAGGTCCGATAACACAAACCGCGGGGTCTGATCAGTCTCGATCGCTTTGGTCTCTCGCCAAGCTGCAACAGCCTGTGCAATTGCTAGCGATGCCCCTCGCAGATGGCGTACTTCTTTGATTCGCCTCCAGGCATCGTCGGGGTTTCTTGGGCCGCGATCCTCGGTGCGGAGTTCCTCACATGCTGCATTGACCCAGGCTGTCCTCCCCCGGTCCTCGATCCGCCCCATCAGCTGAGCAGACAACTCAAGCAGGTGAGCGACATCGCTAGCTGCGTAGGTCAGCTGCGCGTCCCCTAATGGCCGGCGAAGCCAATCAGTCAGACGGTCAGCCTTCGGCGCAATGACATCAAGTTCTCGTTCTAGCAAAGTAGATAGCGATGGGCTGGTGTAGCCCAAGAAGCCCGCAGCGATCTGTGTGTCAAGCAATCGCCGCGGAATCGTTTCACATGACCGCTCCATGACTTCCATGTCTTGGCGAGCAGCATGCATCACTGCGAGGCCGTCTCCCTCTAGCACCTTGGAAAAGGGATGAAGGTCAACCTGGAGGGCATCCACAAGGGCAATGCCATGACTATCGGCGATCTGAACAAGCGCAACTTGAGGAAAGTAGGTCCGCTCGCGGTGAAACTCGGTATCTATTGCATAGCAGGGCTCAGACGAGACTCGCTGGACTAGCTCCGCGAAAGCTCTGTCATCTTCGATAAGTTCAAAATCCGATCCCGCTGAAGCCGCCATAAAGTCAGCCGAGATCAAACCCAGAGTCTGTACTTCTGCCAGACTCGATCCAAGCTTGGGTTCCGCCTGCCACATTTACCATGATGTAACCCTGGGTCTGCAGGAACTCGCAGGCTTTCATGCTGCGACCGCCTAGATGGCAAATCACATACCCGGTCTCTTCATCTGGTAGTTCTCCAAGGCGCTCTGGCAGCTCGGGAAGTGGGATCAAGAGTGCACCGGGAACGTGAGCTTGTTCGTACTCATCGGGCATCCGCACGTCGATGAGCACGACGCCATTCTCGAGCAGGGCGCTTAGCCCATCTACATCAATCTCTTCGATCACTTAGCACTCCAAGATTTCTATCTCAACGGTTAGGACCCAATCAGTGGGAACTAGCAAGAATCGCCGTACTCGGCTCAGTACAAACTAGCGGTGAAACTCAATTCCTCGGTGACTCAAGAAGAAACGACTCCGCCATACATGTGCTCCTCGCCGCGAGCAGCACCGTGATTCTTCGCTGCGAAATCTAAATCAGAGACAAAGGACTCAACGATCTTGTCGTGGCCGGGAGACGTCATGACATGCAGTCCACCTTGCTGACGATCAAGGTTCCAACCGCGGTCATCCATGACATCTCCGATTGCTTCGATGCTCAGGCTCCTGCCGCTCTCAGAGAGTGGATCTACTCCAAACTCGAACAGAGACATATCGGGATTTGAGGTCACTTTCAGCCCGTCAATTGAGTTGATTCCATCCTTCAGTCCGTTTGTAGCGTTCAGCACCCGCTGCCCCAAGCGCATGTATCCCTCAATGCCAAGGTGGTTCATGGTGGCCCAAGCGCCCGCAATCGGCGATCCTGGCCGAGTGCCCGCCGCTGTGGACGAGGCATACAGCCCGCCCGGCCACGAGTCATACATAAATATTTGGTATTGATACAGGTCCCGATCCCGATACATCACCGTAGATGCGCCCTTAAACGCGTAACCATATTTGTGAATATCAGCAGACATTGAAGTCACGCCCGGGACCCGGAAGTCCCAGGGGGGGACTGCTTGACCGAGTGCCTCCCAGAACGGCAACAAATAGCCGCCAAGGCATGCGTCAACGTGACACAACACTCCCCGAGTTTCGCAAAGTGCAGCGACCTCGGTGATCGGGTCGATCACCCCGAACGGGTAACACGGAGCAGAGACCACGACCAAGGCCGTTCTTTCGTCGATTGCAGCTTGCATAGCCTCCGGGTTTGCCCGGCCGTCGGCAGATACCTCTGTCCGAATCATCTCTACGCCAAGGTAATGACAAGCCTTAGCGAATGCAGGGTGGGCAGTCTCAGCACATACAAGAGTCGGGGAACTGATGCCATGAGCAAACCCCCGTTCGCGTGCGGTCATCACTGCAAGAAAGATCGACTCAGTCCCACCCGATGTAAGTGCTGCCTGCCCCGCATGAAAGAGCGCCTTTGCCATCCCGAGGATTTCACTCTCCATTCGCAGCAGGGTCTTGTAGCGAAATGGGTTGAGAGCGTTTTCATGAAGAAAGATTGCAGCGACCTCGTGCTGCACGCGTTCAAGTTCTGGGTCGTCGCTGTTGTAGACCAAGCTGAAAGCCTTACCGCCACGCCAATCCAAATCCCCTTGACGCTCGATCCGAAGCGCATCGAGCAGATCGTCTCCCTGAACTCCCTGAGCAGGGATCCCCTGTATGGAAGCGCTCGCAGCTAGGTTGATCTCTGTGTCTGACATCTCTGAAGTGTAGGCGCGCTCACCCAAACCTGCAGCGGCACTCACCGCCGCGTTGAGACTCTTTCAGTAAAGGTTTTCGGGCAGGCTGGGATCGCATTGATACAGAAAGTGCCTGCAACGCTCCTCTTCGTCTACTTCGCCAATAGCGGCAGCCATCTCACGGAGACCTTCAAGAGCGCGCAGAAACCCGCGGTTGGTCTCATGCTCCCAACGCACATAGCCGCTACCGCGCCAGCCTGATGCCCGCAAGCGATCAAGCCCACGGTGGTAGCCAACCCGGTAGCACGCGTAGCTCTCAACCTCGTCTCGACCAAGTCGCCCTAGCTGCGCCCAGCCATCAAGGAACCGTGGGTTATTCGCAACGATTTCGGCTACGACGGCTCGGCGCTCCTGAATCGGTAGCGAGAGAGCCGCTTGAAGTGCAGAGAGCAACTCGGGGGATTCGCTAGACAGCACTGTCTGCGGTGGACCGGAAGGTGTGAGTTGAACTGGAGCGTCGGACATGTCTACATCGTACTCAGGGTCTGAGGCACCGAACTGCGCAGGGGTGAACTCCACGCTGCTCACATGGCAAGTTCCTAGCGCTCGTCAGTCAGAGTTGAGTCGCGAGCCCAACACAAGCCTTCACATACCGAGCAAATTCATCTGCGTGTGATAGGTGTGCGCCGTGACCAGCCCCGTTGATCACGAACATCTCGGAACAGGGCAGGGCTAGCTGAAGCAGGTTTGAGCTTTCAGCCATACTTCTGCGAGTCTCGGATCCCACACCCATCATCACGCGAAGCGAGATGCTGTGTGGATCCACGGTAGAGCCGGGTGTGCGCAGCGACCGCAGTTCGGCGAGCAGGGCGGGTCCCTCCGAGCGACGCGCTGCGCGATCGCGCTCGCGTAGACGATTCCAAGTGGCTTCACCTACCATCAAACGGTAGAAGAACTCTGCAGCTGCCTCGGGACCTTCCTCGTCGCCGCACTCAATCGCCCCGCCTCCGACAAGTGCATACGAGTTGTCCAGAGATGGCATCGGGGCCTCAAACACACCCACGCCCTTCACCCGAGGATCGGCACGAGCAGCAAGGCCCAGGGCCAGAGTTCCGCCCAGGCTGTGCCCAATCACCACTACCGAGCTAGCGCCGCTGTAGTCAATCACTCCGACAAGGTCATCCACATGATTCTCTAGCGAGGCGCAGACCCCAGCCGGAAGGGAACCCGCATATCCGCGCCGATCCAGCGCAAGCAGGTTGAATCCTGGCAGGCGGCGCATAACACGACTGAAGCTTGCAGCCCGATCCATTGCCCCGTGCACAAAAAGCACAGCGGGCAGGTCAGGGTCCACCTCCGGCCGATTGCGAACAAGCACCGCTAGGCCCTCTCTCGTGAGTGCCTCTCCTGGAGAACGCAGACTCACGCCACAGTCATAACGCGTAGTACGTCTGCTGCTTGGGGACCGTCTCCGCTGCTTCCACCCGCAAGCACCGCAACGGTGTCACCTGTTCGAACATGGCCGGAGTCTCGGGCAAGATTCACAAGCTCATCCATCATTGCGAGACTCTCCACTCGGTGAGGTGCGAGCAATGGTGTCGCCCCCCAACTGAGTGTGAGTTGCCGCAGAGTTTGTTCAAGTGGGCTGAAAGCAATCAGCGGCATACTCGGCCTGAACCGAGCAATGGAACGAACCGTAAACCCAGATTCTGAGATACAGATGATGGCGTCCACATTCATTTCGGTTGCCGCTCGCCAAGTGGCACCTGTCATCGCATCGGTAATGCGTGCAGCACCATCTCCTAAGGCCTCACTGCGAAGCAGGCGAATCCGCCGGGCCCACGCCTCGTAGTCAAAGTCCTGATCGGCTCGATCAGCGATTCGAGCCATGGTGGCAACGGCGTTGACCGGGTCATGACCAACTGCGCTTTCAGCCGACAACATCACAGCGGACGTCCCATCGAACACTGCGTTGGCTACGTCACTCACTTCTGCGCGGGTAGGCGACGGTGCAGTAACCATGGACTCAAGCATCTGCGTTGCGGTGATGACTGGCTTGCCGAGCGCAATGCACTCACGAATGATCTGCTTTTGGACATGGGGCAGTTCTTCAATACCTAGTTCAGAGCCAAGATCACCGCGAGCAACCATGAGAGCACCAGATGCCTCGATGATTCCTTGAATGTTCTCTACTGCTGCGCGCGTCTCAATCTTCGCTACGAGCAGTGGTCCAAGCGGATGCGGTTCAGTGCCGGCTTTGCGCATATCGGAGCCGGAGCGGACAAACGAGAATGCAACCATGTCGACGCCCACTTCCAAGAAGGCATCGAGCTTGACGAGGTCATCGGGAGTTGGTGACGAAATGCCGAGCCGCTCCGAAGGAACGTGCAGCCCAGGCCTACCCTGAACGGGTCCACCGTGGGTGATTCGCGCCGTCGCAGAGTCTGCATCGACTGATTCAATAACAAGCGTCACGCTGCCATCTCCGACTGCGAGAAGGTCACCGACATGAACGTCGGAAAGCAAGTTCTCGTAGTCCACGCCTAAAGCAGATGGGTCCGAGGTCTCTCGTCCGGGATACAACAAGACGGTGCTATTGGTAGCTAGATCTACCGCTGAATCACCAAAGCTCCCCAAGCGCACCTTCGGCCCGGGCAGATCGACCATGATCCCAACCTGCCGGCCGACTTGAGCAGAAACAGCGCGGATACGTCGAAATCTCTCAAGAGAATCGTCGATGCTTCCATGGGCAAGACCAAGCCGGGCAACATCCATACCGGCCTCCATCAATTGACGAAGCACGACCTCCGAATCCGAGGCTGGACCGATAGTTGCAACAATCTTCGTTCGACGTGCCATGGCTTCAGGCTAGGCCGGTTCATGAAGCAGCTGGGTTGGCAGCTGCTTCAACGGCCCAATGAACCTCACACGAACGGGCTCGTCAGTTACGGGGAACGTCTTTCCATGCAGCTACTTTATCTACCCGAACATCTCCAGGAAGGCCCAACACTCGTTCCCCGATGATGTTTTTGAGCACCTCCGAAGTTCCCCCCTCAATTGAGTTTGCTCGTGCGCGAAGGAAATTCTTGTACATGTCATCTGAGAACAGTGCGTGGCGTGGACGACCAAACTCGTAGGACTCGTACAGCATTCCCGCGGCACCCATGATGTCGAGGGCCAAGCTATAAATTGCCTTGTTATTTTCTGCCATTGCCAACTTTGCAACTGAACCCTCGGGCCCAGGAGTTCCAGCTTTGCGGAGTTGCGAGGCACGAATATTGGTCAGTCGGTTCACCTCTGCATCAATCCAAAGTTTGGTCACTAGATCACGCTGAATTGGGTCACCCTCTCCGTGGCTCTTCCACGTTTGAAGCAGCTGAGCAATCGGGCCCGACCCACGCGGCGGTGTACCCCCGCCTATAGAAACCCGCTCGTTCATCAGCGTCGTGATTGATACAGCCCAGCCTCGGCCGACATCGTCAAGGCGCATCGAATCGGGAATGCGTACATCCGTGAGATAGACCTCGTTGAATTCCGCCTCACCCGTCATCTGCCGCAGAGGCCTGACCTCGACCCCAGGGGCATGCATGTCGACGATGAATGCAGTAATTCCTCGATGCTTGGGAAGGTCCGGATCTGTTCGCGCAATGACGAGTCCATAGGAAGAAATATGAGCCAACGTCGTCCATACCTTCTGGCCGTTGAGCAACCACTCATCCCCGTCGCGTTCAGCGCGCATCGCTAGCGAGGCAACATCTGATCCAGCTCCTGGTTCAGAGAACATCTGACACCAGATGTGCTCGTTCGAGAATAAAGAGCGGAGCATCTTCTTCTGCTCATCTGATCCGTGGACTTCAACTGCAGGAGCGCACATGCCGTAGCCAATGGGATTCTTCATTCCCCCAATAGGCGCTCCCTGGGCTGCAAGACGGGAGATCACCTCGCGTTGAAGTCCTGGACTGACTCCTAGCCCGCCGTTCCCCTCGGGGAAGTGCACCCAGGCAAGGCCTGCATCAAACTGCGCCTCGAGGAATTCTTGTTCAGTGCAATCCGTTGGGGACTTCTCTGCGAGGAGCTGAACGCAAGCATCCACTACACGCTGCTGATCGGGATCGATTGACTCCTCGGGCAGTACGAGCACTGACATACATCCTCCAAGATTGAGAGTTTCAACAATCACGGGTACTTGACTGTTCGGTCAAGTTAGTGCAGGGCAGAAGTGTTAGTTCAGTCGGGCTCTGAATTCTCGGGCTGCTTGCTCATGTGCCGCAACGTTACGCGGGTCAGCAACGCATAATCGATCGTGCATCTCTGCTGCACGGATGAAATCTCCGACACTTCCCAGAACATTCGCTAGCTGCATAAAGGTCTCGGGCTGGCACTGAGGCATTGCAGTTTTGAGCTTGAGCGTGATCAAGAGACGCTGCCGATCAGCGAGTCGCGTATACGCAACCTGAAGGTTGTTGAGCACTCTCAGCAAAATGAGGTGGTGCTCGGTGGGAGCTACATAGGCTTGATCGAACCGCTGCTGAGGGCCTTGCAATGACTGAAACAGCAGTTGGACTTGGCTCAAGGAGAGGGCCACTCCGCCAGAGAATGGATCGTAGAATTCTTCTTCGTTCCCAACTTCCCGGATGAGGAAATGGCTTGGCATTCCAATACCAACGAAATTGATCCCGCAGCGCCGCCCCAGCTCAACACCAAGAATGCTCAGTGTGATGGGTAGTCCCAGTCGACGCTCAAGAACCTGATCAAGCAAACTGTTAGCCGGATTCGAATACTGGGCTCTATCACCTTGGAATCCAGCGACTCCAAAGAGTGCCCGACAGAACTCACGTGGTGAACCTTGCGAGATGTCGGTGCCGAAAGACATTCGATGCTCTCGAGCGATCTGATCTGCAAGGTCATCTAGGTTCTGGATGAGCAGCGCTTCGGTCGCTTCGGCATGAAACGCAGAGGCAATAACTGCTAGTCCACTATCAAGACGTGGTGTTTGCTCACTACAGATCTCTGCAAAACGGTCGAACTGGTCCACCACACGAAAGTAGCCCGCTGATTCAAGATGGCCCTACCGCGCTGCTAGGCGTTGTTGCGACTGCGGAGCCAGCAACGAGTGAGGACTCATTCAAGGCACTACGATCTGACTCGTTCGAAAGGCTCACTAGGGGGACAGCAGTGACTGATCAACTTCTTTACCCGGGCGGGTACGTCCAAGATCGAGGCGATCATCCCGCCTACATCATGGCGAGCACCGGTTTGGTCGTGACCTACCGGGAACTGCACGAGCGCGCAACTCAGATTGCACACCTGATGCACTCGCTGGGCCTCAAGCCCGGGGACCACGTCGCCTGGTGCGCCGAGAATCATCCTTGGTATCTGTCGCTCGCATGGGGCGCTCATTATGCGGGGCTGTACTACACCGCAATCTCGTCGCGCCTCACCCAAGAAGAGGTCGCCTATATCGTGAACGACTCTGGGGCACGCGTGTTCATTAGCACTGAATACAAGTCTGAGCTGGCTCGCGAATTATTGATGCTGACTCCGCAGGTGGAACATCGTTTCCTGCTTGACTCGACGATTGATGGCTACGAGTCCTTCGAGGCCGCTGTGGCCGCTCAAGTCGTCACCGAACTCGTTGAGCCCACCGAGGGAATGGACATGTTGTACTCATCGGGCACCACCGGGCGTCCAAAGGGAGTCAAAGTCCCACTACGAGATGCACCGCTTGGCACTGGAGACATGTTGTACATGCTTGTAGCTGGGCTGTTCGGCGCGAACACCGAGACGGTCTATCTCTCGCCTGCGCCGCAGTACCACTCGGCTCCGCTTCGTTTCTCTATGCAGGTGCAGCGTGCGGGTGGCACCGTTGTTGTGATGGAGCGGTTCGATGCCCTCGATGCGTTGCAACTCATTGAGCGCTATCAGGTGACCTTCGGACAGTTTGTCCCCACCATGTTTGTTCGCATGCTCAAGCTGACCGATGAAGAGCGGGCGAAGTTCGACATGTCCTCGCTCGAGGTTGCAATCCATGCAGCGGCACCGTGCCCGGTTCCGGTGAAGGAAAAGATGATCGACTGGTGGGGTCCGATCATTCACGAGTACTACGCAGGCACCGAGGGCAACGGCTTTTGTTGGGCCAATTCCGAGGATTGGATGGCACATAAAGGGAGCGTCGGAAAACCACTCGCCGGCATTCTGCACATCCTCGACGAGGATGGCAGTGAGCTACCGGTCGGAGAAACGGGTACGGTCTTTTTCGAGTCCGAGGGCGGGTTTACCTACCACAACGACCCCGAGAAGACGAAAGAGTCCTACAACACCGCTGGCTGGTCAACCCTAGGAGACGTCGGCCGCGTTGATTCCGACGGCTTCTTATACCTCTCGGACCGCAAGGCCTACATGATCATCAGCGGTGGGGTAAATATTTACCCGCAAGAGGCCGAAAACCTGTTGACCATGCACCCTGCTGTGAGCGACGTTGCAGTTTTTGGAGTGCCAAATGAGGATTTTGGCGAAGAGGTAAAGGCCGTGGTGCAACCCGTCACGATGCCTGGTACCGATGCTGAAGCGGCCGCTCTCTCCGCCGAACTCATCGCCTACTGCCGGCAGAGCCTTGCGGATGTGAAGTGCCCACGGAGCATTGACTTCCGAGAAGAGCTTCCTCGTCACCCGACGGGCAAGCTCTACAAGCGCCTCCTGAAAGACGAGTACTGGCAAGACGCTGGCCGAAGCATCTAGCAATCCGATTGCTCAGAAGCACAGAGGCCCTCGAACCAGGCGTTCAGCGAGCCTGAAGAGATAAAGGTCGGTGAAGAAATCTCCGTCCAACAAGTACGGCCGCTGCAGCGCACACCCCGAGAACTGCTGCAAGAACCCAAGCAGCGGCGTAGGACCAGTGTTCGGCAGTAAGCCCAAAGAGAACTGGCCCTACTGCTCCCCCAACGTACACACCTGTTTGTGTGATCCCTGTGGCCCTGCCGGGAAAGCCGGGGGAAGCACGCACTACCGACAGGTTGAACAGACCCGGCCACGCCCAACCGGCACCGAAAGCCAGTGGCAGCCCAATGAAGTGCGCAGCAGGAGTCTGGAAAACAAAGATGAGAGAGGTACACGAACCTAGGAGAATCATTATCGCGACCACTCCGAGAAGGTTTCCCATGTGCCGATCCGCGTAGAACCCGACTGTTAGTCGAACAAGGATAGAGATGACACTGCCGAGGGCAAAGGCATAGCCAGCCGTTGCTGCAGTCACCCCAGAGTTGATCGTTGACTCAACGAAGAACCCACCCAGAGTGATCGCCGCTGCAGTGGCGAAAGCTGCCGCCACAGCAAGCATGAACAGGGCAAACACAGGTAACGCTGATGCTGTGGAAGTGTCGCTCGAAGCGTCTGATTTCATTAAATGCGCCCCCGTTACAGACTTCTTGCGGGCATCGCTTGATGACCGAGAGTCACCTTCACTACCTTCTTGAGTGCGCTCCGGTGCTAGGCGCCATCTCACAGCGACAAGCGCCAGAACGCTCAGCACCGAACCAGTCACAAAGACCCAGCGCCACCCAATGGTGAGAGCGATCGAGGGTAGAAGCAGCCCGGCAATCAGCGCTGCACCAGGCATTGCGGATTGCTTCACGGCAAATCCGATGCCCTGACGGTGAACAGGCAAATTCCTTGCAATAAACACGTTTGCCCCGAGCTGCGCTGTTGCATTACAGATACCTGCCAAGCCAGAAAGAAGCACCAGCCACACAAGTTGGTTCGCACCAAGAGCGATAAAGAACTCAATGACGCAGGTGCCAGCGAGCGCATAGCTCAGTGCAATCCTTGGTCCGACGCGATCCACCCGGCGACCCACCCGCGAGGAAACCAGAGCGCTAGCTGCAAAAAACGCCGCAAATACAAGGCCAGCTGCAGTCTCGCCGTATCGCAACTCGGCGCGAATCTCGACTGAAAGCGAACCGAGAAAGAACGCCGGCAAGATGGCAGCAACTATCGCCACAGCAATAACTGCCAAACCGCGAAGCGAGCGGTCAGACGCTGCTTCCTGAGAACTAGTCACGGTCTCACTCTTGCATGCTCTTTGCTAGCGAAACTCGCAGGTAACCTTGTGTGGTGCGACAACATGAGTTTTACGCGCAAGAGCATCCACTAGCTATTGCTCATCGCGGTGGCACAGAGGACGCACCCGAAAACACCTTGGCAGCCTTTACTGCTGCGACCCTCTTGGGGTATCGGCATCTTGAAACCGATGTTCACCTCAGTGCAGATGGCGTCCTTATTGCGTTTCACGACGACCAACTCGACCGGGTTACGAACGAGCAGGGAAAGATCGCAGAACTGAGCTGGGCTGAAATTAGTGAAGCCCGAATCGAGGGCACTGAGCCGATCCCGACCCTGGCAGAGCTTCTTGAAGCTTTCCCTTCGGCCTTTTTCAACATAGATGCCAAGTCCGATGCGGCAGTAGAAACGCTCGCTCAGACACTGCAGCAGCACAACGCCATTTCTAGAGTCTGCGTTGCAGCCTTTTCTCATCGACGCCTACGCAGGTTGCGCCAGTTGCTTGGGGACCAACAATGCACGGCAGCATCCCCGAAAGAGGTTGCGCAACTGATGGCCGCATCACGCCTGCGCGGCGCATCTGGATCTGGATCAGGATCAGGATCAGGATCTGCGGACTACCACTGTGTGCAAGTCCCGGTAAAACAAAATGGGATCTCGCTGATAACACCAGCATTTGTTGGCTCAGTCCATGCACGCGGCTGCCAGGTTCATGCTTGGACAATTAACGACCCGGAAGAGATGCATCGATTACTCGACCTTGGGGTCGACGGCATCATCACTGATTATCCGAGCCAATTACGCGCCGTGCTTCTTGAGCGAAACCAATGGCACTCCTAGCTAGCATCCGCCGCAGCCGCAAGTACACGAAGCCGAGTTCCGTCACCGCTGCACAGTCGCTCACCCGAATTGCATCTAGCTGCGTACTCCTTTCACTCGTTGTGCTGGGTCTACCCGAGACGGCTGAGGCGACAGGGTCGGCTGAGACAGCAGGATCGACTGAGGCGGCAGGGGCGACTGAGACCGCAGGTTCGACTCAGGCGAGCGGCGTTGCACTCGCCGGACTAGCAAGTTCTGCACTTCAGCCCTCCG
>CAEZYU010000041.1_pt1 | contig 18539 bp, 21 predicted proteins | sample 7265681 | NCBI WGS metagenome assembly CAEZYU01 (sample SAMEA6813940, study PRJEB35770) | freshwater metagenome | biome: Freshwater; feature: Freshwater reservoir; material: water | place: Czech Republic | collected 2017-04-14 | depth 30m m | reverse complement strand
GTTGTCTGTCACGTACCGGCACCGTACCGTCATGGGATGACCAGTGCTGATTCCAACACCCCACTCCCCTCTCAGGTAGCCCCAAGGATTGTGCTTCTGGTTGCTCACGGCAGCCGAAACCCGCTCGCTGCGGTAGAGCATGCACAGCTGTGCGAGAAGGTCCAAGCCGAATCCAACGAGGCCCAATCAATCCAAGGTCAGGCACTGCCACAAGCTGGGCTTGAGCCACAGCCCATCCAGGTGCGCCCCGCCTACTTAGAACTTGCAGAACCATCCATTGCGGATGCAATCGATACAGCCGTTGAGCAGGGGGCAGTGCACATCAGGCTGCTGCCGCACTTTTTGAACTCCGGCAATCACGTCATGCGAGACCTGCCCGAGGCCGTGGCCGAGGCAGAAAGAAAACACCCGGGTGTCAGCATCGAACTAGCCGAGCATCTTGGTGCAGATGCGGGACTCGTATCGTTGCTCACCACCCGGGTGTTAGCTGACTAGCTCCTAGATATTTGTGCGCTTCAACAACAGCGCTCTAGCGAGCAATGCGTTAGATGCCAATGCGTTGCGCAAGCAATTCGCGGTGATAGGTCGGGTCACCAAAGAGCAATTCTGAGCTCTTGGCACGCTTGAAGTACAGGTGTGCCGGGTGTTCCCAGGTAAAGCCAATACCACCATGAATCTGGATGTTCTCGGCAGCTGCGTGGAAATACGCCTCGGAGCAATAGGCCTTTGCCAATGAGGCCACCGAAGGCAGCTCCTCATTGAGCTCGGCTGCACACCAGCCGGCGTAGTACGCGGCAGACTTCGCCGACTCAACCTCGAGCAGCATGTCTGCACACTTGTGCTTGATCGCCTGGAAGGAGCCAATCGGTCGTCCGAACTGCACACGATCTTTGGCGTACTGAACGGCCATTTCGAGCACTTCTTGGCCGCCGCCAACCTGCTCGGCTGCAAGAGCTACAACGGCTAGGTCCAACACCGTCGAGAGAGTGTCCCAACCTGCGCCGTCAGTTCCGATCAAGGTTGCTGACACTCCTGCATACTCCAAACGAGCCTGCTTGCGTGTCTGATCCATGGTGGACAGTGCAGTGCGAGTCAGTCCCGCAGCATCGCCGTCGACTGCGAACAAACTCACGCCGGCATCAGTTCGAGCGGCAGTGATAATGAGGTTGGCGATGTGGCCATCTAGGACGTACAACTTGGTTCCGTCAATGGTCCAAGAATCACCCGACTTGGTAGCCGTTGCGGTAATTGCAGCCTCGTCCCAACGACCGTTGGGCTCGGTGTAGGCAAGGGTTGCGATGGTTTCGCCAGAGGCAATGCCAGGGAGGTAGGCGGCTTTGGCTGCTTCGTCACCCGAGTGCAAAAGCGTCTGAGCACCGAGCACCACGGTAGAGAAGTACGGGGCGCAGATCAGGCGACGTCCCATCTCTTCCAGCACCACGATGAGTTCAACGAAGCTATAGCCAGATCCGCCGAACTCTTCAGGAATCACAAGTCCCTGCAGGCCCATCTGCTCTGCCATCTGAGTCCATACGGCGGCGTCGTATCCGGCCTCGGTGTCCATGAGCTCGCGAACAGCGGCCTCGTCTGATTTGGCGTTAAGGAAGTCTTTGACGACCTTACGAAGTTCTTCTTGCTCTTCGCTGAAGGCAAAATTCACGGTGATCTCCAAGTAGTAGTCAGTTTTACTTCTCTGTTTCTACACCGAGCATGCACCGCCGACACATCGGCAGGTGTACACGGGTGTACTCCTAGATCTTCTATGATGACGGGATGGAGCATCTTGGGGTAAGGGAACTGCGACGAGAGGTTTCTGCGGCAATTCGTCGTGCTGGTGCAGGTGAGCGAATCGTCATTACCGTCGATGGCAGTCCCGTTGCACAACTTGGCCCCCTAGAGCCCACTGATGCACAGCTCACCGTGGAGGACCTAGCGGCTCGCGGCCAGGTGATACTTGCTCGACGAACTGACCGGCCAGAGCCAGAATTTTCCATGCCACTTTGGGCTGGAACACGCATCGACCAACTCGTGCGAGAGGTGCGAGGCCGGTGACACTCTTTTTAGACACCACGGCACTCCTTGCTCGCTATCTTGAAGGCCCAGCACGAGAGTCGGCCCTACAGGCAATGAGCATCGACGATGAGTGGTGTGCGAGCGCACTTGCGTTGTCCGAGTCACTCATGTTGGTAGATCGACTCGGTGATGATCCGCAGCGCACAGACGAACTTCGCCGAGCCATGCGAGACGATTGGGAACGCATCCACATTGTTCCTGTAGATCAACGTTGCTTAGACCGCGCTGCCGAGCTTGGGCGCACGCAACCAGTTCGCACTGTTGATGCCATTCACTTGGCTGCAGCCGATCGGTTGCCGAAGCCACTGACATACCTGACCTTTGACCCGGGACAGATCCCAGTCGCGCTGGCATTGGGCTTCGCAGTACTCAGCACACCTAGCTCTTGAGCCTGCTGAATGAACAAGTTGCGCCACCGAGAGAGTGTGCTGTCACACTCCGCAGCGCGAGAATAGGACGATGGAGCAAGAGCCAAGCACCCTTCATCATTCAGATACCGACCTAGAGGTTCACAAAGTTGTTGTGGGCCCAATGGACAACAACGTCTTTGTGTTGCGCTGCAGACACACCGGCGACGCAGTACTGATCGATGCAGCCAACGAGCATGAGCAACTCTTGGAGTTGGCTCAGCACCTTGGTGTACGGCGGGTCCTAGAAACCCATGGCCACTGGGATCACATCCAAGCAGTACCGCAGATGCGTGATGCTGGGTACTCAGTCGGGGTGACCTCGGCTGATGCTGCGATGTTGGACAGCTACGACGAGATCATTGAAGATGACGCAGTGATACCAGTTGGCCGACTACGCCTTCGCACGATTCTCACCCCGGGCCACACCCCGGGTTCAATCTGCTTTCAGGTCGAGGGCAAGCCGCTGCTCTTTAGCGGCGACACGCTCTTTCCGGGCGGCCCTGGCAATACCTCCTTTGAGGGCGGGGACTTTGCCACGATCATTTCCTCGCTTGACCGTCGACTCTTTGCATCGCTCGATGCGCAGACCATCGTGATGCCCGGCCATGGCACCGACACCACTATCGGCACCGAGTCCCCACACTTGCAGGAGTGGGTTGATCGGGGCTGGTAATGGGCGTGGCGAGCCGGTTTGTCGGCCAAGACCCGCACTCAGGAGCCGATTCCGTGCGAGCTGCAGGCGAGCTAAGTAGCAGCTAAGCACCCTCTCTCAGACTGCTACCGCGCCGAGCGAGTGTTCGGCCGCCTACCAACAAGCGAGGGAAGAATGAATCCGGAACAAACCTCTGAGCAAGTTTCAATAGCGGGGTCGGCCCGTCGAGCCGGCGCAGTATTCGTAGCGATTATTGCGTGCACTGGAGCCTGGATGATTGCTGGAGCTGGCACGGCTAGCGCACAGCCCGACTGCGAGGCTGGTTCCTCGGGAAGCTGCTACTGCGTCTCGATAGACAGTTTCACAACGGCCGACAAATGCCCCGAGTCTCAGGGAAGCCCAAGCACCACTTCGACCACAACAGTCCCAACAACCACACCAGAGACAACCGTGCCGCAAACCACGACGACCTCAGTTGCTGTACCCACAACCACTCCGTCTGCAACGTTGCCCGTCACTGAAGTACTTGGAGTAACTGCGCAGCAGCCGATCGCAGCGACTGCTTCGCCGATTGAGTTCACTGGTTAAACCGGGAACGAGTTCACAGCGAGAGCCTCAGACTCGAACTCTCTCAAGTCCACGACGAGACATCTCGAAGGTGACTTTCGACCCTGTTTCATTCGACGGAGTTGAGCGAGGGTAATCAGACCCACAAAAGAAGAATCTTGGAGGTTCTGATATGAGTACTGAAACTGAAGCAACTCAGGTACAGGGGAAATCCCTTCGCCGCCGACTCATCGTTTCACTCGCTGCAATCGTGGCAGTAAGTGGGGCGTGGCTAGTCCTCAGCCCTGCAGGGGCTGGTGCAGGCCAGGTGAGCAAGCCGTGCGACGAGAGCGTGCAGAGGTGTGGTTCGACCACAACCACCACCGAAGAGACCACAACCACCACCGAAGCACCAACAACCACCGAAGCACCCACAACAACCACCGAAGCACCCACGACCACCGTGCCTACTTCGGTGCTTGGCGCAACCACGGTGCCCACCACCGCAGTTCCGCCAGCTTCAGTGCTTGGAGTCACCACCGAGCGGGTAGTCGTCGTTGACGCTGCGCCAATCGAGTTCACTGGCTGAGGCATTTCATACAGGCTCTGCTTCATGCAGACTCTGGGCTATACATGCTCTGCCCGATTTTGCTGCTCCGCACTGCTAGGTAACCCCTCGGTGCGGAGCGGCAAAATCTTCTTTTTGCTACCCCCTATTTCCCCTACACGCGTAGGAGAAATAGACTCACCCTATGACCACAGAGCCCTCCCCCCTCTTTGAGATCACCAACTTGCGTGTTGCCCCAAAGGCTCAACCCACAGCAGAAATCCTCAAGGGCCTGTCGCTGACGGTTGACCGCGGCGAAGTCCACGCACTCATGGGACCAAACGGATCAGGCAAGTCCACCTTAGCTAGCGCTCTGATGGGGTCACCCGAATACGCCACCACCTCTGGAACCGTCCGCTACAAGGGCGAAGACATCACCGAGTGGGGAGCCGACGTTCGCGGCAAGTCCGGGATGTTTCTTGCCTTCCAGTACCCCCAAGAGATTGCAGGCGTGTCGGTTCGGCAGTTCCTGCGCCAGGCCCTTTCAGAACGAAAGGGCATCGACTTGTCGGTGCTCGAAATCCGCTTGGCCATCATGGAATGGATGGAACGCCTCGATATGGACCCTGCATTCGCAGACCGCTTCTTGAATGAGGGTTTCTCCGGCGGCGAGAAAAAGCGCAACGAGATTCTTCAGATGGCCATCCTAGAGCCGGAGCTTGCGATTTTGGACGAGACCGATTCAGGTCTCGATATAGATGCACTACGCGTTGTGGCAAATGGAGTAAACGCCGTGCGTGCAGACCGACCCGAAATCGGCGTTCTAGTGATTACTCATTACCAGCGTCTACTCGACTACTTGACTCCCGACTTTGTACACATCATCGTTGACGGGCAGATTGTGGATTCAGGTGGTCCCGACCTAGCAAAGAAGCTCGAGGCTGAAGGGTTTGAGGCATGGCGCTAAATCAGTCCGAGGCAGCAGGGCAGGTGCCGGATGCGTTCGACGTTCTACGCATCAAGAGCGACTTCCCCATCTTGTCTCGCACTGTCCACGACAAGCCGCTTGTCTTTCTAGATTCGGCAGCCTCCTCGCAGAAGCCTCGAGCGGTTTTGCAGGCAATGGACACCTACTACGAGACAATCAACGCAAATGTTCATCGTGCTGCGTACACAATGGCCGAGGAAGCCACCAACGCAATGGAGGCTGCGCGGTCAAAGATTGCTTCGTTTATCGGCGCTACTAACCCCAACGAGGTTGTGTTTACCAAGAACGCAACGGAATCCATCAACCTGATTGCGCGCTCTTGGGGTGCTGCAAACCTCTCCCATGGCGACGCCATTTTGCTGACTCATCTTGAGCACCATGCAAACATCGTGCCATGGCAACAACTCGCAGCAGAGCGCGAGTTAGAGATCCGTTGGATCCCGCTCACCGCAGACTGCCAGCTAGACCTGACCAACCTGGACTCGCTGCTCGACGGAGTCAAGATGGTCGGCCTGACTTCAATGTCGAATGTGGTGGGCACCATCACGCCGGTACGTGCTATTGCCGACGCTGCTCACGCCGCGGGTGCAGTAGTGGCCGTTGATGCGTGCCAGTCAGTGCCGCACCTACCAACCGATGTGCACCAGCTAGGGGCCGACTTTCTCTCTTTCTCTGGTCACAAAATGCTCGGTCCCACCGGAATCGGCGTGCTCTGGGCGCGCAAGGAACTCCTTGATGCAATGCCCCCCTTCCTTGGCGGCGGAGGCATGATTCTTGATGTGCGCCTTGACGGCTTCTTGGCAGCCGAAGCCCCCCATAAGTTCGAAGCCGGTACCCCGCCGATCGCAGAAATCATTGGCCTCGGCGCCGCAGTTGATTACCTGAACCAGCTTGGCATGGCCCAAATTCGCCAACATGAAATAGCACTCACTGCATTTGCCTTGGAGCACCTATCGAACCGATTCGGAGATCGAATCTCTTTATACGGCCCTCAAGATGCAGAGCTGCGCGGTGGAGTGATGAGCTTTGCCTTTGATGACATTCACCCGCACGACCTGTCACAAGTGCTTGATCAGCATGGAATCTGCGTTCGACCAGGTCACCATTGCGCAAAACCGCTGATGCGCTTACTCGGAGTTGGCGCAACTGCACGGGCTAGTTGGTACATCTACAACAACGAGGCCGATATCACTTCGCTTGGCGACGCTCTCGAAGCTGCGGGCGAGTTCTTTACGTTCTAGTCGCTACTGTTCCCTACCGTTACCGATACCGTTACAGCTACCGTTACTCCCACCCACCGCAACCCACTACACGGAGATCACCGCATGTCGGGCCTTGAAGACCTCTACAGAGAGATCATCCTTGATCACTATCGAAGCCCGCGCAACCGGGGCGAACTCGAGGTGCCCCCTGCCGTACGCGTCGAGGGGTTCAATCCGCTCTGCGGGGACGAGATCGTGGTGTATGTCGATGTTGATGACGCATCACAAGGTGATGCTGCAGTGGTGACCGATATTCGCATCGGAGGGCAAGGGTGCTCGATATCTCAGTCCTCTGCCTCGATGATGTCGGCAGCCGTGAAAGGCCACAGCATCGGCGAGATTCGAGACTTGACCAAGTCATTCAAGTCAATGATGTCGATTCACGAAGAGGGTCTTGATTCAGATTCAGATTCAGACTCTCAGGAAGATTCAAGTGCAGCGGAGCTCAAACTTGGCGACCTTGAAGCGCTGCGCGGGGTAGTGAAGTTTCCGGTTCGAATTAAGTGCGCAACGCTCGGCTGGAACACGCTTCAGCAAGGCCTCGACGAGGCCCTCAGTTCATAGCCTCGACGAGGCCCTCAGTTCATAACCTGGACGAGGCCCTCAGCTCAGAGCCTCAGCCTGCTGGAATCTCCCACCTAAACGTTGCAACGACTGGGGTGTGATCGCTCAGGCTTTCACCAGTCGAGGCAGTGAAGCGTTCTGCCGGAAACTCGATTCCAGTGGCAAAGAGGTTCACCGTACCGTTGCTGCGGTAGGCAAACTTGTCGATGCTGCCGGGCCGATCGCATGCAAGCTCAGCGCAGACCTCGGTCAATCCAGTCGAGGCCAAGAACTCCTCCCAAATCACGCTGTCGACTAGACCCGTATTTAGTTCCGGGTACCCGTCATCAACATGCAGGTTGGTGTCGCCACCAAGGATGATGGCGCGATCGGCTCCCCGAGAGCGAATAAAGCGAGAGAGTTCTTCAAAGTCGAGTACCTGAAGCGCTTGATCGCGGTCACTACTTCCCGCTTCGGCGTGCAGGCTATACACATCCACTTCTCGGCCATCCCCAAGCGTCATTGTCACCACGCGGAACCCCTTCATGGCCAAACAGTCGCCGGCACCGGTGAAAGCATCCCCGTAGCATTTCGACCAAGCGTGATGGGTTTCAGCAGTGAGCGGGAAGCGCGACAAGACTCCGATTCCGTCCCCAACTAACAACGGACGCGCCGCGGGGTTGATGCCTACTGCTGCAGGCCCAGGGTGACGGTCAGTTCGATACGGGTGTGTTGCCTCGGCTCTCAGGCGGGTGTGGTAATTCGTGAAGTCCAAGGCTGCAGCAGCGGATTGCCACCAATCAAAATCCTCTTGAGTGAGCACAACGTCATACGCATTCAGTAATGGACTGATCAACGGAAGGTGCTTCTTTGGGTTCTCCTTTGAGACTTCTTGGGGTAGGCCCGCCACGTTGTAGGTCAAGACGCTGAACTCCGAGGGTGGATCTGGAAGCGGAGACACTGTCGTTGGTGGGCTGCCCGGGTCAGACGGGGGAACGGTGCAGGCAAAAAGCGAGGCCGACAGAACTAGTGCTCCGAGCATCGCTGTGACAGCAGTTGCTCGCCCCCGTGGAATTCGTCGTTGGTGAAACAAAGGGCTACCTGAACTCAACATGAACAAGAGATTACATAGGGGGGCCGAAAAGGGCAGCGAAAAGCCAAACCCGGGTCAGCCCGTGCATACTTGTAGGACCCTTCTGCACAAGAGAGTCGTTGCTAACAACCATCATGAGCACACCCTTAGCCACACCGGATCAGTTCGGAATCTTTTTGCCCGATCAACTCGATCAGGCCGAGCAGTTCTTTCGTACGTTCGGCTTTGTTTCTCTGCGGGGGCTCTTCTCAGAGGCCGAAGTCCTCGCCATGGAGCAAGAATGCATTTCTGCGCAGGACCAACTGACAGCCGGAACTCTGCACAAGCGCCACGGCACCGAAATTCTCATTGAGGGTGATGCAGGCGATAAAGCAGCTCGGTTCTCGAACTATGTGACCTGTGTGACCGACCTGTCGGGAGCGGTGACTGATGCAGTTCATAACCAAACCATCCTCGAACTCATGGACCGCTGGCTAGACAATGAGCACTGGCTGCTCGAACAGCAACGATTCGGAGTCGTGTATCAGGATGCGCGGCCTGGGAAAGAATCGAGCTATACCCGTATTGGCTGGCATAGCGATTGGCAAAGCGGGCCACATCTAGATATTTGGCCTTCGGTGGCGTTCACCTTCCATATCGATGCAACGAGTCCGGCTAACGGATTTTTGCGGGTGGTTCCGTTCAGCCACCGCTGGAACACACCGGCACCGTTTGTGAACGCGAACAATGCCCTAGTTCCAGAGGGTTCTGCTGAAGCTGCGGGCCACTCTGATCAGCCACCACCATTTGAAATGCCTCTGGGATTTGAGAAGGTCCCCGGCGAAATTTCGCTGTACTGCGACCGTGGTGACATCTTGTTTCATGATGCCTATCTCTGGCATTCAGCCGCCCGCGGGACTGATGACGACACCAAGCGGAGGCACATTCGGGGAACGTTCCACAGCGGAACAGAACAACTTGATAATGATCACTTAGATGATTTCGTGAAGAACGCTGCGCGCTAACTCAGACCAATTCTGCGAGGGCCTCAGAGAGACCGTCATACGTTGAGTCCTCTGCAAGAATCCGTTCTAGATCCTTTCGAGCCAACGAGCGCTTGCCCTCAAGCTCGTAACACCGTGCCCGCTCCAACCACGCGCGGTGGCGAATCACTGGGTTGCGCTGCTTTGTTTTCAAGGCCTCTTTCAACGAGGTCCGAGCAGCCTCGTAATACCCAAGTTCACGCATGGCCACACCGCGGAATACGCAGAGCAATGCAGTGAGATCGTCTTGATTGGTGACCTGATCAGTCAGTTCCACGACATCAGACCAACGGCCAAGTTCTGCATAGAGCTCGGCTAGCGAGATTGCGCTCGCAGCGTTTGGTTCGAGTTGCTCAACAATCTCGACTGCCTCGACTCGCAAACCTTGTAACTGCAGAAGCTCTGCTAGAGCCAGTCCAACCGTGTTGCGGCTCAGTGAAAGCGGCGCGCTCACGCCCGGAGCTAACACCAGATTGAAACTCACCGAAACATATTTTTGTATGAACGGGTCACTAGCTGGATCTTGGCCCGATGACCACACCAGCATCAGCATGTCGATGGCTGCTTGAACCTGCTCGGCTTGCATTCGCAGCAGCCCTGCAAGACTTGCAGCTGCAACTACATACCGCTCTTGCTCGCGAGCGATCTTTTCGACACGATCCACATCGCTTGCAGACATTGCCGCAAACAAGTCCTTTTCTACGCGAGGGGCAAACCATCCGGGCTTCTTTCGACGCGGCGTAGGGTGAGTCTGCGCCGGAGCAGAAGCACCTCGCGGCGTAGTTGATCTAGCGGAACCCGACTTGTTGCCGTCGAGTCGCTCAACATGAGACAACCCTGTTCCTGGTATCGAGATAGTTCGCTGCAGGGTGCCATCTGCGCGCTGGGTGACACGAAACCCCTTCACTCCAGCGGAAATCCCCAAACCGCTTCGAGACATGTTCAGACGAACCCCCGGCATCAGCTGAATCGATTTCCTCATTCGAAAACCCATTTGGGCCCCTCCCTAGATACTTCGCTGAGATAGCCCGGCATCTTGACAGCTCGACACCTTGATGCCTCGCCTAGATACCTACTTCGCTACTTAAGCAGCTAGCTCTGACATTCTCCGTGCCAGTTGCACATCAAGCTCCGTCAGCCCGCCAGCATCATGGGTGGTGAGTTCTACTACCACTGTTGAGTAGACATTCGACCATTCCGGGTGATGGTTCAGTTTCTCTGCCACGGTTGCGCTTGCTGCCATAAACCCAAAAGCAGCACTGAAGTCGGCGAACTTAAATTCTCGGCGAAGCTTCCCTGCCTCCACCTGCCAACCTGCAAGCTCTTCTACAGCTGCTGCAAGTTCATCATCAGTCAAGAGATCGGGTCGCGCCATTTAGCCAGCCTAGGTTGGTCAGAGATCAGAAACAGGTGTCGGGCTACAAAAGCCCATCAGAGAAAAACGGATCATCAACCACGGGTCGAGCCGCAATCGTGGGTGTAGCCCTTTGTTCCTCTTCAACCCAAGCTGAGTAGCCGGTCTCTTCAAGCCGAGTCGCAATTTCGGGTCCGCCCGACTCAAGGATCTGGCCATTGGCAAAGATGTGAACCACATCTGGATGCAACTCTTCTAGTAAGCGGTTGTAATGCGTAATTGCAAGCACACCTAAACGCTCGCCGCCCTCGAAACCCTCGCTTGTAGCTAGTTCAATTCGTCGTGACACTGCACGAAGCGCGTCCACATCAAGCCCAGAATCTAACTCGTCCAAAATGGCGATCTTGGGCGCTAGCACTGCCATCTGCACGGTCTCATTACGCTTCTTCTCGCCACCAGAAAGGTCAACGTTGAGGGGACGATCCAAGAACTCAGGCTCGAAGCCAATTGAATCTGCCTCTGCGCTCATCAGCGCTGGCACGAGCAGGCGATCACGATTCGATGCCGCATAGGCCTCTGCCAGAACGTCCTTTACGCTGATCCCCGGAACCTCTACCGGATATTGCATTGCTAGATACAAACCAGCTTGAGCGCGTTGCCAAGTGGCCATCGCTAACAGATCGACCCCATCAAGGGTGACGGATCCACCAGTGACTACGTAACCAGGTTTTCCCATTAACACGTTCGACAGCGTGGACTTGCCCGAGCCGTTTGGGCCCATGACAGCATGGACTTCGCCAGAGCGAACCGTAAGGGTTACGCCCTTGAGGATTTCCTTGCCGTCAACCGTTGCCCGAAGGCTATTGATTACTAATTCGCTCATAGGAGCATCACGTGTACCTCTCCGTCTACAACCGAGCTCACATAGCTCGGCACGGGCCGAACTGCGGGGAGCGAGAGCGGTTCTCCAGTTTTTAGATCAAAGGCGCTGCCGTGCTTTGGGCACTCGATCGCGCAATCCTCGACTTCACCCTCGCTCAGCGACACGTCTGCATGGCTACAGCGGTCACCGATCACATAGACCTGTGGGTCAAGGCGAACCACACACAGCCGGTGGCCCTCAACATCAAACCGACAGGCTTCGCCTTCGGTGAGATCGTCTAATGCACAAATCCTTACAGCGCGCTCGCTCATGATTGTTCTTCAGAAGATTCAACGGCCTGGGAGTCAATACTTTGGGGCCAAGCTGGCTCAGTTGCCAACAACTCACCCACCTGCCGGTCAAGGATTTTGTTGATCCGATCACGCGCTGTCGAGGCCAACGCTGGCACAGCAAAGCTATTGAGCACCTCATCAAAAAAGCCCGCCACGATAAGCCGCTCGGCCACCTTGGACGGCACGCCACGACTCTCTACATAAAAACGCTGCTCCTCATCCACTGGCCCTACCGTGGAAGCATGCGAGCAGTGCACATCGTTGTTCTCAATCTCTAGATTCGGCACAGACTCGGCCCATGCGCTGTCTGAGAGTTTGAGGTTTCGATTTGTTTGATAGGCATTCGACCCACGCGCATCAGGCTTGATGCGAATCAAACCGGTATAGACCGAGTGCGAATGCTCTGCAACGGCACCTTTGAACAGCAGGTGCGAGGTGGTGTCCGGAGCACGATGTTCTTGGTAGGTGCGCAGGTCAAGCATCTGATTGCCATCACCGAAATAGACACTTGATAAGTTGCCTGTAGCTCCTCGCCCGACAAGCCGGCAGTCCATCCGGAGGCGGGCGTAGCTTCCACCAATGGCGGCAAGCGCTGCATCAAGGGTCGCATCTTGGCCCACCTCGGCTAAAAAGCTGCCCATCTGATACACGCTAGAACCAACGTCTTGTAGCGCACTGTGGCGAACCCGTGCAGCGTTGCCCACAACGACTTCGGTCACCGGTGCCACTACAGCGGGAACATCGGCAGATAGGGATGCTTCAATAAAAGAGAACTGGCTATTTTCGCCCCCTCGCACCGAGAGCCGCGGAAAGCTGATCGAGTTCGCAATGTCTACATAAAACACCACGGCGATTGGCAGTTCGATCACGACGTTGCGCGGCACATCAAGAAGCACCGGGTCGGCGCCGAATGCATCGTTGTAGGCACCGAACAAATCCGGAGCCTCATGCATCACTGCACCGAGCACCTCGGTTGCGCCCTCAGCCGCTGCGTACTGAGCTGCTGGACCAAGTAGCACTCCCTGCTGCGCAAGGGCCTCGCTCAGGTTCGCTGCAACAACTCGTCCGTTGTAAACAACCACGGATCCTGCGAGTGGGCCGAGTTCGCTGAGGAACTCAGAGATAGCAACCGGGAAGTCTTGGGCTTCGGTGCTTGCGTCACCGCTGCTCTGAGCTATCAAGGAGAAGGCCGCTAAATCGATATCCCCAACTCGGCTATAGCGCCATTCCTCTAGATCAGTGCTGGGAAAGTCCATCTCAGCTGCATTCTCTGCTGCTGAACTGCGCCGGGCTCTCAGCCAGTCCGGGCCGGGTAGGCCCGCAGCTACTGCGCTGCTAAAGCGATCTGTACTCAAGTCTGTACTCACGGTGCTACTCACGTTGCTCAGGGGGTGAAACTGCCGGAACGTAATTTACACTATGCGCGTAGGAGAATTACAGGCAGCAGGTTCTGCGACCCAGATCTAGCCTTTGCCGCGGTTGAAGAACTTCTTGATCTTGCCGAATCCCCCAGTACCAGCCTCCTTCGATTGTGCCTCGGCATCCACCTCAGCTCGGGTCGAATCCACTACCGCATTGATGATGTCTTCGGCCTCATCAAGAAGGGCGGCGATGCTTGGATCCTCTCCGACTCCCTCTGGCTCAGGGGGTGGCGGTGGAGTCACGAGTGAGCCATGAGCCCAGTTCACATCAGCCAAGCGTGGTTGATACGCAGCGCATGGCTCCGGGCAGCGCCAAGGCGCCTCGGGGGCAAGATCTAGGTCACATTTCCGGACGGTATCACCGTTGGGATATGTGCGACTTTCATAAAATTTGCATTCCTCACGCATCGGCATGAGCACAGTTTGCCAGACAGCCAGCACACCTCGCACAGGTAGATTTGCCTAGACGGTTATTGTGCAGGGAACCTCAATCTCAGACGCGAATCTGCCGACAATCAAACCATGATGACTGCCGAGCCCAAGCTCCTCACTTCGGTTGCCCGTGCAACTCTTGACGCCGAGGGGCATGTGACTTCTGCGAATCAATCCTTCGCTGCCCTCTTCAATTCCGACGTAGATGGGGTACTTGGCACGCACGTGATTACGTTGTGCGATCCTCGGGACTCGGCCTCAGTGCTCTCTGGTTTTGTTCGGGTAGTTGGTAGGGCCGCAGACTCAGCATCAATAGATCTTGATCCCAAATTCGCTCGTACTGATCAACCCAAAATTCGGCTTAAGTTCACCGTGGTTCGCTCCATCGTCCCAGGCGTGGCTGACAGCATCGAATGCACCGCAAGCGACGGCAGCGAGCAGGCCCGTGCCGAACGACGCCGGCGACACACCTTGATGGAACAAACCCGCGAGGCCACTCAAGACAGCGAATCTGGTCTACCCAGCCAGCGCGGCTGTGAAGTGCTCCTGAGCTCTGCGGTTCGCCACGCGGCGCGAACTGGATCTCCGTTGTCGCTACTGCGCTGCGACCTAGACGGGATTGCCGACCTAGCCGAAGATTATGGATCAGAGGTTGGGCGGGAAGCTGCGAACACCTACCTGGATCGGCTCTCGCAGCAACTCCGCAGCAGCGACAGCGTCTGCCTTGCGCAAGGCGACACGTTCTTGGTCGTGGCCGAAGACCTCGGCGATGAACAAGACGCCGCAGGGGTCGCGTACCGTTTACTCTCTGCCGCAGTCGAGCCAGTTGAAGTGGCCGGACAGGAACTCACGTTTCCGATGACAATTGGCATTGCTATAGGCGACGGAACAGTCACGGCCGCCGAGATGTTCGCCGCAGCGCCGGTGGCGCTAGAGCGAGCGCGACTCGACGGTAGCGGCGGATTTCGAATTATTGACCTTCGCCCAGCCTCGCCTGCCTAGAGCCTGACCGTTCGGTACGACGCAGGCGTTAGCCCACTGAACCTTCCATCTGAAGTTCGATCAGTCGAGACCACTCAACGGCGTATTCCATGGGCAAGGTCCGAGTCACAGGTTCAATGAACCCATTGACGACCATGGACATGGCTTGTTCCTCGGAGAGTCCACGGCTCATCAAGTAGAAGAGTTGCTCATCGGCGACCTTCGACACAGTTGCCTCATGGCCGATGACTGCATCCTGAGCACCAATCTCCATATAGGGGTAGGTGTCACTCACCGACTCCTCATCCAAGATGAGTGCGTCGCACTGAACATGCGACTTGCAGCCGTAGGCGCCTTCTTCGACGCGAACCAAGCCCCGGTAAGAGGTTTGCCCGCCGTCTTTGGAGATCGACTTGGAAACAATCTTGGAGGTTGTCTCCGGAGCGGCGTGCACCATCTTCGCACCAGCATCTTGATGCTGACCTGCACCAGCGTAGGCAACGGAGAGCACTTCACCCGAGGCCTTCGGGCCGACCATCACGACACCTGGGTACTTCATGGTCAGGCGTGAACCGATGTTGCCATCGATCCATTCCATATGCCCTTCGGCCTCTACTACGGCGCGCTTGGTCACAAGGTTGAACACATTGTTGGACCAGTTTTGGATCGTCGTATACGTGACTCGTGCACTCGGCTTAACGATGATTTCCACCACGGCAGAGTGCAAAGAATCGGAGGTGTATGTAGGCGCAGAACACCCTTCGATGTAGTGAACCTTCGAGCCCTCATCAGCAATAATCAGGGTGCGTTCGAACTGTCCCATGTTCTCTGCGTTGATCCGGAAATAGGCCTGAAGCGGCATCTCCACCTCAACACCTGGTGGAACGTAAATGAACGACCCTCCCGACCACACTGCAGAATTCAGCGCAGAGAACTTGTTGTCATTACGCGGAATGACCGTTCCGAAATACTGCTTCACAATCTCTGGATACTCGCGAAGCGCAGTATCCATATCGCAAAAGATCACACCCTGCTGCTCGAGATCTTCACGATTGCGGTGAAACACCACCTCTGACTCGTACTGTGCGGTGACCCCAGCCAAATACTTGCGCTCTGCCTCGGGTATTCCGAGCTTTTCATAGGTGTTCTTAATGGCGTCTGGAAGATCATCCCAGTCGCTCACCTGCTCGCTCGTTGGCTTGATGTAGTAGTAGATGTCGTCGAAATAGATCTCGGACATGTCGCCACCCCAAGAGGGCATGGGGCGCTTCAAGAAATACTTGTACGCCTTCAGGCGAAACTGCAGCATCCAATCGGGCTCGCCCTTCATCCAAGACATTTCGCGGATGATGTCTTCGTTCAGCCCGCGCTTGGGCTTAAAGACGTAATCCTCGGCGTCGCTCCAACCGAGCGAATACTTCGAGAGGTCAAGATCGATTGACATTCAGGGCCTCCAAGGGCGGGGGGTAATTTCTCCTATGGGGATAGTAACAACTCCAGCGGGTGATTGACACGGCGGATCCCGTGAATATCGTCTCATGGCGCGTTCGGGTAACTCTCGGCTCAGTTGACTGACCTAGATTCAGCTCAGCCGTTGTTTGAACAAAGGCAGGTCAGCGCAGACCACTACCGCAACTTGAGCTGCTTACTTTGCTTGCACCTACTGAAGGATTCACCCTCATGACTGATCCCAGCCTGCTCGATCCAAGCCTTCAAACTCTGCTTGACAGCTTGGTTGAAGCGGGCACTGCCCCGCTCGAATCGCTAGCCGTGCAAGAGGCTCGCGAGCTCAACGAGACGTTCATTGTGTTGGGCGGAGAAGTAGAAGAGGTCTCGGCCGTTGAAGATCTGCAGATTGAGGGAGTCCCCTGTCGGCTGTATCGCCCCCTCGGATCTTCGCCCGAGCAAGCCAGCGAACTGCTGCCAGTTTTGGTTTGGTTTCATGGAGGGGGCTGGGTCATAGGAAGTCTGGATTCCACTGATTTAACTGCTCGCAGTCTTGCAAACCGCTCGCAGCATCTCGTAGTTGTTGTTGACTACCGCCTTGCACCCGAGAGCCGGTTCCCGGCAGCAGTTGAGGATTGTTGGTCGGTAACCTCATGGCTTGCCCATGGTGGTGCCGAGTCTGTTGGAGGCGACGCTGCACAGTTGTCAGTCGGTGGCGATTCAGCCGGCGGCAACTTGGCTGCAGTCATCAGCATTCTGAGTCGAGACGCAGCCCTCGCATTGAGGCGACAAATTCTTGTGTATCCGGTCACCGATGTTGCCAACGAGTCTGGTTCGTATGTTGAAAACGGAACGGGTTATCTGCTGACTGCCGACACTATGCGTTGGTTTATCAAGAACTACACCTCGCCTGATCAACGATCAGACTGGCGCGCTTCGCCGCTGCTTGCCGACAGCCTCTCGGGTGTGGCTTCAGCCTATGTACTGACTGCAGGGTTCGATCCGCTACGAGACGAGGGCGATGCCTATGCCGATCGATTGAGCAAAGCCGGGGTCGCTGTGATTCACGATCGGTTTCCTACTGCGATCCACGCCTTCCTCAATCTTGGCGGCGTCACTGCACTCACGTCCCAAGCTATCGAAGCTATCGCTGACGCCCTAGAAATCGAGACGTGAACAAAGCCGCTGACCTGAGTCATCCTGCAGGGTGCCCTTCACCGGAATCCATCGGCCGATACAAGAATGCCTATTCCTCCGGGAAGGGGCGTTGGTCAAGTGGCAGGGACCGATACACAAACCATGCAGCGCGGCACCCCGCAGCAGTCCCACCGACATGGGCTGCGTGCCAGCGGACCGAAAAGCGGTTGTACTCAAACTGAGCATCAGGCTTGCTTCTTGGCGTGTCGCGAGTTGCTTCCCAGTTGGCGACCAGATCTGCCACCGTCGTTCCCGAGGAGGACGTCATGAAGTCGCGCACATGGCTGTCAACTCTAAAGTCATCGCCGATACGGAGTTCAAGATAGGAACGCAATTGGCGAGTCATCCGCTGACCAGCAGGAAGAATCGTTGTGTCGCGCAGTGGTTCGCACAGCGGTCCCGGCGGACGGGGCCGAGCGTGAGGCGGGGCTACCGATCGGCCATCAAGGCTCGCAGCGACTCGCTCCACTAGATCATGCTTGACACCACCCACTCGCAGGCCGGCTCGCCGACAGAATGCTCGCAGTTCGACAACAGTCCAGTACCAGCGGGCGAACTCTGCCGGGGTTAGATTCGCTTCAAGGGGTGGTCGAACCGGAGAGCCAGTCACTACAGGTGTGGGCCTACTCGTAGATCCACTTGTGAAACCACGGGTCTGAGGTTTCCATCTGGAAGTTCTGAATCAGAGTAACGAACTCGGCAACCTGTTCAGCCTGAGCGGGCATCTCTGCAAGGTTGTGTAGTTCTGACGGGTCAGCCTCTAGGTCATAGAGCTCGAACCGCGGCCGATGCAGATACGTGTCCACTTCCCGCTGCCCAAGCGTTCCGGACTCTCGCAGTGTGGACTGCCAAGTTGCCGACATGTGGATGTCCGAGGCAGTTGGAAAGTCGAGCTTCCATGCGATGTTGTAAATGAACTTCCAGCGATGGGTTCGAACAACTCGCATTGGGTAATAGTTGGTGACCTGATGAAAGCAGTGTGAAGCAAACACATGGTCCCGGCCTTGACCACTTGGCTCATCAAGTAACGGCCGAAGGCTCTCGCCAAACATGTGCGCACCGAGGTCAGGCGACCCCGCAAGGTCAAGCACGGTGGGCGCCAAATCAGCCCAGCTCACCAGCGCATCACAGCTCACAGCGCTCTCAGACCCGGCCGCCTCAGGGCTGCTGTCACTCCCCGTCTCAGGACTACCAGCGCTTGGGATTGTGCTGATGATAAGCGGGAGCTGCATGCCAGGGTCATACAGAGTTGTCTTTGCAACGGGGAACGCTCCACCGTTATCGGACAGATACAAAATGACCGTTTCTCGATCACTTCCCGATTGCTCAATCAGGTCTACAAGTCGGCCCACACCAC
>CAEZYU010000040.1_pt1 | contig 18935 bp, 13 predicted proteins | sample 7265681 | NCBI WGS metagenome assembly CAEZYU01 (sample SAMEA6813940, study PRJEB35770) | freshwater metagenome | biome: Freshwater; feature: Freshwater reservoir; material: water | place: Czech Republic | collected 2017-04-14 | depth 30m m | reverse complement strand
GTCCGATCTGTGGCCGGTCAAACATGGCTCCGTCGAGTGTCATCGAGGAACACACGTTGATATGAACCGTGGCATGGGCGAGTGAGGACATCTGAATGATGATGTCCTCTTGCGAAGGCCACCCACGAAATGACGAGTTCCCGGCTGCCCAAGGGTCTACAACGTGACCGTGACGAAGTTCGCCGCTCAACTCAGACCAAGCCTCTGCTGGCTCTGTCGGGTGACGACGAACAAGAAGATAAGGCTGCTGCGGGAAGCTGCCTGCCTCGATCGCGTCGTCAAGCAAACGGATGAGTGAGGCCTCGCCGGGTACGAGGTGGGCTGGACCGGCACCGTACAAAATGATTGGTCGGTCCTCGGGAAGCGAGAGAGCGCGGCACCACTCGTCTCGGCTCAGTAGCAGCTCGGCCTTACGGTGGAGATCAAACTGCGGAGCACCGATCACAGAGACTCGCTCATCCTCGAGCTGAGGATATGAACGTACAAGTTCATTCTGGTTGTACTGATTCCACACGAGCACCTGATCACTGCACACCAGCATGCGTTCTCGCGTAGTGGGGTTATCGAACGATATGACTGAGGTGAGCGACGGTAGGCCAAGCTGCTGTGCAGCGCACAGGAGCAGTCCGTCCTGATCGTGATACGGGGTAATGCTCAGTACCGCGTCCAAGTTGAGCGTTTTTAGAAACTCCTCAAAGACCTGAAGGTTGGTTCCGCGGACTAGCTGTTCAGGCTCGCCAAGCGCCAAGCGTTCGGCAGCTCTAGGTAAGGACACAGCCACTGCATCGAGTGCGGAACGCAGCTGACTGACAGCCCGGTCTCTTGGTGAATGCATCATTGAGAGTTGCCGAGCTCGACGAATCTTGGTGGTAGGGCTGTTCAATCGACGGTCATGAAGAATGCTCTGCTTACGCCGGAACATTCGGTACTCGTGAGATAACTCAGCCAAGGGCAACTGCAGAACTTCGAACCCCCGATGCTCTAGAAGCGCACGCAACTCGGGGTCATCCCAGCCCAATGCGATGACCGGGTGACACACCTGCGCCAGGCCCGACAGCACCCCGGTGGGCAGTAGGTAACGAACGCTAAACCCATAGGTAATCGGTACCAGAACACGACTATCTGCTTGCATATGCTGCCGTGACGAACCCGTCAGGTACGAATCCGAGAGAGCGCTAGAGCCTCTTTGTAGAAGGCATTGTTGCTCTCTAGGTCGGTGCGGTCACCAAAGGCCTGCAACTTGCCGTGATCCATCACCATGATGCGGTCGCAGCTATTGAGCGTGGAGAGGCGATGAGCAATCACAAACAACGTGACTGACTCCTTCAGTTCATTCAGGGTTTCATGAACTAGCGACTCCGACTGCATATCGAGCGCGCTTGTTGGTTCGTCAAGCACCAGCATTGCGGGCCGACGCACAAGTGCACGAGCAATCGCCACACGCTGCCGCTGCCCACCAGAAAGTGATCCGCCCCGAGAACCCAGCACCGTGTCGTACCCATCGGGCATGGCAAGAATCTCTTCATGCACATGCGCCCGCCGGGCAGCGTCCATGATTTGCTCATCGCTCACACCGGGCCGGAAGAACCTGATGTTGTTCGCCACGGTGTCGTCATAGATTCGGCTGTCTTGGGGAACAAAGGCGATCATCGAGAACCAACTTGGGTCGTCAATCTCTCCAACAGGAACCCCATCAAGAAGGTACGTCCCGGTGCCCGCATGACGGAGTCGAAGGAGCAACTGGATCAAGGTTGACTTGCCACTGCCCGACGGCCCAATGATGCCGACAGCCTCACCCGGCTCCACTGTGAAGCTCACATCGTGGAGTGCATCGTGAACGCCGTCATAGCTGTAGGCAACTTCAGAGAACTCAATCTTTCCGACGCTCTCTAGGTGAACCGAGCCCGACGGGGGCCGTGAATCGCGGAAGAACTGCCGCTCCTCGAACAGTCGCTGGATATAGGGAACCAAATCTCCCAGACCGTGATAGGCGGCCTGAATACCGCTGGTTTGGTTCAGTGCACGAACGAGCACCACGACGATTGCGCCAACAGCTGCGAGTGGCTGATCCAAGAAGGCATCCATCGCTACGAGTGCGGCCAGAATAATGAGCACCGCAGCAGAGGTGTAAATGCCCGTGACCATGCGAGCCATCAATTGCGCCTTGTACAGCGAGGCGATTTCGCTGCGAGTGGATTTGTCGAGACGATCAGCAACGTCATCGCTGACGCCGAACGCTCGGATCTCGAGACTCAGATCGATGGCCTCACGCGATTGCACGCTGTAGATCACACCTTGTTGCATCTGCTGACGACCAAGCCGTTTGGCCTTGATCGTCATAGGGCGAAGGCCCATGAAGAGGAACCCTCCGAAAATCACGATTGCGCCAGATGCCAGCGGGTCAACAATGAAGGCAGACATCAGCAGCGCCATCACCATGAAGCCCGAACTCATGAGCAGCCCAACGCTGATGACTGCTGCTTGGGTCTTTGCAAGATGCCGCTGCAGAAGGTCCTGAACAGCTGCCTCTGGAATAGCTGACTGCACTTCCCAGGATGCACCGATGAAATCCTCGAAGGTACCGTTTCTGAGGCTTTGCGTGAGGCGTGAGGTAAGCCGCGCACCCGATCGCGAAGCTAGGTATTGAAGAGCGAGGCGGATTGCGGTCAGGGCAATCGCTACGAGGAACAGCGTATTGATGGGGAGCTGATCAAGTCCGAACATGAGGGACTTCTGCGCCGAGAGATCTCCGCCACCGATCGACAACGCCAAGTTTGCAATCAGTAGAAGCAGCGTCGCCTCGCATAATCCGCCAAGGAAGGAGGCCGTTGCCATAATCGCCAGCGAGGGGTACTCGCCCTTAAAGAGCATGCGCAACGTGGGGAACATCGGCAGGTTCTTGTCAGTTGGATCCTGAAACATCTGCTCGGCAGAGCTGGCAATCGCGGCGGGACTCAGAACCGCGCCTTCTTCAGCCGCTGGGCCTGCAACTTCTGGATCTACAACTGCTGGATCTACAACTTCTGGTTCGACAACTGCTGGAGCCGAATCTGTGGGATCCGCAGGGGTTGCATCGCTCTGAGCGCTCTCGGTACTCACAGGAGTTCCTGGTACATCTGACGGATAGCACTGCTTTGCATTTCCAACGTAAGCCCCTTGGCGAGGCTCGCACGGCCAGCTTGTCCTATCTGTTCAGCAAGGGAACTGTTCGAAACCGCGCGAGTCATCGACTCTGCGAGTTTAGCGGGATTACTCGGAGGAACCACCCAACCGTTGACACCATCCTCAATCACCTCGGGCATTCCCCCGACCCCCGTCACAATTACTGGCAACTCCAATGCCATGGCTTCGAGCGCAGCGTTGCTCGTTCCCTCCGAAAGACTGCTCAGAACAAAAAGGTGGGCCCCCTCAAGTTGCTCGCGAACCTGTTCTGGGGGGAGCGGACCGGTGAATACCACCGAACCTGCAAGGCCAAGAACAAAGGACCGATACTGCAGCGCGTCTTTCTCTGGGCCATCGCCGATGATTGTGAGTTGGGCCTCGCACCCACTGTCACGAAGTTGACCAAACGCGCCTAACAGAGTGGAGAAGTCCTTGATCCAGTGCAGCCGTCCAACCGAAACAACTCTGATCTGCGAATCCGACCCGATTGGCTGATAGGTGGCTTTTCGGCTGAACTTGTTGGTATCCACAGCTGGTCGGATCACGCGAATCAACTTGCGGTCAACACCCATGCCGACCACAGCACCTGCTACTGCTTCAGACACTGCGTGCACTCGATCGCAGCGGTTAAGCACCGAGCTGAGGGCCTCAACGCGTTCGGGATGGAGCACAGGGCTCACGAGCTCACCCGTCCCTCGACACGAAACAATGACCCGCGTCTGTGGATCAAGCAGCTCAAGCGCATCTGCCAAGCTGAGCGCAATACCGCTGAAAGAGAGATGAACAACATCAGGTCGGGTTGCTAGAAGTGGTGCTGCATGCAATGCAGCCCGTACTGCGCGACTGCTGCGCCCGAAGCGAGCAGTTGCCCGAGACATCGCCGTTGCCGAGGCCTTTGAGGAGCGCGTAGCAAGCTTTGCCGCGGCTAGCGGGAATCCCGCAGAATTGGCAGCCGGCAGGGCCATAGCTCGGCCTGGCTCGATCTGATGCGTGGTTCTGCTCTCTAGCAGTGAGTACTCGGTAACTGTGTGGCCATCCCCGGCTAACAATGTTGCAAGCCGGCGCAGAAAGGTCTCTGATCCCGTATCGAACTCGTTGACAACAAGGGTGATTCGGGCCACGTGTCAGAGCACCGATTGCGTGGCTGGAAGCGGTTGAGCATGTCGGTCTGCCCAGAGTTGCAGGGCAAGCAGGTTCCACAGGCCCCGATGACGGTCGAGTCGGCCCGAAAAATGATCCTCGCACCAGGCCTGAAGTTGCGCTCGATCGAAGAAGCCATTCGGAAACGGGTCGCGCTCAAGCAGCAACGCCTCGACGTGGCCACGCAGGTCTGATCGCAACCACTGCGCCATTGGTACGGTGAACCCCTTCTTGGGAATCGGGATGCTCTCTGGCGGAACCTGCTGGCCAAGTGCGTTTCGCAATGGCAGCTTTCCGATGCCATTGATCATGCAGTCAGCGGGATCGATGCGCTGAGCTAGATCCAACAGTTCAAGATCAAGGAGTGGAACCCGGACCTCAAGGGAATGAAACATCGCGGCCCGATCAACCTTTTGTAGAACCATCGGTAGATGGCAGGCCAACTCGTTTGAGCGCATCCATTGGAAGAGCTCATCGCTACTTGGCCGGCCGGTCAACGTGAAAAGATCGAAGTCTGAGGGAAGGTCACCTAGGTCTGGAGCAATGCTGTCAAAGTCAGCAGCACGTAGGCCCGAGTGAGCATCTAGATACCAGTCTCCCAAAGTCGGGAACATCACTCCACGAGGCGGTCGCTTTGGGTTTGGAAGCGGTTTCGTCGCCCCGTAAGCCGCAACGCGGATCGATCGCGGTAGACCAAACCACTTTGCGGCCTCGGCGACTTTGGTAAATCGGGGGTAGCCCCAGAACAGTTCATCTCCCCCATCACCGGACTGCACCGTCTTCACTGATTCGGCGGCAAGCGCAGAGACCAAGAGCGTCGGAAATGAGGAATAGTCGCCGAACGGCTCTGTGTTAGCTGTTGCCACATCATCAACGAGAGCAACCGCTCCAGCACCAGTAATGCGTCGCAGATTGAAGTCAACACCAAGGATCTCGGCATAGACCTGTGCAGCTTCTGACTCGTCGCTGACGGGATCATCGGTGCCAATGGTGAATGCAGGAACAGGATGATCCACAGCTGCTTGTAGGTGAGCAGTGACGAGAGGGGAATCAACCCCACCAGATAAAAACGCACCGACTTCAACATCGCTGACGCGTTGTCGCTGCACGGCACTTGCCACGCCCTCGGCCACCGCATCGAGGGCTGCCTGACCGCGCAGGCGATCGGCGCGCCCGACCGGCGAGAACGCCGGCCGGAATCGGCGAAGTGATGGCTTCTGACCCGGCTGGATTTCCAGCAGATGGCCCGGTGGCACCTGACCCGTGTCACTCATGAGTGCATAGCGTCCGGGCAAGTACCCCAAACGTAGATACATATTGAGCGCGCCCGGATCTACCCGAGTTCGGTCGCAGCGACGATGGCGAATCACTTGGTCATACTGCGAACCAAACACAAATGCCTCGGGCGACCACCACCAGTACAGGGGCTTGATGCCAACGGGGTCACGTGCGAGCAACAGGGCCTTGGCTGCAGGCCTGTACCAAGCAAGTGCGAACATCCCATTGAATCGCGCAAGGGCATCAGAGCCCCACTCTGCAAGCGACTGCAGCACAACCTCTGTATCGGAGTCCGAGTGAAAGGTGCGTCCTAGGGCGATGAGCTCGGCACGAAGCTCACGGAAGTTATAGACCTCTCCGTTGAACACGAGCACATGTTGCCCGTCCTCGGTGACCATCGGCTGGTGGCCGCGTTCTGACAGGTCGATGATCGAAAGCCTGCGAAAGCCAAGAGCACAAGATTCGGCGTCATCCCAGGCCCCTGAATCATCAGGTCCCCGACGTTTCATCAGTTCGCTCAACGCAGCAACTTCGTGAACGTCTCCGGGAGAAAGTGCGTCTCTCAGGAGCATTCCTACGATTCCGCACATTTCAGTTTGCTCCCTTCGGTGAAAGCCCCGAGGAGCCCACCGCTACGAGTTCTTCGTTCCAGCGGTCCACCACGACCTCCCAGGAGAATTCCTCGGCAATGCGCTGGCTTCCTGCCAGCCCAAGTCGCTGCGCAGTCTCAGGGCTAGCAAGGAGTGAACCCACCGCCGTTGCAAGCGCCTCTGCCTGGCCAACTGGCACGAGCAATCCATCAACGCCATCGCGGATCACGGAGCGAACCGCAGCGATATCAGAGGCAACGACAGGTCGCTGAGCCGCCCAAGCTTCAAGAATCACCATGCCAAAGGCCTCCTCACGAGATGGCACCACAACAATGTCTGCTGCGCCAAGTATCAGGTCACGGTCGGACTCCGCGAAGTCTTCAAGCACCACTACTCGCTCTGCAGTATCAGCGGGCATTGCCTCGAGCGCAGCACCAAGACCAGACCATCCCGTGCGGCTTCCAGCGAGCAAGATGGTCAGGTCAGGATGAGCAGAGAGCAAACTAGGGCAGGCAGCGAGCAGCGTGTCGATTCCCTTGTGTGCAGCTAGGCGACCAATGAACACAACCGTTGGGCGCTCGATCAGCCCAAGCTTTCGCTGTGATGCACTCCGGGTGAGCGTTGTATCGCCGCCGTTGCAGCCTGGAGGGATCACCGTGCCCTGTGAGGGCTCGAGTCCGTTTGCCAGCAGCCAAGCTTCCTCTGCGGTTGTCAGAGCGATGCAGCGATCTGCGCGGAGGAGCGATTTCAACAGCGAACCGCTTGGCACCCAGTCACCGAGATGCAAAATGGGGAGCGCGACGAATGCGGCAGCGTTCCGGCTGCGGGTGAAAATCTCTGCCGCTGGCACAGTTGTAAAGGGTGCAGACACGCCGACTACAACATCAGAGTTCTTTGCCGCCTTTCGCGCCCCAAACGCAAGCTTCGCTCCCCACGGCCCATACGCAGTTACAGAAGGTCTGATCGGGCGACCAAACCGTGCGCCTATTCGCCGAAGAACGCGCAATAGATCATGCGTGCGTCGAGAGACTGGCAACCGGAGGACCTCAACTCCGTTGATCACTTCGTGACTGTCCGGGATTCTTCCGGGGTTCTTTCCGGCTGGGGCATACAGCGCATCAGTGGTGAGCACCGTTACCTGATGCCCATGGCGCCGCACCAGACCCTCGGCAATACGTTGCACTAGTTCTTGCGCTCCACCCACTGAAGGCGAGTAGTTGATAGCAAAAAAAGTGATCTTCATCTTGTGAGCCTATGAGTGCGGCGTGAAGAACCGTGGTTTCGGGAACTCAGCGCGAGACTGCCTGAACAACGGCAGCTATCACTTGGTCCTGATCAGCTGGCTCTAAGTAGGGATGCATCGGCAGGCTCAGCACCGAACTCGCTAGCCGCTCAGACACCTCGACTCCCCCTGCACCGATCGGGAACTCTTTGTAGGCAGTCTGCTGATGAAGCGGACGCGGGTAGTACACCGCTGTGGGCACGCCATCAGCCTGCAGGGCTGCTATCACGCCTGCGCGGTCATCAACTTGAATGGTGTACTGAGCCCAGGTCGAGCTCGCTCCCTCTGGAGTACTCGGCACAGCGACTGCTCCAGCGAGACCCTCTGCATAACGATCGGCAACTGCCTGCCGGGCCAGAATCTCGTCTGCAAAAACCGAAAGCTTCTGCAACAGGATTGCTGCCTGAATCGTATCGAGGCGACCGTTGATGCCAATGCGAACGTTGTCATACTTTTCGGTTCCAGATCCATGCACTCTGATGGAGCGAAGCACCTCTACTTGAGCCGGGTCAGTAGCAATGATTGCTCCGCCATCCCCATAGCAACCCAAGGGTTTTGCAGGGAAGAACGAGGTAGTGGTCATCGATGCCATCGAGCCCACTGATGCACCATTTCTGGCCGCACCAAAGCTCTGCGCCGAATCGGCTATCACCCACAGATCTGACCCAGCCAGAACGCTGTCAATCGCAACGTAATCTGCGGGCAAGCCGAACAGGTCAACGGGAATCACCCCTGCTGCGCGGAGGCCGTTCGGAACCTCTGCAATGGCTTGAGCGAGTTTGTTTGCATCAAGGTTGAACGTCTCGGCATCAACATCAACGAAGATGGGCGTTGCCCCCAAAAGAGCAACGGCCTCGGCGGTAGAGGCAAAGGTGAAGGTCGGCACAAACACTGCGTCACCAGGGCCGACCCCATGAACCATGAGTGCCATGACGAGTGCATCTGTTCCACTCGCACACGACACCACGTGGTCTGCCCCACAGAACTCGGCGAGTGCAGCTTCTAGCTCGGCGACCTCTGGGCCCATGATGTAGCGGCCATGGTCAAGGACCCGCGTTATTGCTTGATCGATTCCTTCGCGCAGCCGAGCCTGCTGAGCCACGAGGTCAATAAACTGCATCTGTTGTCCTCTATCCGTTCTGTGCCGAGTTGGACTGCTCAGGTGAATCGAGCAGCGAGAGCACCCCGCCGACCTCTTGGTATTTCTGTCCGGTACGGGGGCAGGTCAAATCTTCGCCAAGGCGTTCACCTTCATGGCTCATCCAGCCAATCTGACGCGCGGGTGACCCCACGACGAGTGCGTGTGCAGCAACATCAGAGGTCACCGTCGAGCCGGCACCGATGAATGCATAGGCACCGATCTCGGTGCCGCACACGATGGTGGCGTTGGCTCCGATGGTTGCACCTGTGCGAACCATCGTTGTCATGAACTCATCTTTGCGAGATACCTCTGCTCGAGGGTTGTACACGTTCGTAAACACACACGAGGGGCCGCAGAACACGCCGTCTTCAAGCGTGACGCCGGCATACACGCTGACGTTGTTTTGGATTCGGCATCGGTCGCCCACGGTGACGTCAGGCCCGACCACGACGTTCTGGCCGAGTGCGCAGTCTTCTCCAACGGTGCTGCCAGAAAGCACATGGCTGAAATGCCAGACCTTGGTTCCTGCGCCGATCTTGACTCCGTCATCTACAAAGGCACTTTCGTGGATGAAGGCTCCCGGGTGTTGATCCTCGGCGAGCTTCACCGACCCTGCAGAAGATGCAGTCCTCGCAGGTGGTGACGCCTGTGCAAGTGAGTCCTGAGCGGCTGATAGAACATCGAGCACACGCACACCCTCGTGGCCATCAGTGCGAGGGGTTTCTCCGGTACGAACGCAGTGCAGGAAGTGTTCGCATTCGAGTTTGAGAGGCTCAGACTCAACGAGGGGAACTGCAACTGGCTCGCCACGAACTGGCACCGGTGTGAGTCCATCCCAGGTCACACCATGTTCGAAGATGGTGAGTTTGGAGTCCCACGGGGCAAGGTCATCAAACACCGCCATCGCATCTGCCCCAACCACGACAAGACGCTGCTCCTTGAACGGATGTAGCCAGGACACAAAAACATGGGCACGGGGACCACTCGGGAAGGTCATGTGTGTGGTCGTTACGTCTGGCACATCTTCGCTGAGGAAGGTCGACCCCACAGCAGACACGTGGTCGGGGCTTTCGCCTGCAAGGGCCAGCAACATAGAAAGATCATGTGGAGCGAAGCTCCAAAGAATGTTTTCTTCTCTGCGGAAGCGGCCAAGGTTGAGACGGTTTGAGTACAAGTAGCGCAGTTCGCCCAAAGCCCCGTCAGAGACAAGTTGTTTCACTGCCAAAAAGGCAGGGTGGTATTGCAGCAGGTGCCCAACCATGAGTGTCAGGTTGAGTTCATCGGCTCGCGCGACTACTTGTTGCGCATCATCTAGGTCGAGTGCCAGCGGCTTTTCTACAAAGACATGCTTGCCGGCATCTAATGCTCGCAGAGTCACTGCCGCATGGTCTTTGGCAGGGGCTGCAACAACCACGGCATCAATCTCTGAATCGGCCAGGATCTGATCAAGAGAACCATTTGGAACTGAGTACGTGGCCGACAGGGCGGCTGCGTTTTCGGCATCCGGATCGACGATCGCTGCGAGGGCGCCGAGTTCGGAAAATGTACGTACCAGATTCTTGCCCCAGTGGCCGCAGCCAATTACCGCAACTCTTGGTTCGCGCTCTACTGCTGTTGCCACTCGTGCCCCTATCACAACATTTGAAAATCCAAGTATACGCGGTGGTTGTTCAGATCAACCCGACCTGAACTTGCGCCTCTTTTGCAGAGCCTTGTGCGTACGGCTCGCAAGCGAACGACCGCTCTCTAGAAGTGGGTATTTGGAGTACCGCAGCCAGTCAGTGGTGAGGTCAGCACCGCCAAATTTGCGCTTGAAGTCAGTCGGGGAGCCAATCTCTCGTCCACCAAAATCGAAACTGAGTGCCCCGCGTTCTCTCCAAGCCCGTAGCGCCTGCCAGACCAGAGCCTCATTTGGCAACCACTGATAAAAGTCTGGATCGCTCGCTTGAAAGGTGAACGAGGCACCACCACCGGGAATGCCAGCGAAAATTCCCGTGGCGGCCGTTTCGCCAGTTGGAAGCGATGCACGAAGCAGAATCAGATTGCCCGTCGGGTACAGGTGCCTGACCATTGATTCCACTCGCGACTGCGGGTAGGTGGGAGCGAGTCCGCGGCGAGCAAACGCCAGAGAAACCTGCGAGTAGTACTCCTGCACAAACTGCGAATCATTGGAATCAACCTCAGAGACAACTACCCCGGATCGAAGGCTCTTCCTCATGTCACGTCGACCGTTCTTGGTCATTCCCAACAGCAGCTGCTCATCATCAGTTTGTAGGTCAACCACGAGGCCATTGAGCGGGGTCGACTTGAACCCCGGTGGGACTACTCCCCGTGTGCAGCGCTGATCCAAGACCTCTAGATGTGCGCATTTGAGGTCGCTCGTGGCGTACTGCGCAAGACCCGTCACAGCAGAATCTATGAGTGCATCGTCAACAAGGTTGAAGCCCATATGCGCTGTGGTCCAGCCGCGCATCGGACTACCGAGGATTCTCAGACCAAAGCGCTGTACCGTCGCTCCCGTAAACCACCCGACTGCTTCGCCCGCGTTGAAGATCTGAAGAACGATGGGTTGTGCACCTTGCGTTTCTGCAAGAAAAGCCAACCACGCTTTGGTCTGATGGACGGTCCGATCAGCAAAGCTATCTAGTTCGGCCCAAGGCACGTTTGCCAACGGGACCTGCTCGAACCTCATGTCCATCTCAGCTCGCGTTCTGATCGTGGGTGGCCACTCTCGGCCCAAAGCGTGAGCGATCACGAACCCGATCGATCATCCAGTTACGCTCCAATTTGGCACGCTTGCGAACGCTCAGGCTGGGGCACCCGTCGCTGTTTCGGACAGCATCCAACAGTGTCGAAACGGGAACATACCAACCTCCCCGAGCGGCCAGATCAGTCATCGCTGTGACGAACTCTGGCTCAAGTCGACCTCGCTCACCGACAAAGTCCAAACCGAAATGCGTATACAGAATGCACACTCCCCCGCTTTCTTCGAGTCGGTCAAGGCGATCAGGCCGCAGTCGCTGCAAAAACTGCTCCAAACGCGGTGCATGCGAGGAGGTAAACCAAGCGTTCACATACGCCCGAGACGGGTCATGATGAAGAATCGGTCCAACGGAGCGCAAATCAGTCTCAGCGAAGCTAAAACCACGCCAGTAGTCAATCCGTTCGGCGCACAGATCTCCCCAGAAATACGGGCTGGTTGGGTCTTCCCCGGAGAACTGAGGCCGATCTGGTTGCAGCATTTTTTGAGCGAAGCGATATGCAGCCGAAGAAACGCCACTGACTCGAGCAGCACCTGCGTACAGGGCCTCTGCATTTGCTGCGTGATCGGCGCCGCAACGCGGTGGATGGCCAAAGTGTTTCTCAAATGCCTCTAGGGCAGCGAGTGTTTGTTCTCTTGTGGAACTGTGATCAGTAGCGTTGTGATACCCAATCTCATGGCCCTGTGTTTGCAATTCCAGGACCCAGTCCAGATAGGCAGGTTCGGCGCAGGTTGACCCACCGGTGGTGAAGTGCGGCCCTGGGTCATCTACCCATACCGACTTGGTAATGGCAAAGCCCAACTCGTTCAACAACTGATACACCTGCGGCCCGTTGTGGAGTGTGGTCCGGTCAGTGTCATCAAAAATACTGAAGGCAAATTTGTAGCCCGGCGGAAAGATCCGGCTACTCGTTTCCTGCCCTTTCGGAGTCATGTGCTCACCGACTCGCCACGTGGACAAGTGCCTGAAACCAAGCGGGCGCAAGAACGGCAACGTCATGATGAGCCTGCACATACTCGTGTAGTCGCTCGCCCATCTCTTCGGCCATTGCCGGAGAGTCCAACACTTGTTGAACAGCACCCACAAACCAACGCAAACTCTGAGTTCCGCCGACTAATCCGCGGCCATCGGCTAAGAGTTGAGGAAGCCCACCGGTGGGCATAGCCACGACTGCACGGCGATAGGCACCGGCTTCAAGCGCAACTAGCGGCAACGGGTCCTCACGGCTCGGCACCACAAACACATCGGCACAAGACAACAGCGGCCAAGGATCAGCTTGTTCTTCAAACCAAGTGACTGGGTCGAATCGACCGATGGCCGTGGCATCTGATCCGCTCGGTTTGCCACCCACCCATCCCACACGAGCAGCGCTTTGATCGCGCCGCAACTCGTGAGCCACTGCTGCGAGCCTGTCAGTCCCCTTTCGCCATCCGGGGGTTCCAGCACCGAGCACCCACTGCTCGCCAACAGCGCCGGGCTGAACAAGATCCGGGCCAGCAGGATCTGCCTCAACAAGATCCGGGCCAACAGGATCGGGCCCAACAGAATCAGGCGGGGCAGAACTCGGTAGCTGCACGCAGCCCGGCATCATCATAATTTTCTTGAGATCTGCTCCACGGTGCTGTGCAAGCTGACCCACGGGTTCGCTCACCACCATCACCTGCTGCGCTCTCTGAAACGCCGCAGCTTGGTTTTGCACAGGGATCGAGCGGTCTAATGCGGTGCCAAGCTCATGAAGATGCACAACTACGGGCACGTCACTGCCAACAACTTCTACAACAGGCCACGCTCCTGCCCCGTGAACCAGAACAACATCTGGGTTTTTCTGGCGCGCCAACTTTGCTCGCCAAGCGGTGTTACGAACCAGCTCACCCGAGCGACCCATGCCCAACGTGAGCAAACCAAGTGAGGCCACAGCATGCGCCGAGCGGCGATCCATCGGCTCGAGGACTGTGACCGAAGCGCATAGGGGGGTGAGTTCGCTCAACAACGGCCCACCAAAAATCGCCACGACATGAACCTGGGCTCGTTGGGTCGCAGAGACCGCTCGCAGCAGTCGTGTCAGCAAGACAGGAACCCCCGTCCGAGAAAGGTCATGGACTGCAATCCAGATTGTGGGTTCTTGGGCCCTCGGCAACTCGGCGCTCATTGAGTCACCGTCTGCCAAAGAACGGGGGCCATGTGTTGCACAAGATGGGTCGCCCCTACCCAGTCAGCGAGCTGGCTTCCTATCAGCTCCCGACGCTGGGAGTTCTCCAAAAGGGAAGCTACGGCTGCACTCATCCCGAGAGTGTCTCCAATCGGCACGATCAACTCTGGGTGATCAACAGCGCTCAGCATGTCGATGACTCCGCCCGACTCGAAAGCGACAACTGCTTTGGCAGCAGCAGCAGCCTCTAAGACAGACAGAGGGAACGGATCTTCGATAGCAGTACTTACAACAAGGTCGGCAGCTGCGATATAGCTAGCCGAGTCTTCCTGAGTCGGAAGCAGCAACACCGTGTCAGCCAGGTTTGAGTTGGCTAGGTCATGCTCCGTCTCGGCCCAAACAGAGCTGTTGCGTTCGCCACCCAGCCACACACCAAGGGGCAGTCTTGGATGATCGGCAAGGGTCGACATCAGATCCACGAAACGCTCGGGCCCTTTTCTGTGACTCATCGCTCCAACGTTGAGGATTACGGGGCGGTTTGTGCCGCCAGACATGCGCTTGCGTGCCGCTGCCATAGCAGCTGGAGTGGGGTTGGGCCTCTCGATGAACTCCTCAATCACAGTCACCTTGCTCGCATCCACGCAGAGTCTGTCCACCAACATCGCCGCAACTGCTTCACTTGCGGCGATGAAACGGTCCACGGAGTCCAAAAGGCTGCTGCGATTGGCAAGCGACGCAGGAAGGATGCGTTGAGCTACCCCATCGAGCTCATGCACATGGCAGACCAAGCGAGCTGTCATTGTGGTTGTCGAGGCCCTGTCCGCAAGTAGTTTCGCTGTACCCAACGAGGCGAGCGTGTTAGCAACCACAATCGGAGATGCTGCGACGCTACGAAGTCCGACTCCTACAAGGGTCTGTGGCATGTGCAGGGGATGACCAAGTGAACTCGTCACTGATGCAATGACCTCACTGCCAGTCAAGACTCGCGAGCTCAGCACCTGCGTGGGCACCACAGCTTGATAGTCGGCCAGCATTGGCCCGCCAGCTAGGAGTACGAGCTGCACACCCTCGATTTCCTCGGTCTGCAGCCAGCGAAGGAACGAGTACAACATCACGGGCGCGCCGGTACGGCTTGCATCATGGCCCACGAAAGTGACCGTGGGTCCTGCACCCGCTCGCTTCACGAGAGAATCAATCGGCAGATGGGGCACTCACTGCGTGCGCCTTGATCTGATCAGACTCATCCGCAACGCGACTTCCGTACGAGTACGAAAGTTTGCCGCCGAGCCAACCACCCACCAACAAAATGGCCACACCCACAACGCTCAGCACTAGAGCAACCGTGGGAGTTCCGTTGAGGTATTGATCCGGATCGGCTCGACGCACAAAGAAGCCAACGATGAAGCACAACAGCACAACATCCATCAGTATCAGGTGGCGTGTGGCAACGGCATGAGCGCGGGTTCCCTTGGTAAGCCGCCGGTAATCGATCAGCCCAAACAGCGAGGCGAAGAGTCCACTCACAATCCCGATCAACGACAGCCAGACTGCGGGACGACCATAGGCCCGACCCTCGAGCGTGACCGAAGCAATATCAAATGCGAGTGTGGCGACAAAGGCACCAATAGGAATAGTGACCAACATCGGGTGTATCGGGTGCCCGTAGGGCCCTGCTGCAGCAGTGCCAGGCTGGTGCGCTGCGCGCATTGACCGCTCTGCCTGCTCTTTGTCCGGCTCTGCGTCCGGCTCTGCGTCCGGCACTGCGTCCTGCACGGTTTCTGGATCTGCTATTGGATCTGAATCCTCTGCGGGCGGTTCAACTTCATCAGACACATCATTTCCCATGATTCCCCCACTGCAGTGCTGTCGGTTTGAGTTGGTTGCCCTTTATTGTTGCCGATCCGGCTACTCCAGTGCGCTATGCAGCAAACTTTGGGTATGGATCAGCCCTCAGCAGCAGAAGAGTTCTGGAGTCAGGACTCTCAGGTTGAGGCGTTTTCTAAGAACTCAGATGTGCTTCTCTACGAGTCAGATCTGATCGCCGAGGCCATCGCTGCCGCTTCGACAACGGGTGAGGTCAAAGAAGTACATGCTGTTGGTGTGGGTACCGGCAGAGAGTTGCCCGCAGTTCGCGCCTTGCTACCAGAGGCCAAAATCTCTGCTTGGGATGTATCTGAGCCAATGGTTCAGGCCTGCTCGGCATTTGTTCAAGATCAGGGCCTCACGAACATCAGTGTTGGTCAGGCAGACATTGTGGATCTGAGTAGCCACGGCACCAACGCAGACTTGGTAGTGCTACTGAATGCGATTCTCTGTTATGTCAACACTCCCCAAGACCGGCGCCGCGCCCTGTTGGCACTGCATGGTTTACTTCGCTCTGGAGGAACCATCGCAGTAGTGGTTCATCAACCGAACAGCCGCCCCGATTGGGCCATGTGGTTTGGCTTTCGGTCCCTGCTGTGCCGCCTCTCGCTCGCAGAGGGCTCGAGCGGAGACCGCCGAATCAGTCACGGAGATTCCACCATGTTGTTTCACCACTTCCGGCCGACTGAGTTGCGCAGATTGCTCACAGAGTCAGGGTTTGAGCACATACGGATTCGCTCACTGCGAACTTGGTCGCGTGAGACGGGGCACAGAATCCCGTGGCGATCACCAAACCCGCTGATGGTGACTGCTGTTCGTTCCCAGAGATAGCAACTCAGGGATGCATCGAGTAGTAGCTACCGAAATGATGCGATCAGTTCGTTCGCTCCGCCTGTAGGGTTGGCTCTCATGGGGAACGATCTGAGATGAAAGTAGTAGTCACTGGCGGCGCAGGGTTTATCGGTGCAAACCTCTGCCGCGCTCTGGTTCAGTCCGAAGAAGTAGATCAGGTTCTTGTACTTGACGATGTCTCTACGGGGTTCTGGTCGAACCTTGACGGGGTGCCGGTTGATCGCGTCGAGGGCAGCATCTTGGACCGTGAGACGCTCCAAGATTGCCTACAGGGCGCCGACTCGGTAGTGCACCTTGCAGCTCGGCCGTCGGTACCCCGGTCGATTGCACAGCCAGTTCCATCGCATGAGGCAAACGCCACGGGCACGATGAATGTGCTCGAGGCAGCTCGGACAGCGGGAGGATGCCAAGTCATTGTTTCCTCCTCTTCCTCTGTGTACGGGGCAAACCCGACCTTACCGAAGCACGAGGATCTAGCTCCGCGCCCGATGAGCCCCTACGCGGCATCAAAGCTGGCTGCAGAGTCATACACGCTTGCGTGGCAGCACAGTTATGGGATGCCCACAGTAGCGTTCAGATTCTTCAATGTGTTTGGCCCATTGCAGGCTGCGGGCCATGCCTACGCAGCAGTGGTACCAGCTTTCATTTCGGCAGCACTCGCCGGCGAGCCACTCGTTGTTCACGGTGACGGCAGTCAGTCCAGAGACTTCACTTATGTAGAGACTGTCTGTGGGGTGCTCACAGATGCTGTTCTGCGGCGGGTATCGAGCCCTGATCCAACCAATCTGGCATTCGGAACCCGAACCACCTTGCTCGAAGTGATTGCGCTTCTTGAAGAGCTCCTAGAGCGACCACTAGAGGTGCAGTTCACGCAAACCCGTGCCGGCGATGTGCCACACTCTCAGGCAGCGAACGACCGGCTGCGAGGGCTGTTCCCAGATATCCAGCCCGTTGACCTTCGAACTGGCCTCGCTGCCACCATTGCCTGGTTCAACACCTTGAGCAATACGCAAACCCGCTAGCCGCAGATGGGCCGGCTCGCTCGCGCTAAGCCAGCACTGTCGTACTAAGCGAGCACTGTCGTACTAAGCGAGCACTGCCTGACTAGGCCGACTCTTTCTCAGTCTCGACCTGCGAGCGTCTTGGGTACTCAGAGCGGATCGAGCGAACGTCGATCACTGGGTCAACTAGGAACGGGTCTTTGAAAGCCGCAACAGTAGGGCTCATCGCCGGGACCTCTACCCGCTGAATCATTGGGTGCTCCGAAGCCGAGGGCATCTCATCGGGCGAGAACAGAACCTCGTGCATCTTCTCGCCAGGGCGAAGTCCCGTGTAGACAATCTCTACGCTGCGGTCACACTCTGCGATCAAGCGCCGGGCAAGATCAGCAATCTTGACTGGTTCTCCCATGTCGAGCACGAGGACCTCTCCGTCATGAGAGAGCGCTCCCGCTTGGATAACTAGCTCACAGGCCTCTGGGATCGTCATGAAGAATCGGGTGACCTCGGGATGGGTCACGGTAATAGGACCGCCCTGTGCAATCTGCTCACGAAAGAGCGGAAGCACCGAACCCCTGCTGCCCAAGACGTTGCCAAACCGGACGCTCAGGTAGGTACCGCCGTTTTCTCTTCCGGCGTGCGAGGTCAGTTGCTCTGCAATGCGCTTGGTTTGGCCGAGTACCGAAGAAGCGTCAGCTGCTTTATCTGTCGAGATATTCACGAAACGATCTACTTCAAACTCGCCAGCAAGCTCGAGCAGGTTCTGCGTACCCCATACGTTGGTCTTCCAACCTTCCTCAGCATGCATCTCTAACAGCGGAAGGTGTTTGAGCGCCGCTGCATGAAACACAACCTCTGGCCGATGCTCTTCAAATACCTGCTGAAGGCGGCCACGGTCACGAATGCAGCAGACCACAAGGTCACGGCTGTCGAGCAAGCCACGGCCTTCAATAGAGATCTGCACGGCCTGAAGTGCCGACTCGTCTCGGTCCAACATGACGAGAGACTCGGGAGCAAAGCGGTGAATCTGACGGCAGAGTTCCGATCCGATCGAACCGCCAGCGCCCGTCACGAGAATCCGCTTGCCGGTGAGGTAACCAGCCACTGACTCGATGTCTAGGGAGAGCTCCCGACGACCAAGTAGATCGGCCTCGGTCAGGGGGCGAATATCGCCCACATTCACTCCGATGCCAAACATCTCATCAACAGGGGGAAGGATGAGCGTGTGAAGCTGTAGTTCATCCGCACGCTTTGCGACGTCTCGAATGAACTCACCCGAGGCCGAGGGGATGGCGATGATGATGTGGCGAGCGCCAGTTTGCTCAACTGCCTTTGCAAGTGAAGAACGGTCGCCGCACACCTTCACACCCTTGATACGCAAATTGCGCAGATCGGGGTTGTCGTCAATGACTGCAACGGGGTGATACGGACCAGCCTTGATCATTGCGGTGACCACCTGCAAGCCACCTGATCCGGCTCCGATCACAATAATTGGCAGACGATCATCACCCTCTACCCGAGTCCACTTCTCTAGCTTCTGCCGCCAGACCAAGCGTCCAAGACACATAATTCCCAGGGCCACGAACCCTGAAACGATTGCAGCGCTGACTGGGATTGGTCGAAGACCAGGGCTGAATGCGTCAGCAGCGGCAACTAAGAGCGTCACCATTGCCACGACCTTGAGGGTACCGAGTACCTCATCAAAGGTTCCGTATCTC
>CAEZYU010000039.1_pt1 | contig 19208 bp, 17 predicted proteins | sample 7265681 | NCBI WGS metagenome assembly CAEZYU01 (sample SAMEA6813940, study PRJEB35770) | freshwater metagenome | biome: Freshwater; feature: Freshwater reservoir; material: water | place: Czech Republic | collected 2017-04-14 | depth 30m m | reverse complement strand
CTGGGCCTCTACTTCTATAAAAGAGTCCTCGATGCGGAAGTTCACCAGCATCGCGCCCATCAGAACCGGGTGGCACAGCGGGATGAGATCAGAGGCACGCTTTGCGGCCTGAATGCCAGCCACTCGAGCAACTGACAACACATCACCTTTGTTGATTGCTCCACGGGCAACCAACGAGGTGGTGTCGGTGGTCATGTAGACCCGACCCCGTGCAATTGCTCTGCGATGAGTTGGCTCTTTTGGAGTCACGTCAACCATACGCGCACGGCCAAGCGGATCAAGATGGGTCAAGCCCCGGTCTGACATAAGCGCATTCTAGATGCAGCGCTTCTCTCATGACACAGTTAGAGATTCAGCAGAGACCTTCACGTTGTGCGACCTCTGACAAGAATGCACGAAACTCCGGACCAAGGTCTTCACGACGCAGCGCAAGTTCGACGGTGGCTCGCAGGTAATCAATCTTCTTGCCGATGTCGAATCGGCCCTCGCTGAAGACATACCCAAACACTGGACTCTTTCCTAGGAGTGCAGCAATTGCATCTGTGAGCTGAATCTCTCCTCCGACGCCTGGCTGCACATCACCAAGTACATCAAAGATTTCTGGAGTGAACAGGTAGCGACCCATGACTGCAAGATTTGAAGGTGCATCGGCTGGATCGGGCTTCTCGACGATCTCGGTGATTTCACAGAGTGCGCCATGACAATTTGCAACACCAGCACAGCCGTAGGAAGAGATGGATTCCTTATCGACCTCCATGAGGGCTACGACCGAGGCCTCATTCTCATCGAAGCTCTTGATCATGTTGGTCAAAACGGTGGAATGCTCGTCCATGATGTCGTCGCCGAGCATGACTACAAAGGGTTCATCGCCAACATGTTTACGAGCTACTGAGACCGCATGCCCAAGGCCAAGTGGCTCACCCTGGCGAACAAAATGGATATCAGCTAGCTCTGCGAGCTCAACGACCTCGGCCAGATCGCCCATCTTGCCCTTTGCCTTGAGCTGATACTCCAACTCAAAGTTGCGGTCGAAGTGATCCTCGAGGCTGCGCTTGTTGCGACCAGTAATGATCAGAATGTCATCGATTCCGGCCTTCACAGCCTCTTCCACGACGTACTGAATAGCCGGACGGTCAACCACGGGCAACATCTCTTTAGGCTGCGCCTTCGTTGCAGGAAGGAAGCGAGTTCCAAGACCTGCTGCTGGGATGACTGCTTTAGTTACACGGCCCATGACTCACTCCGATGTTTGTTTCCGCAGAACTGCAGTGATGCGCATCTCAGAATCTTGCGCTCAGTTCAGATACGGGTTGTAGATGAAAGGTTACAGATGTGATGGTAACTATTGGCTTTGCAGTTTCAACCTTCTTTTGCCGAATAGTTGACAATTACCTACGGGGCACACTTCTTGGGTAGCTCGCACTGCAGGCGTTAGAATCTGCAGTCCTGCATGCAGAGTGCCAGCGCCCGAGTTGCCGGTGCCTTTGCATGAATCAGATCAACCCCCTACGTGGAGAGCCTCAGATGCCCGTTTACGAATACCGCTGCAAGAACTGTGCGCATCAGTTCGACATTCAGCAATCATTCTCTGATGACTCACTCACGGTGTGTCCTGAGTGTGGGCAGGCCGAGTTGCGCAAAGTGTTTCAGCCAGTAGGAATCACCTTTAAGGGCTCGGGCTTTTATAAGAATGACAGCCGAGACGGGTCATCAGGCGCTGGATCTTCAAGCGCTGCCTCATCAGGGTCAGGCTCATCAAGCTCAGGCTCCTCCGAGAGCAACTCATCAGAGAGCAACTCATCGAGCACCGGCACCTCGGAGAAGAGCTCGTCAAGCGCTGGCGCATCAGAGAACAGCTCATCTACCAGCTCAACTGATAAACCTGCTGCAGCAACTCCGTCAAAGCCCGCCGCAAAAGACTGACCTTCGCACCTAGGGAGACCAAGCATGCACACTCCGGATGACTCTCAAGGCTCAGGAATTGGTGCTGTGGGATGGATGCGATCTGTGGTGATTGACGCCCATGATCCGCTTCTACTTGCCGAGTTCTGGTGCCGGGTACTTGATGTACAGGTAGTTGAGAGCGAGTCGGACTGGGTGCAACTCAGCCCCGACCCGGGCGGGACGTTCTTTGCCTTCCAGCCCAGCACTGCGCCACGGCCCGAGTCACTGGTTGCTCGACCAGATATTGAAGTCACAGATATTGACCATGCTCGAGACCGCATCATCGAACTCGGTGGTTCGTATGTTCGAACCATCCAAGAACTCAAGGGAGACCATCACTATGTGATGGCCGACCCCGAGGGCAATGAACTGTGCCTCGTTCAGCCGTTGCCACCCGAGCTGGCCCGCCCCCGCTGGGGAGATCAAGCAGTCTGATGGGGCGCTTTGTCGCTCCTACGGATGACCAAGTCAGACCGCTTTTCAGCGCCGTTCTTGGAGCGCTCACTTGGGACGGTGGCAGCCCAACCGAGCTTCAACTGAACCTATTGCAGTCACTACTCAACGCGTTTTCTCAGGGAGATCCACAAGTAGTCCGTGAATTCTCACCGAGCAGCACAGAGACTGCCCAAACCGAACTCAAAGACCCGCACCTAGTCAAGCAGTTAGCTCACCTAGTGACCCTGTTGGAACTCACGGTTCACCCGCTGCAACCGGGCCTGGAAAAACATGCTGAGCAGTACCTCACCGCTCTGGGAAGCGAACCCGAGTCCCTAGCCATTCTGAGAGACACGGCCGGGCAGCACATGGTCAAGCTTCATGCCGACCTGATGCGCAACTCTTGGTACACCGAGCAGACCATTAAGGGGATGTTCGCTGGGCGGTTCAGGGAACTCCTGCGATCAAAGCTCGCTTACTACTCAATCGGGACTGACGACGCGTTAGCAGCGAAGTGGACAGCGCTGCGGAACTGCCCCGAAGGCACATGGGGCCATGGCGTGGCGCAGTTCTACGATGTTCACGGCTTTGCGTTTCCGGGCGAAGCAGAAGGCATCTACGAAATCGGGGCGTTGCACGATTGGGTTCATGTGCTCGCCGACTATGACACCGAACCCGAGGGTGAGATAGACGTCTTCGCGTTCATAGCGGCAACTATGGAGGATGGTCGCGGGTTCATTCAGTTCGTCTTCACGCTTGCCCTCTTCCAAAACGCCACAGTGAGCACCGTGGGTGGGAAACACGTGATGATCGCAAGGGCTGACACTCTTTCCGACCCTGGCGCGGTTGATCACCTTGCTGAGGCTTTTTGGAGGGCCTCACGGTGCACTGCTGACGTGATGGGCGGGGTAGATCATTTTGCTCTCGCTAACACCCCACTTGAGGAACTTCGACAGCGCTGGAGTATTCCCCCTAAGTCCTCACACTCGCCGGGTGCGTTGGATCAGCCAAGTCGAGGATTCGACACCGGGGCAAACTAGCTCTGAGGCGAGCGGGCAATAACACTGCTCGCAACGCCAGCGCAGGCCATCCCTGCGAGGGAAACCACAACAATGACCCAAGAAGCCCGCTGCAACCCGGCGGTAAAATCTTGGTCTTGCGTAGCTGTGCTCGCAGAGGACGGAACCGAAATAGCCAGACTGGCAACGGCAACTCCTGCTGCAACACCCACATTGCGCAAGGAGGTGAGTAGTCCAGACGCAACGCCTGCGTCTTCATCCGGAACTGCTGTCATGGCCGCCGTGGTGGACACGTTGTAGGCAAGGCCTTGACCGATGCCCGAGAGGCCCATCGCCAGAATCACCAGACCGATCGAACTGCTTGCTCCGAGCTGAGTCAGAGCGACGAAGGATGCTGCAATGAGGAACATTCCCAGCACCATGGGAGCACGTGTTCCAGCGAACTTCACTACTCGTCCGGTCAGGGCTCCCATGATGGCAAAGGGCACCGAGTAGGCCAAGAAGACCACCCCTGTCATTGCGGCGGACAGGTTGCGAACATCCTGCAGCCAGAAGGTCATGAGAATGTTGATTGCACCGAATCCCCAGTTGGCAAGGAACGCAACGGCCACAGGGGGACGATATGCACGCGCATGCACAATCGCAGCGGCAATGAGGGGCTGAGTTGAGCTTCGCTGCTGAAGCACGAAGGCACCGAAAAGTGCAGCGCCGAATGCGATTGGCCCGAGCACTGCAGTGCTCAGCCACCCCTTCATGCCAGCCTCTTGCAATCCATAGATCACGAAGGTGACCGAAGCAGTTGCGAGCAAGGCTCCAACAAGGTCAATCGGGCGCTTGTCTCCAAAAGATTCCGGCACGTACCGCAGGATCATGACGAGTGCGGCAAGCAGTACAGGCAGGTTCAGTGCAAAGAACCACCGCCAACCCAAAGTTGCAACAAGCAGACCACCAATGACCGGCGCAGCTGCTGCGGCAGTGCTACCTATCGCGCTCCACATGCCGATGCCCCAAGCCCGACGATCACCCGTGAAAGAGGTACTAACAACTGATAATGAAGCTGTCATGAACAGTGCAGTTGCAAAGCCCTGAACAACTCGTGCAAAAATCAGCAGGCCAAAAACCGGCGCGAGGGCGGCAAGAAGAGTGCCGAGCGAAAACACGATCACGCCAATCAGCAACATTCGACGACGGCCGTACAGGTCGGCTGCCCGCCCAGAGACCAACAGCGGGCCTGCAGCGCCCAATGCGAAGGCGTTGATCACCCATCCGGTGCTGCTAGCAGGTACCCCCAGATCGCGGCCAATATCTGGCAACGCAACCGCTATTCCAGAAAAGTCGATGCTCAGTACCACTAGCGGCAAGGCCACTGCTATCAATATGACGTTGCTGCTACGACTAGACACAGGACTCAAGGGTAGAACCCGCGGAGGAGAAACCGCAGAGGAGAACCTTTTGACTTCAAGTTCGCTGGCAGACTTGAGCACATGAGCAACTTGAAGAATGCAGCAAAGCACCTGCTGCCATGATGGAGTTCTCGGAGGAAGAAGCCCAGCAAGTCCTGCGTCTGGCACCATCAGTTCCGAGCAATCTCAGCCTGTTTAGTTCCAACACTCTTTTTGGTCAGCCAGGAATCTATCCAGAGGGCCCACCGATGCACCCAGCGGTCGGCCCGACGCTCGACGAACACCAAGGAGCTGCGCTGTTGCGTGAGCTACTTGAGCCTGAAACTGCGGAAGAGATGGTTGAGTTTTTTACCAACAGCGAGCTACTGGATCGTGTCCCAGATCCAAGCCTTCGCGCCGCGCTTCTGCTGCTGGGCGGAGGCCCAGCTGAGGCTGTGCTGAGGGCATTTCTCAACAATCAAACTGCAGTGAAGCGTCTTGGAATCGGGCTACCTAACGGCGAGGGACGAGTCATCGGGTCCGAGATTGACGAGGCTGACCCGTCTAGGCGAGTACTCAACCTTCGCTACAAATCAGAGCATCCAGCGGCCATAGCGCCATCGCTTGCTCATGCCCTGTGCCATCACGAGGGCCTAGCCAGCAATGCAGAAGAAGCGACTCTGCATGGACTTCTCTCGGCAGCGCACATTTGGCTTTTGGCTCATAACGCTTCGCTAGCAACAATGACTACTGAGCTCTTTCGGAGACAAGCTTCTTTGTCAATCACTTTGCTCAACGCTCGAAGCGCTGGATCTTGGCTGGCTTCAATTCGCTGCCCGAACGGGCCCGGCACCATCCCGGGCGGAAACCCAGCATTGCAGTGCCCTGATCTCTGGAGCATTCCCTTTACCGCAACTCCCGACGAAGACTGCGACCTCAGTATCCCGCTACCTGTCCAACAAGCCTTGTCCTGCTTAGCCGCAGAGACAGCCGGAGCTGTTCCCGATCGCTACTGCGATCAACTCGGGGAGTGGTTCACACAGAATCTTGGCCAAGGCAGATTCTTTGGCGCAGTCCCTCGAGCGCAAGCCGGACAGGCCCTCGGCTTGCTCAACCGGGGAGACACTCCCCCATCAACGACAACTCAGGGGTGAATCGATCTTCTACCATGGTGGACCCATGGCAAAGCGTAAGCGTCGTTCAGTACTTCCAGACCCACAATCCCCTCCGGTCACCCCCGGCCTGATCGGACCGATGCGAACGGTGCCTGCAGGCATTGCGCGACCCGATTACGCAGCCACCGGCGAGCCGTCAACCCGGGCGAGTCGGGCGATCCGCACCGCTGATGAGATTGAGGCAATGCGAATCGCTGGGCGGGTTGCAGCCGAGGCCCTCATTGAGGTGGGCCGCCATATTCGTCCCGGAATCACCCACGATGAACTCGACCGCATCGGGCATGAGTTTATGGTCGAAGCTGGCGCTTATCCGTCAACGCTCAACTACCGGGGCTTCCCGAAATCTCTCTGTACCTCTGCAAACGAGATTGTGTGCCACGGAATCCCTGATTCTAGGAAACTTTTCGATGGCGACATCGTCAACGTTGACGTCACTGCCTACATTGAAGGAGTTCATGGAGATACCTCTTGCAACTTCTTAGTGGGTGAGGTTGACGAACTTTCGACCCAGCTTGTGCGGCAAACAAGAGCTGCCATGCACGCAGGCATTGCCGTAGTCAAACCAAACGCGCGTATCTACGAGATCGGCCGCGCAATCGAACAATCAGTTGCCGAGTTCAACTACGGCGTGGTGAGAGAGTTCATCGGCCACGGGATTGGCGATCAATTTCATACCAGTCTGCAGATCCCGCATTACTACGATCCCCATAACGACACGGTTCTTCTGCCAGGGATGACCTTCACGGTGGAGCCGATGATCAACCTTGGCTCGAACCGCCTAGAGATGTGGGATGACGGCTGGACGGTCTCCACGAGAGACATGCAGCGGTCGGCACAGTTCGAACACACGGTGCTGGTCACTGAAACTGGCCACGAACTGCTGACGGTTCCGGGTGAGGGTCCACCGGCCGACGTGTTATTTGCCGATGTGAAGCTCGGATGAGAACCGACTCTGAAGATCGAGCTCTGTAAGGCGCACACTCGGGGCCAAAACCTGCGCTGGTCTCAAACCACTGAACTCTCAAACGCCTGAACCCTCGCAGTACTGAACTCTTCCCCCCGTTCGTTCTCTGGCCTTCAAGCCGGGCAGATTCTCAAGGAGAGGTCCGTGGGCCCTACCCCTGCGCCCCATCAGTCCTTGGCAGCGCGACTCAGTAGATGCACCGAGGCAACCGCTACCTGCCTCGCCGTGTTTCGCTCACGCGTCGAGCAGTCCGCGCTGGCTCGGCGAGTGCTGTCTCGGCGGCTCATTGTGCTGTTCGTGGCGCTTGTTGTGGGTTGGCAAGTCACGGCTCAGCTCGGGGCTGCTGAACGCGTACAGCAGTCTTGGGGTAGCAGCACAGCAGTAGTAGTTGCTGCTCGCTCCCTTGAAGCAGGCGAGATTCTTGACTCCTCGACAGCGCGGATCGAACAGATGCCAAGGCGGTTTGTGCCAGAGGGAGCGCTCTTTGAAGTGCCCGCTGATCGCCGCGTCGCTGTGGCGACGAACGCCGGTGAGATTCTTGTTCGCAGTCGAGTTTCAGCTGCGGGCGCCGGTGCCATTGGCTCAACGCTGGGTGCTGAAACCCAAGCAGTGACGCTCTCATTAGGAGAAGCTCCGGCCCCGGTTCAGCCTGGAGACCTTGTAGATGTGATCTCGGTGCGAACAGATGTATCTGGCAGTGACTTATCTGGCAGTGATTCACCTCAGAGCGGCGAAGGCGAAATCGGAGCGGCGCGGGTTGCAGAATCTGCAGTTGTGCTGCAGGTGGCACAAGGCCAAGCAACGTTGGCTGTGCAAAGCAAACAAGTCGATGCTCTTGTAGCCGCTGCCGCAAGTGTTCCGATCAGCTTGGTGATTCTGCAGTAGATCGGCTCTTGGTCGCTTGCGTACAGCGACTTTCTATGCCCCAGAAAGCGAGACATCCTGGATGACTAGCGAGCAGGCGCCATCGCCTGAACGCAACCATTCAAAGTCGCCGCCCACCTCTGAAATATCTAAAAGGAGACGCTGCAACGTAGAGGCCAGCGTGAGTTCGCGAACCGGTTCCGCTAACGAACCGTTGCGAATCATGAGGCCGTCTGCCCCCACGGAGAAGTCGCCTGAAATTGGGTTCACACCCGAGTGCATCCCCGAGAAACTGTTGACATAGAGACCCAAGTCAATAGAGGACACCAGTTCGTCAAAACTACGCGTCCCGGGTTGCATCACTAGCAGTTGCGACCCCACACCGGGAAGGCTTCGAGTTCCCCTGACTGCAGAACCCGTCGAGGCCAAACCGCTTCTCCGGCCCGAGTAAGAATCCTGCAAGAACCCCTGCAGTACTCCATCAGAGATCAACAGATTGCTCCGACATGCAAGCCCTTCTCCGTCTACTTCTTCAGCAGCAATCGACTCGGAGCGAGTTGGGTCATCTGTCAGCGAGATCAACGGCGATGCAATTTGCTCGTTCAGGCGTTCTCCAAACGGGGAGCGCCCTTTGATGACCGAGTCGCCCGACAACATGGACGAGACAATGCCCATCAGCGAGATAGCTAGGCGCGGCTCCAACAAAATGGTCATCCGAGCCGACGGGGGCTTGACAGCACCGAGAAGCCGTGTGGCTCGATCCACTGCCTCGGCAGTTGCGTGGTCAAGGTCGAGCAGCTCTGGAACTCGGCCCGAGTCATAGCCAAAACCCGTCTGAGTCTCTTCACCCACCCGAGACAATGGCTGAGTAGAGATCGAGCATGAGGCTCCTCGGTCAACTGCTTCGATGCCCGCTGTCGACAAGATGACTGACTCGCCCCAGGCATCACCGTAGGCCGTAGAGCGGATTCCAGCGATGCGCGAATCGGCGGCAAGCACGCGCCGTTCAAGCTCAAGCGCTAAGGCAATCTTTTTCTCTACAGGGAACTCAACAACCGAGTCCGACCAGCTGTCTTGAGCAACAACGGCAACACCGTCGGGTACAGCAAGGCCGTTGAACTCGTCCGGCTCGCCAAACTCAAGGTTATCTCTGGCCTCTCGCAAGGTTTCGAGCAACACGTTTGGGTCCAAGCTGCCGCAGTGCGCAAAGCCCAGCCGCCCATCGCGAATCACGCGAATTCCGGCACCTGAGGAATCTGCAGAGGTAAGCGACTCAACATGGCCCTCGTAGACCTTGACGGTGGTTGAAGTTGCTCGGCTGACAAGCACTTCAACCTGTTCAGCGGTCTCAGCTTGATCAAGGATTGAATGGGCTAACGCAACGAGATCATCAGACTGCCCTGGCTGTGGCTTTGACGCAGTGGCAGTCATTGGCCCGACATCGTGACATCTGCGATTGCCAACGTCACGCCGGTTGATTCCCACGGGAAGTAGGTCAGATCCGAACCGATTGCCACAACGTCGCCCAACATCTTTTGCAAAGTGGATCCTATGGTGACTTCGCGTATCCCCTCTGCGAGTTCACCACCACGAATTCGCACTCCGTCGGCACCAACTGACAAGTCACCAGAAACGGGGTTGACTCCCGAATGAAGTCCCGCAATGTCATAGACCAAGAACCCATCGCCTACTTGCGAGACAATCTCTTCAGCAGAGAGTTCCCCCGGCGCAAGCTTGATGACATGTGGTCCAACTCCTGGCGCTGCACGATGGCTACCGCGCTGAGCAGACCCAGTAGAACTGGTACCGGCAACTCGGGCTGTATATGCGTTGTGCAGGTAGCCAGACAGCACACCTGCATCGATAAGGGGCACTGCTCGACAGGCCAGACCCTCTCCGTCTGTGTCTGAGGCCGTGGGGCTCAGCGGATCAGTTGCATCGTCGAACATCGTGAAACTCGGCGCCGCAATAGAGTCTCCGACTCGGCCTGCAAAGGGTGATCGGCCGCGAATCACTGACTCACCCGAGAGCATGTCTGCGATCAGGCTCAAGAACTGAGAAGTGACGTACGGGTGCAGCACAACCGTGAGACGCTCGCTCGGTGCCTTCGTAGCACCAAGTAGGCGAATGCAGCGTTGAACTGCCTCATGTGCAGCAGCAGCCAAGTCCAAGTCTTGCAAAGCCCGACCGACTGAAAATCCAAACCCTGTAGTGGTGTCCTCGTCATCTCCTGCTAGCGCATACACGCCGAGATACACCGAGGTTTCGGCGCTTGAACGCCTGATGCCCGTTGTAGATGCAAGTGCCGTGGCCATCACCGAATCTGCATAGTCAGCAGACTCAATTCCAAAGATTCTTGGGTCGCCGGCACGAACCTGCGCCTCGAGTTCCACCGCTAAGCGAATCTTCTCTTCGGTATCTGCGTGCACGAGCCGCTCATCGAAGAGGAACAGTTCCTCAGGTTCCACGCCATCAGGCTCTGCAAGGCCTGCGTGTGGATCTACCGATCCAAAGCTCGCGTTATCTCGAGCCTCTGCAAGACACTCCAGCAGTGCTGCGTCATCAAGGACGCCAGCCCAAGAAAGTCCCTGCTTGCCCCCGGAGATCATCCGAATGCCAACACCGGCAGAATCGGCCGAGACAAAGTGTTCGACCTCTCCCTCGAAGGCGCGCACCTCGGTGTCTCGGCTCCAAGCGACGACTGCCTCGACCTGTTCGCCGGGTGCGGCCATCGCAACGATGCGATCGGCGATCTTTTGTAGTTCGTCAGGGTTCACGCTGCGGTGCCGCCAATGGTGAGCCCAGTCGCTACTCGAAGCGTTGGCACGCCGTCGCCGACGGGGACCCCTTGGCCATCTTTGCCGCAGGTTCCTGGGCCACCCATAGCAAAGTCATTGCCAACAGCATCGATCGCTGTCAGCACCGCGGGACCATTGCCGATGAGGTTTCCCTCTCGGAGTGGTTCGGTGATCTGGCCACCTTCAATGAGGTACGCCTCGGTCATTCCGAAAACAAAGTCACCGGTGGCAGTGTTGACCTGCCCGCCGCCAAGGTGCGAGATATACACACCGGATTCGGTATCTGACAGGATTTCCTCTGGGGTTGAAGTGCCCCCAAGAAGGTATGTGTTCGTCATTCGCACCATCGGAAGATGCTGATAGCTCTGGCGCCGGCCATTACCTGACGATGCACGCCCCTCGGCGCGAGCACGCAGTCCGTCCCACATGTAATCGACCAAAATACCGTCCTGAATCAGGACGTTGCGCTGAGCAGGTCGGCCTTCGTCATCAATTGCGAAACAGCCCCATTCGCCACCCATCGTTCCGTCATCAACCAAGGTCACGAGCGAAGATGCAACCTGCTCGCCGAGGCGGCCAGCAAACACGGAAGCGCCTTTGCCGACAAGGTCGGCCTCAAGTCCGTGCCCGCAAGCTTCGTGGAACATCACTCCGCCTCCACCAGGTCCGATCACTACCGTCATCTCGCCTGAAGGGGCCGGTCGAGCTGCCAACTTTGTAATTGCTCGTTGAGCTGCCGTGCGTGCAAGGTCTGCAACCTCGTAGGAATCAAAGAGCTCAAAACCAACGGTCCGGCCAATCGACTCACGGCCCGTTTGCATGCCCGTGTCTCCGGACGCAACGGCAGAGATCGAGAAGAGCGTCTTCACCTGATCGTCGGTACCGAGGATTCCGTCGGTGTTTGCTACCAAAATTCGTCGGTGCGAATCCGCGTATCTTGCAGACACCTGAGTAATCGCAGCACCTTCGGCTCTGGCCATTTCGTTGGCAGTCAGAAGCAGTTCGACCTTTTTAGCTTTCGGCACATCACCCGGCATGATCCGCACCAAGTTGGGGCGCTTTGCGTTCACACGGTCAAGGTCAACAATTGTGGTTCCTCCGCCAGTACCTCGGGCCGCCGCTGCGGCTGTTTCTGCGGCTGCGATCAAACCGGCCTCGGACAAGTCCGAAGTATGCGCAAAGCCCGTGGACTCGCCAACAACGACACGAATTCCAGCCCCGCGGTCGCGACCAGAGGTGAGTTCCTCAATACGGCCATCATCGAGGAGTGCAGACGAGGAGCGCTTCTCCTCTGCAAAAATCTCGGCAAAGTCAGCGCCGCGAGACGCCGCAGCCGCAAGCACTCGTTGGATCGTGGGCTCTTCGAGCATCGGTAGGTCCTCCTAGAAAGAATCAGTTCAACGGTGCACAGCGAAGATAAATGTGCCTCGGCGCAACTAAGTGTTTACTGTATCGGTTGTGCCTGTACGCCCCGGCCTGTCGGCCTCTGTAGAACTCACTGTTTCTGAAAGCGATACTGCCATCGCGTTTCGCTCCGGCGACGTGCCTGTTCTAGCAACGCCAAGAATCATTGCCCTGCTTGAAGAAGCCGCTGTTCTTGCAGTTCACGGCGAACTCGACCCGGGCTGTTCCACCGTGGGCGTGCGAGTTCAGGTTGAGCACATCTCGCCCACTGCAGTCGGGGGTCAGATCACCGCCGAGGCTCACTTAGAAAAGGTCGAAGGGCGCCGACTGATCTTTCATGTTTCTGCCCGAGACGAGCGCGGCCTGATTGCTGCCGGCAAGGTCACGCGGGTTCTGATCAACATCGAACGATTCTTAGAAAAAACCCGCTAACGACAAGATGGACGACGAGGAGGAGGAGCGCGAGGAGGCCCTGCTTCAAATCGACGGTGAGCGCCTTGCAGCGCAGCTCCCCAAGAACAACTGGCGCAGCGTACTGCTGCGATTCCTGATCAGCATTGCCTTCTTGAGTCTGCTGTTCTGGCGACTGCCCGATGTGTCTCTCGGTGATGTCCTGCCAGAGATCAGCAGCGCCGCAATCATCTGGGTGCTCATTGCAATTCTGGTGCACGTCGTTGCCTATGTACTGCAGACAGTGCGCTGGTCAACGGTGTCAAACACCCTTGGGATTGGCTTGCCGTTTCGGCGCATGTTCTCTCACCTGCTCGCCGGAGAGTTCGTGTCGAATGCCCTACCCACGTCATTTGGCGGCGACGTGGTTCGGGTCAGGCGGCAAGGCCAAGACACCGGCGACTACGCAGACGCCTTCGCAGCAACCGCACTAGAGCGACTCTCAGGATGGCTGGTCCTGCCGTTTCTCTCTACCGCGGCGATGCTCATTCACCCCGAGTTCTTGGAGTTGGGCACCGCTACCTTCGTCGCTGTTGCAATCAATATCTCTACTGTGGTGGCTCTAATCGCGATCTTGTTCGCAGCAGGCCATAAGCGCGGTGCAGGACGCTTGATTGGGCAAAGCGGGTGGCGGCGCTACCTAGCAGCGGTACACCTTGGGGTCATCGCGTTCAAACATCACCGAGGCAGAATCATTGAGGTTCTCGTCGCAGGGCTGGGGTTTCAATTCCTGCAATGCGTCTCGGTCTTTGCTGCTGCCAAAGCACTCAACATTGAACAGGTGACCTTGCTCGCGTCTCTTGCGTTTTTTCCGCCGACGGCTATCGCACAAAACTTGCCCTTCGCTCTGGGCGGCCTAGGAGTGCGAGAAGCCGTTTTTGTTCTGTTCTTTGGGGCACTTGGAGTGCCAGATGCAGCCGCAATTGCATTGGGGCTCTTGGTCTATCTCATCTTTATTGCAGCAAGTTTGGCTGGAGCGCCGAGCTTTGCATTTGGCCGAACCCAAGTCACGGTAACTGAGGATTTAGGGGAGACATGACGCATCAGCTTTTCGGCAGTAAGTTGTAAGGCGCTGATGGAAAATACTTCTTCACACCTGCTGGACTCGATTCATGGACCAGCGGATCTCACTGTTCTAGATGGGCAACAACTTGAGTTGCTAGCAGCAGAGATTCGCGAGTTCATTGTTGACCGTGTCAACACCTACGGCGGCCATCTTGGATCCAACCTTGGAGCAGTAGAGATCACACTTGCTCTACATCGGGTATTTCACTCTCCGCACGACATCATCTTGTTCGATACCGGCCATCAAGCCTACGTACACAAGATGCTGACCGGCCGCTGCGAAGCGTTCGATACCTTGCGCCAAGAGGGCGGACTCTCTGGCTACCCCAGCCGATCAGAATCTGAACATGACTGGATTGAGAACAGTCATGCGTCAACGGTGGTCTCGTACGCACACGGCCTTGCAACTGCACTGCACCTTCAGGGTGAAGATGACCGCCAAGTGATCGGGGTACTGGGTGACGGGGCCCTCACTGGCGGCATGGCCTATGAGGGGCTCAACAACCTGGGGCATTCTGGGCGCAAGGCGATCATCATTCTGAACGACAATGGGCGATCGTATGCGCCCACGGCTTCGAGCCTGAGCGAGAGTCTGGCCAAACTTCGTTCCTCCACGACCTACCGTCGCCAAAGTGCTCGAGTGGAGCGCCTCATTGCAGACCTTCCGCTCGGCGCCTACCTAGAAAAGGGCGTAGACGGAGCCAAAGCGGCAATTCGTGAGATGTTTGAGCCGCCGGCCTTTTTTGAGCAGCTCGGTGTGAAATATCTCGGACCATACGATGGTCACGATCTTCCGACTCTTGAAGAAGCGTTCAGAAATGCCTCCAAGATGGATGGCCCAGTTGTCGTGCATTGCCTGACGCAAAAGGGTCGCGGTTATGCACCTGCTGAGAATGACCCGATAAAGAACATGCACGACCTGTCAGAGCTCAAAGATGGCTCGTACACGGCGGCGTTTTCCGAGGCAATTCTGCTCGAGGGAGCCAATCATCCCGAACTAGTTGCAATCACTGCAGCAATGCCCGACTCCACAGGCTTACTTCCATTCGGCGAGGCCTTTCCTGAGCGCATGTTTGACGTAGGGATCGCCGAGCAACACGCAGTGACCTCTGCGGCGGGAATGGCAATGGGTGGGTTGAGGCCAGTAGTAGCGCTGTACGCCACCTTCCTGACTCGAGCAATCGATCAGGTCAACCTTGATGTTGGCATGCATAATCAACCTGTTGTGTTTGTGCTTGATCGCGCAGGTATCACCGGAGACGACGGCCCCTCTCATCATGGGGTCCTCGATATGGTCTTGTTGTCAAAGGTGCCCGACTGCACCATCTTTGCGCCTTCGAATTACGCAGAGGTTGCCCAGATGCTCCACGACGCTCTTGAGTTCTGCACGGATGGTCCTTCGGCAATCCGATACTCAAAGACCATGCCGCCAGCGGGCCAGACCACAACAGGTTCGGGGCTATGCGCCCGTCAGATTCGTGCCGGCCAAGAGGTCTGCCTGATTGGGGTTGGCAAGATGCTTGCGGCAGCCGAGGATGCTGCTGAGCGCCTTGAGCAGCAGGGAATCAGCACCACGGTCTGGGACCCTCGGGTCGTGAAGCCGCTCGACCCAGAGATGCTTGAAAACGCCGCGGGTCATCGCTTGGTGGTCACCATTGAAGATGGTCTGCGAGATGGCGGAATCGGCGCGTCGGTCGCAGATTCGCTTTCACAGCTCGCCCCCACAGGTGGCCCAGCAGTGAGAGTGCTTGGAGTTCCCACGGTGCACCTTCCGCAAGGCAAGCCAGACAACATCTTGGCCAAGCTTGGCCTAGATGCAGACGGCATTGTGGATGAAGTAACTGCGTGGAGTCGCTCAGCGGCAGGCCAATCCCGCTCTGCTGACTCGTAAACGGGCTGACTCGTAAACGGGCTGACTCTCTAGTCGCAGGGTTAGCTATAGAACGGGTTCTCACCCGAGGAGTGATCAGTTGCGTCGATCACTTCAAGCACCTCAGGGATGTTCTCTCTAATGCTCTGCTGAATGCCATCGGTCAGAGTGGCTGCGCTAGCAGAACAGCCCTGACAACCTCCGCCCATTGTCAGATAGACGTTGTTCTTCTCGTCTACTCCGACAAGGGTGGCAAACCCGCCATGAGCTGCAAGCATCGGGTTGATGCTGCCCTCGAGAAGCTGGGTCACCTTCTCTGCCACGTCACCAGTCAGTTCAATGGTGATGTTCGCTAGGGGATCGGCACGATTCGGATTGCGAATAACTAGTCCACCTTGGCCAGCAGATTTTGGCAGGTCAAGCTCTGCGCCACGCAAGAACTCCACAGAGTCGCTCGGAATGACCACAGTGAGATCCTCAACTGTGTAGCGAACATGATCCTCGTCTACTGACTCGATCTCTTCAAAAGACAGGTCGTAGGTGTACTCCACGCCCTTGGTTCCAGTGATTGCTACTCGCAATGCAAGGGCCTGAGGATCGGGTTCGGCCGAGCGGATATCTCGGACTGTTGCAAGGGCATCGCCACTCACTCGCATCACCACATCTCCTGTGCTGCCGGGATCTGCAGTTGATGCGTCATCCGCAGCAAAGGGGCTAGTGCGAGGGGTGTCAAGGCTCATAGTGCGACGAGTTTACCCGGGATACTTGTGCAATATCAGTTCGCCCCGCTGTTAGATTGATTTCTATGGGAACTTTTGCTCGCTCATGGTCTCTCACAAAGGCTTCGTGGGGGGTGCTACGAGAAGATAAAGAGCTCGTTGCACTGCCGGCAATCTCTGCGGTGGCATCACTGGTTTTTGTGACACCATTTTTTGCCATCGCAGCGCTCACCGCTAGCACAAACCAAGCGAGTACTAGCGCAAGCAGCAGTTCGAGCTCTGGCGACATTGCCCTTGGAATCCCCGGCTACATCGCTTTGTTTATGGCATATCTAGTAGTTGCTTACATCACCATCTTTTTTCAAAGTGCCCTTATTCTGGCTGCCAACGAGCGCATGACGGGGGGAAACCCAACGCTCAAATCTGCTCTTCGCGGCGCTTGGTCAAACGCGGGACACATCCTGCCTTGGGCAATCATCAGTGCCACGGTGTCGATTGCGCTTCAGGCAATGCAAGAGCGAGCCGGGTTTATCGGCAAGATTGTGATCGGTCTCGTGGGCGTGGCTTGGACGCTGGTGACGATGCTTGTTCTGCCGATTTTGGTGATCGAGCATGTGGGCGTGAAAGAGGCCTTGACCCGCTCAGGAGCAGCGTTCAAGCGCACCTGGGGTGAGAACGTGGTGGGCAACGGAGCAATCGGCCTGATCTCGATGCTGGCGATGTTCGCAGGCGCCCTGGTTTGTATGGGACTCATCTTGATTGGAGTCTCAACGGGAGTCTGGCCGGTGGGCCTACTCGGGGCCATCTTGATGGTTGTCTGGATCATTCTGGTGAGCGTTTTCTCTACAGCCCTCTCAGGAGTTTTCCGCACTGCGCTGTACCGCTACGCCATGTTTGGTGAGTCATCTTCTGGCTTTAGTCAGGACCTGATAGAGCATGCGTTCAAGCCAAAGAAACTCGGCAAAGGCAGCATTGCGTGAGCAGCGGGCCCTGCGAAGCTTCAGGCCCTAGCCCAACTCGGAGTCCCCTGGAGTTAGGAATCTCTAGGTTTTGAGGCCGAGTTCTTCGGCTTCGCCCGCGAGTTCAAGCCAAGCTTCTTCCGTAGTTGCAACAAGTTGCTCGGCCACCTCGAGTTCAACCCCGAGCGACCCAAGCGCTACGTGATCACCCTCTGCAGCGGCAGCAACGAGTTGTTCGGTGAGTGCAGCTGACCGCTTCTGCGCTGCGGCTAGGGCCTTTTCTGCCTGCGCAAGTTGATGGCGCACCGTCGAGGTACTGCGCTGCGGGCGACCCGATGATTTCTGCCCCGCAGCAGTCTGGCTCGACGCGGTTTCGCCCCCCGCGTTCTGAACTGTCAGATTTTTTGACGCTGTACCTGCTCCAGTGGCAGACAAGCGACGTCCGGAGCCGCGTGCTGCGCGGCGCTCATCCTCGTAAGCGGCGTACCCGCCGGGCCGACGAGCAGCAGACCCCGCACCGTCTAGGACGATGACGTCAGCAACCGTGCGTTCCAAGAATGCACGATCGTGACTAACCACCACCAGAGCACCGGGCCAATCTTCGAGAAAGTCCTCGAGTTGCCGCAAGGTATCTAGGTCGAGATCATTTGTGGGCTCATCCAGAAGCAAAACGTTCGGGCGTTCGGCAAGCGTGAGCAATAACTGCAGGCGTCGTCGCTCCCCTCCTGAGAGCAGGCCGATTGGCGCCCATTGAGCGTCACCATCGAACCAGAAGGCTTCCATGAGTGCTGTGTCGCTCCAGTCAGCCTCACCGTGGCCACCTGTGACGGCATCTCGCACTCGCTGCTTTGGGTCGAGTTCTCGGCCCTTTTGGTCGTAATAGCCAATTCGCACCGTAGAGCCAACATCGACGGAGCCCGCTCGTGGCTTCAGTCGACCAGACAAAATATCGAGCAGGGTCGACTTTCCTGTCCCATTTGGGCCAACAATACCGAGCCGCTCTCGATTATCGAGCAGCAACTCGACATCACTAAACAAGTCGACGCCCGGGGTATAGCCATGCGAGACCTGATGAAGTTCGATGACTCGATCCCCTAGGCGAGGCACGCCAGTGTGCAAGGGAAGCTCGCCACTTCGCGCTGCTGCCTCGGCACGGCCAGTAACTATTGCAGTTGCTGACTCAATTCGAGCCTTGGGCTTTGAAGTTCGCGCCGGAGCACCTCGGCGTAGCCAGGCAAGCTCGGTGCGCGCCAAGTTCTTGCGGGTCTGTTCAGCCTTTGCAGCGTGTTCCTCTCGCTGGGCCCGGCCTTCAAGGTAAGCGCCATAACCACCCTCGTGTGTGTAGCCCTTACCTCGATCAAGTTCAAGCACTCGAGTCGTGATTCGATCCAGAAAGTGGCGATCGTGTGTGACAAGCACGAGGCCACCGCGGTGCGCTGCGAGGCGATCCTCTAGCCAAGCAATTGCATCAATATCTAGATGATTTGTGGGCTCATCAAGAATCAGCAGATCAGTCTTGGTCACGAGTGCTCGGGCAAGGGCCACTCGCTTGGCTTGGCCGCCTGACAGACTTCCTACGTCTTGATCCATCAGGGGACCCAGGCCTAGACGGTCAGCTACTGCAGTTGCTTCCCACTCGGCCTCTTCAAACCCCGCAATCACTGCTTGGCGCACTGTGCCAGCCGGCAGCTTTGGATCTTGATCCAAGACATCGATGCGGACACCTTTGCCACGACGAACTGTTCCAGACTCGGGCTCGCCGGTGCCGGCAATGATCCCGAGCAAGGTGGACTTGCCGCAGCCGTTCAGGCCAACCACTCCGAGTCGATCTGAGTCAGAAATCGTAAATGAGACATCGGCGAACAACGGCCGACCGGGGCGACTTGCCGATACTGCATCAACATCAAGGAGGATCACTGCGCAAAGCTACGGCGCAATAGCCTGCCGCGCCGAACTGAGGGTTCTAAACACTGCCAGGCGGAGGCGGCGGAGCAACGCTGCCCGGCGGAGGCGGCGCACCAACACTGCCCGGCGGAGGCGGCGCACCAACACTGCCCGGCGGAGGCGGCGCACCAACACTGCCCGGCGGCGGCGGCGTAACACTGCCCGGCGGAGGCGGCGTAACACTGCCCGGCGGCGGCACAGCAGACGCGGCCTGCG
>CAEZYU010000038.1_pt1 | contig 19208 bp, 15 predicted proteins | sample 7265681 | NCBI WGS metagenome assembly CAEZYU01 (sample SAMEA6813940, study PRJEB35770) | freshwater metagenome | biome: Freshwater; feature: Freshwater reservoir; material: water | place: Czech Republic | collected 2017-04-14 | depth 30m m | reverse complement strand
CGAAGGCGTTCAACTGCACTACCGCCGAACACGCCGCTCGCTTCCATTCCTGTCCACAAAGAGCGCAGACGACCCACACCCTCGACACTGGGATCGGCCGCCACGGCCGCACCGTTGATTGCCCCGATCGAGGTTCCAAGTACCACATCAGGAACGATCAGTTTCTCTGCAAGGGCTTCGAGCATTCCAACCTCGGCTGTACCCAACTTGCCGCCACCGCCAAGCACAAATGCAGTCCTGGGCTCAGCGCGCTCTGCAGCTACTTCTAAGGCATTCGGTTCCACGCAGGAATCGTTTCACACACTCGCACTAACTTTGTGTTCATGCCCCCACATCACGGACCAGCGCGTCGACATCTTGAGTCCCACAAAAGCAGCCGTACAAGCTGGCTCAGGGCATCAGTACTTGGAGCCAATGACGGCATTCTCTCTACTGGCGCTCTCCTTCTTGGCGTGGCGAGCGCTGGCGCAGACGAGACCCAGATACTTTTCGCAGGAATCGCTGGCCTGACAGCGGGAGCTGCATCGATGGCGCTGGGCGAATACGTATCGGTGAGTTCCCAACGCGATGTTGAGCTAGCTGAGCGCACCATTGAGGCAAAGGAAATCGAGGAGGATCCCGAAGGCGAACTGGCGGAACTCACTGGCATCTATGAGTCTCGCGGCCTCACGCCCGAGCTTGCCGGGTCAGTCGCGCTGCAACTCATGGCTCATGACCCGCTAGAAGCGCACCTACGTGACGAACTCGGCCAGAGTGAACTCACACTCGCCAAGCCACTCGAGGCAGCAGTCTCGTCGTTCTTTAGCTTTGCCGTGGGCGCAGCCTTGCCGCTCGCAGTTGCTGCTCTTGCCCCTGCTGGAATCAGAGCGATCGCCATTGCAGTGGCAACGCTTGTTGGGCTGCTTGCACTGGGCGCAGTCGCTGCTCGCCTTGGTGGAGCGAGCCTAGCTAGAGGTGCGCTACGTGTGGGCATCGGCGGCGCAATTGCACTTGGCCTGACGTTTGCCATCGGATCGCTGCTCGGAACCTCAGCGCTCTAACAAAACAGTTCTGTAACAAACAGTTCTGTTCTCGAGAAACAGCTGAAACCCAAGGCACACCCGGCCAAAACGTGTTCTGTCATGCGTGCGACCTCCTAGAGAGGGTCACACGCATGACAGAACGGGGGGCAATGATCTGACGTTACAAGTCGGGTTATTAGCAGCCGCTGCCGTTCCAAGCCGATCGGCCACCGGAGTTCAGGGTGTAGAGCGCTACTGCATCTTGCACATGCCAAGGAGCCTGCGCTGCGGTGCCATAGCCGGGGTAACCGGCCCGTGCAGAGAGCGTGCGCCAAGAACTGCTCAGAAACTGATACGCACCCGAGGCTGAGCTACCTGAGTTCTGCGCTCCGTAACCATTGATGTGGGGGTATGCGCCACGGTCTGATTCATGATGACGGACACAAACCAAGAAGGGATGATTCTGCACTGCACGCTGTTGCGCCTCGACTGCTGCGACGTACTCTGAAACGATTGCTTGCTTTTGAGCATCAACCTCAGTTGCAGAAATTGCGCCATCGGCGTTCAGATCCTTGACCCAGGTCTCGACCGGGCCAGTTGGGAAACAACCCGTAGCCATAATCGCCATGAGTGCGGCACCGGCCAGAACGCCCAGGCGCCGGTTACGGCTCGCTGGACGAACTGCCGACGCCTGCTGACTACTTGATTCGCCTGAACGACTACCGATCGACCATCGTCCCTGTCGCGGCGCAACAGAGGTTTGAGTTGAGCCAGGTGATGCGAGGGAATCTGCGGAGCGTGTTTGGTTGTTCATGAAACTGCCTTTCAGTTCTATGTCGATTCGGGAAGTCATGTGACGACCCGGAGACATTATTACGAACTATTTGCAGTTTTGTAACATTTCGTAACACAAATGTGACACAAATCACTTCTTCAGATTCGAAGTAAATGTCGGCAACTAGGCCGTTGTGGCCGAGTTGTTCCAGATTCGCAACAGCAAACCCGTGCTGCCAACCGAACCCGAACCTCCCGAGTTACTCGAGGCACCGCCTGTACCGCCCGACCCACCAGCGCCTGCAGCGGAGCGCGTCTGAGTACCGCCACTCACTGCCAGCGTGCCGGAACCTGTGTGGAACACCGAGATGGACGGTCCGCCGGAGCCGCCGCCGGCACCGCCACCACCACCACCAGCGCCACCGCCGCCGCCCGAGCCACCAGGTCCAGCCGAGCAGCATGACTTTGATCCGCCGCCTCCACCAGATCCGCCAGACCCGCCAGCACCGCCAGCCGTTCCTGCACCACCAGTTCCACCAGCAAGGGAATTCACCGTTGAGTTCGTCACGGTCAATGAGGAGTTGTGGGCATACACCCCGAATGATCCGCCTCCTGCACCGCCTACGCCAGAGGAGCCTGCGCCTGCGCCGCCACCACCACCACCAGCACCACCGCCGCCACCCGAAGCACTCGCAGAGCTACCGCCGCCGCCGCCGCCACCACCACCGCCAAGAGCGCCAGCAGAGCCAGTGCCTCCAGTGACTCCTGCCCAGAGCGCCGTTGCACTCGTGGCCGAGTTCGTGCCCCCAGCCCCTCCTGCGCCACCAGAACCAGCGGCACCGCCTGAGCCGTTTCCGGCCCCAGAGCCGCAACCAAAGACACTGCCGCAGCCGCCGCCGCCGCCCGAGGCTCCCCCGCCGCCGGACCCGCCGTTTGCACCACCGCCGGAGTAGTTGCCGCCCGTGCCGCCGTTGCCGCTACTGGCCACGCCCGATCCGCCGCAGGATCCTGCTCCGCCGCCGGGGGAACTTGGCCCCGAGGCGTTTCCGCCGCCGCCGCCGTTACAGCCAGCCGCACCAGGTGACCCAGCTCCAGAGCCCGCAGCGCCGGCAACGCCGGGCTTTGAACTGACTGTTGAATCCACAATCGTGACTGCAGATCCAGCAATGGCACGCACACCATAGGCACTCGAACCAGCACCCGTTGGCGTGCCGCTCTCTACTGTCACTCGCAGCAATGACAGTGTGCTTGATTGAGCCAGAACTCCAGTGGCGTTTGCACCACCAGACCCGTTGATAGTGACGTCCGACAAGGTTGCACCGGCGCTCGTCGAGCTAGCCGTCACCGAACCGTTCACTGTCGAGGTTCCTGATCGCGAGCCATACCCCGGCGCATAACCGCCCCGCAGCGTGATGCCATCGGTCAACGTAAACCCAGCACTGTAGGTTCCGCTGCTTGCTTGAACCACGGACTTTGATCCTGCAGCTGCGTTGAGCACTGCCTGCGAAAGTGAAGCACAGGGCGATCCGATTGCTCCACAAGATCCAGAGTCGGCCCCACCCGTAGCTGCAACAAACAGGGTGCTTGCAATCTGCCCATCGGCACCGTCACAGTTGGAATCGATGCCAGCGGAATCAAGTGGATCAACGGCTCCTGGGAAGACCGCTGAGTCGGAATCATTGCAGTCAGCAGGGGGCTGCGAGCCGTCTGCATCGTCGTCAATCACAGCCGAGATTCCGAGCGAAACTGCCGCCGATGCAACGCCGTTGTCATCAGTCACTACCAACGTAGCTACGTAGGCCCCGGCTGCGTAGGTGTGGCTGGGGTTCGTAACGGTGCTGGTTCCGCCATCACCAAAGTCCCAGGCGTAGCTCGCAATATTGCCGTCGGAGTCGGAAGACCCTGAACCGGTGAAGCTCACAACTAGGGGCCGTGCCCCAGCCTGAGGAACAGCTGTTGCAGCTGCAGTGGGCGCAACATTTGCTGTGACTGCTGTAACCACGGTGCTGGTATCGGTTGCGCCAAAGTCGTCGGTGACAGTCAGTGTGGCTGTGAATGAGCCAGCCGAGGTATAGGTATGGGTAGCTGAGGCTGTGGTCTTCGTCGCGCTGCCGTCACCAAAGTCCCAGTTATAGCTCGCAATAGTTCCGTCACTATCCGCTGACCCAGCGGAAGTGAAGCTCACCAACACGGGTTCCTTGCCGCTGCTTGGGGTACCGCCGGCCTGAGCACTGGGCGCAAGGTTGGGAGTCACTGTCACTGTGGTTGTGGCAGTTGCTACTCCGCCGGCGTTATCAGTCACAGTGAGTGTGGCTACGAATGGGCCGGCAACAGAATATGCGTGCGTTGGATTAGCGATGGCCGAGGAATCGCCATCGCCAAAGTCCCAGTTATAAGCGGTGATCCTGCCGTCGGAATCACCTGATCCCACGGATGAGAAACTCACAGGAAGGCCTTGGCGAACTGTTGAAGGCGTAGCTGCTGAAACTGCAGTTGGCGCAACATTAGGAATGGCGTCAGCGGTGATATCGATCGAGGCGGAGTCTGTTTCGCCCTCGCTATCGGCAACGGTCAGCGTTGCTGTGTACGTCCCAGGGATGCTGTAGCTGTACGTGGGATTTGCACTACTCGAACCGTTTCCATCACCAAAATCCCAGCTATAGCTTGTGATTCCACCATCAGGGTCAGCGGATCCGGCCGAGCTAAAAAGGATAGTCAGCGGCACCTGCCCACCGGTGACGTTGGAGTTCGCGGCTGCAGTCGGGCCAACGTTGGCATTGACCTGAATAGCAACATCGCCAGAATCACTACCCCCGTCATCATCGACAATCGTCAGCGTTGCCGTAAAGGCTCCCGGCGCTGTGTAGATGTGATCAGGATTGGCAAGCGTTGACGCTGCAGTGCCGTCGCCAAAGTCCCAGCTATAGCTCGCAATCGTTCCATCGCTGTCCGTTGACCCCTCAGAGGAGAAGCTCACGAGCAGCGGAACCTTGCCAACTGATGCAGTGGCCGAGGCCAAGGCAGTGGGGGCCACATTGGCTGGGGGCGTCGTGGTGGTAATGACCGTGATGGCAGAACTGCTCTTATTGCCGTTGTCGTAGACGGTTAGCTTGGCGGTGAAACTGCCGGCGGTCGTATAGGTGTGAGTGGCATCAGGAGTGCTCACCAACGCCGAGCCGTCGCCGAAGTTCCACGAGTAGGTCGCAATGCTGCCGTCAGGATCCGTGGACCCGGCCGAAGTGAAATCAACAACAAGCGGATAGTCACCCGAGAGCGGATTGGCCGAGAGAACTGGCACGGGTGCCAGATTCGTTCCACCACCGCTCGGCGTCATGGGACTACAGGCAACGGCTAGCAGGCTGATAGCACCAAGAAAACAGAGTGACGCTCCCCGAACCGTTTTCATAAATCTCCCCCGATGACACCCCTCGCCTTGAGGGCGCTCGAAGCAAAGCATTATCAAGATTTAGTCAAGATGCAAGCATAAAGAGCTGAATTACCCTCAGTTTTAGGGGTTCTGCTGCTCTGTCGCGTTTTCGGTCAGCCCAGCATGAACCAAGTCGCCTTGCTCAGTTTCGAGCACGGCCTGAGCCAGAGCATCATCGACAAACTCGGTGGAGTCGTCAGTCACTTCGACGGACGAACCTTGCTTGACTCGGCCGCTCTTCCGAGGCCGTTTCACACCCCAGATGATGTGGAGTTTCTCGAGAAGAAACAGCACGTACCACGTGACATCGATCTCCCACCACTTCGTTCCCTGACGAGCCAGATACGCAGCCTTGTGGTGGTTGTTGTGCCACCCCTCTCCCATCGTCAGCAGGGCAAGCAGAGCGTTATTGCGACTGGTGTCCTCGGTTTCAAAACGACGCGAGCCAAACACGTGGGCCAGCGAGTTAATCAAGAACGTGGAATGCCAGAGAACCACGGTGGACAACACAAACCCGATCAGCAGCCCAGACCATCCACCGATCAACGTGCACACAACTGCAAGTGACCACGGAGCGATCCAGTCATGCTTTGAGATGAAGCGAAGCTCGGGGAACTTCTCGAAATCTTTCACTGAACGAAGCGGTGCACTCGTGGTGTCATCAGAGAGAATCCACCCGGCGTGACTCCACCAGAATCCTTTGCGCGGTGTGTGTGGATCGTTGATCGTGTCTGCAAAGCGATGGTGAATCCGGTGATGGCCCGCCCACCACAGTGGACCTTTCTGCGCTGCCGTGCATCCTCCGTAACCCAGAATGAACTGAAACACGCGAGATGTCTTGTACGCCTTATGCGAGAAGTACCGGTGATACCCGCCCGTGATAAAGAACATCCGGGTCCAGAAAGTTACGGCAAACAGAATCCATGCAGTTCGACTCACGCCCGTGAAGATGACCAGCAGGGGAAGAAGATGGATTGCAAAAAACGGAATAGAAGAGGTCGGGTTGATCCGACCATGTGGCAAGCGTTCGGTATCGATGACAAACCTTCCGGATAATTCGGTAGGTTCGCCCCTCCGAGTGCCCCATAAGCGTGAGTGCTACAGGTTAGCGCAGCAAGAACTTGGTGAACTAATGACAGCCACCGCCGCAACACCCACCCGAATGTGATGGCGCTGAACTGCTCGGCGCTGCTCGCAAGTAGTCGCCGCCGCCCGAGGTCGCAGCAAAAACTGACAGTAAGCGCTTGGCCCCAACATGGCCCTCAGGGCAGGTCGCAGGGTCATCCGCTGCAGCCATGCTTCGACGATCCTCAAACACGGTCTCGCAGGTCACACATCGAAACTCATAAGTAGGCATGACAGTCCTTCGACAACCGTGTTCGCTGAGGTGCTCAGAACAACAATCTCAGAATACCCGCAGAACCACTGATACCGCATCGCATGTCACTCAAGCCCGAGCGTGGATGTGAGTTCAATGACCACTACCGCCGCAGCTTGGTTGCCCTCATGTGTGAGTGAAACGTGTGCAGCCCAATCGCTGCCGAGGCACTCTTCAGCTATCTGTGCCACTTCTCCTGTGATGCACAGTGAGGGTCGACCGAATGAATCGTTGACAACTTCTATCTCGGCTAGGTCCGCAGCAGCTAGCGGCGTTGTAGCGGCAGAGTTGCTAGCAGAAACTGCCTGAAGAAAGGCAAGTTTTGCCGCCCATCTTGCCGCAAGTCGCCGCCCTTTGGTGGGCTGCAATTCGCCAGCTTGGGCCATTTCCGCTGCAGTAAAAGCCCCTAGTACGACCCCACTGTTGGGGTCATTGAGTTGGCTGGTGAACGAGGAGACCTCAATGAATTCAAGCCCGAGTCCGCTCACGCCCACCTTTCACCTCCCCCTTGTGCAATGCAGAAAGACTACGACCTTTCATAACGCGGCTCGCAAAAGATGAGCCGCTCTCTTGTGAGAACCGCTCCCTGCGGGAGTACCTTTCATATGTGTTCAACGACTCAGATCAAGTCACAAGCATCGCTGATGGTTGGATAGCGCGTGATGAAGAAGTGGTCTGGCACGGCTTCACGCAGATGGCCACCTATGCGAGCAACTCCCCGATCATCGTGGAACGCGCCGAAGGCCGAGAACTCATCGACGTGGACGGACGACGTTACCTTGATGCCATCAGTTCCCTCTGGGTCACCACGCTTGGGCATCGAGTGCCCGAGCTAGATGCGGCGCTTCGCCAGCAGATTGACCTTGTTGCACACTCGACCCTCTTAGGAAACGGAAACAGAACCACCATTGAGTTTGCCGAAGCCCTTGCTCAAGTAGTCCCCTTCGAACAGCCACACTTCTTGTTTGCATCGGATGGTGCAGCAGCCGTGGAACAAGCTTTGAAGATTGCCTTTCAGTTCTGGACGAACCAGGGAATCACAACTCGTCAGAGCTACCTAGCTTTTGGTGGCGCTTATCACGGAGACACTTTGGGTTCGTTATCTGTTGGGGCAGGCGGATTTGGAACCGAGGTTTTTGATCCGCTCCGATTCAGGGTTCTGCGCGCCCCGAGCTACGAAGATCCAAACTGCATAGAGGTTGCCTGCGCACTTATTGCCGAGCACGCCCAGGAGCTTGCCGCAGTCATTATTGAGCCGCTCGTGCAAGGAGCCGCTGGAATGCAGATGCGGCCGGCAGCGGAGTTTGCAGCACTTGGTCAGGCCTGCGCGGAACACGATGTCTTGCTGATCTGCGATGAGGTTGCCACAGGCTTTGGCCGCACGGGAACGATGTTTGCGAGCGAGCAATGCGGCCTGCGTCCAGACATGATGGTGATTGGTAAAGGCATCACTGGCGGCTACTTACCCTTGGCCGCAACAGTTGCCAATCAGCGTGTCTACGAAGCGTTTCTTGGCGAAGACCTTGGCGAGCGAACGCTCTATCACGGCCACTCCTACAGCGGAAACCCACTTGCAGCAGCGGTTGGACTAGCTCACCTTCAACTGTTCGACTCTCTTGATGTGATGTCCAACGTGAACCAGCGAGCCATCCAACTGCAGGGGCTACTTCAAACTCACGTTGAACCGCTGAGCGTTGTGCAAAGTATTCGCCAACAGGGCCTGATGGTCGGAGTTGAGCTTGCCCCGCCCGAGGGAGCCGTTCGTTGGGGGCGAAAAGTCACCGCTGAATCCGTCAATCGAGGGGTTCTCATCAGACCGCTCGGCGATGTCATGGTGCTGATGCCGATTTTGACCAGCACCCCGGAGGAGATCACCCGAATGGTGCTAACCCTGGCAGCATCGATCACCGCCGTTGCTCAGGCTGAGCAAAACCGTGAGTGAGCAAAACCGTGAGTGATCAGAACCGTGAGTGATCAGTACCGTGAGTGAGCGCTGGAGCGAACTCATCGGCCATCGACACGTAGCTGCGCGCTCAGCAGGCCGTTGGCGAAGCATCCGGACCCTAGATTCGGGCGCTTTAGTAACCGCACTGCGTTCAACAGGGCAAAAAGTTGTGAGCTTTGCTTCAAACGATTACTTGGGGTTGAGCCAACACCCAGCTGTTATCCAGGCAGCACAAACTGCACTTGCAGAGTATGGCGCTGGCGCGGGGGCGGCCCGTTTGATCGTCGGCAGCCGGCCAATACACGATCACATGGAATCAGCCTTGGCATCTTGGACTGAGCGAGAAGCAGCCCTGCTCTTTCCCACTGGGTTCCAAGCAAATATGGGAGTGATCGGAGCGCTCGCCGCGGCTGCCGCCGCCGCTACCACAGACTGCATCGTGTATTCCGATGAACTCAACCACGCCTCGATCATCGATGGCATCCGCGCAGCAAGAGCATCCGTACAGGTGTATCGCCATTGCGATGTTGACCACCTGGCCTCGCTGATTGCACAGCATCCAGACTCGCCAGCCATTGTGGTCACCGACGCAGTGTTTTCTATGGACGGCGACCTTGCCCCGCTTGATGATCTTGCAGACCTCTGCGCTGTGACCGATGCACTGCTGTTAGTCGACGCTGCGCATGTAGTGCTCGGACCATCAATCCCAAGCTCTGCGGTGATTGTCGGCACGCTGTCAAAAACCTTCGGTTCGGTCGGTGGCTTCCTTGCAGCCGATCAACACCTTGTAGACCTGTGCGTGAACAGTGCAAGGTCATTCATCTTCACTACTGCAAATAGCCCAGCCGAGGTTGCAGCTGCTCATTGCGCACTGATGATCTGCTGCTCGGCCGAAGGCGCTGAGTTGCGATCGCAGTTGCGTAGCAATGTTGATCTGCTCAGCCCCGGCCACCCCTCGCCCATCCTGCCGGTTCTTCTTGGATCAGAGGAGCGAGCCATGGAGGTTTCGCACGCGTTGTTAGCGCAAGGGTTGCTCGTCCCAGCTATTCGCCCGCCTACGGTTGCAGCAGGAACGTGCCGGCTACGCATCGCTGTCTCGGCCGCCCATCAGCCTTCCGATCTGATCAGGTTAGGTTCTGCGCTTTCCGAACTCGGGGTTGACCTATGACTGAGGCTTCATTCACACCAGCAACTCGACCGGACTTTGTTGTGCTTGTTGCGGGTACTGGCACCGAGGTTGGAAAAACCTGGGTGACCAGCCGACTCATTACCGAACTGCGAACTCAACACATCAGCGTCCAGGCCCGCAAGCCCGCCCAGTCATTCGCGGCCGAAGACCCAACTACCGATGCCGATCAGCTTGCTCAGGCCTCTGGGGAAGACCCCCGCACGGTATGCCCCGAGCACCGCTGCTACCTCGTTGCAATGGCACCGCCGATGGCTGCCGATGCACTTGGACGCAGCCCCATCTTTGTTGCAGATCTTGCAGCCGAGGTCGCCAACTCATGGAACCCAACCTTGCCCGCAGGGAGCCCCGCACAGATCGGATTTGTTGAATCCGCTGGTGGGCCTTGGTCGCCAATTGCGCATGACGGTGACGGAATCGACCTTGCCCGTTCGCTCCTTCCAGATGCCATCATTCTGGTAGCCGATGCTGGCCTTGGCACGATCAACGCAGTGCGGCCCGCAGTCGCAGCGCTCGAAGAGGTTGCCTCGGTGCTCGTCGTGCTGAACCGCTTCGACCCTGCCAATGACCTGCACCAGCGAAACAGGGTGTGGCTTCAACAGCACTACGGGATTGATACAAGCACCTCGGTTGCCTTGCTCGGCACGCAGTTGCTCGCTCAACTTGCTCTGAACTGAGCCTGAGTGGGTCTGAAAAGTGTTACCCACTAGACACCTTACGTACAGGCCAGATTCAGACTGCGTGCGTACCGTACTGGTGTTGGCCTCAGGACTAGTTCTGAGGCGTGAGTCACTAGGGGAATCGATGCAGCGGCGAGCATTCTTGGCATCAGTAGGAATCGCGGGTGGAGTAATCGCAGCAGGTTGCGCGCCTCGATCAAATCCGCTGTATCCAAACCAGTCGGGTGAACTCTTCGAAGGCAGCGGGCCATACCCATCGGGTGTTGGCTCTGGAGACCCAACAGCAGACTCTGTGTTGCTGTGGACGCGGGCACATCCCGAGCGTGATAGCGGTCAGGGAATCTTGCTGACCACCGAGATCGCCACGTCTCCTCAGTTTGGAGTTGGTCAGATTGTCGCTCAACTGCCTGCTCTTGCAACTGCCAACCGTGATCACTGCGTGACGGTAGAGGTGACTGGTCTGCAGCCGGCTACTACCTACTGGTACCGCTTTTCTTATGATGGAACCACGAGCACAACTGGGAGAACACGAACCGCTCCCGTTGGTGGCGTGGACCGACTGCGACTCGCAGCGTTTAGCTGTCAGCGCTACACCCACGGGTTCTATACCGCTCATAGCGATCTGGCCGGACTGGCAGAAGACCCCGGAACCGATCTTGACCTAGTGCTCTGCCTTGGCGATTACGTCTATGAGACTGGCTATGCCGATGCCGTCTATGTGCCAGGACGCGAGGATCCCATTCAACAAGCCCGCACCCAAGACCAGTTCCGCTCGAAATATCGCATGTACAGATCCGATCCGAATTTGCAGGCAGTGCACGCTGCCTACCCGATGGTCAACGTGTTTGATAATCACGACGGACTTGCAGCACCTGGCGACGATCAAGCCACGGGTGCAATCGCAGCATTCTTTGAGCACCTACCCGTTCGATCGCGGCTACCTGGGCGGATCGATCGAAGCCTCAGGTGGGGGGACCTTGCAGAAATATTCATGACAGATCAGCGCTCCTTCCGCGATCCAACCCTTGACGAAGAGGGCCCCTTGGGGACTTCGACTTCCGAACGACCAGAGATTCTCGACCCCAATCGAACAATGCTCGGAGCCGAGCAGCGCAACTGGCTACTCAACGGCCTCTCTGACTCAAACGCACAGTGGAAAGTCATCGGCAGCCAACTGATGTTTTGGCCGTGGCGCAGCTTTGGCAAACTCCCAGGCCAACCCCGAGGATCTGGCATCTATCTGAACCTCACCCAATGGGATGGTTACGCGGCCGAACGCTTGGCGCTTTTGGATCACCTTGAGCAGAACAATGTGCGCAACACCTTGTTGTTCTCAGGGGACAGCCACGTATTCTCGGCTGCGCAGATCGCCCCCGATGTTGACAACCCTCGCTCAGTTCCAAGAATTGCCGAGTTCGGCACTGGCTCAGTGACCTCAAATAACGCTGATGAGAATAACTACCCCACAGACGATGCGACCCGGCCGTACCTCCGGTCTGTCAATCCCAATCACCTGCGCTTCTTCGAGTCTGAGCGGCACGGCTACGCCACAGCAGAGATCACACCCTCGGAAACCTCGGTTGAGTTTCGGTCGCCAAAAACCATCCGTCAGCCCACGTCTGTAACGCAGATACTTTCTCGAATGCGCGTCGCTGCAGACACCCAGCGAGTTGAACTTCTCGCCCCCTAATCTGAGCGATAGCCTGCGTGGGTGCAATCCTCGAGTGACCCACACATGACTGATACCAATTCAGAGCCAAACTCCGATGAGGCCGTGATCCTCTTTTGGCGACAGGGTTGCAGTTACTGCGCCTCGCTGATGTTTCAACTCGAAAAGACTGGCCTTCCGCTTGTAGAGATCAACATCTGGGACGACCCGCGAGCGGCCGAATCCGTGCGCACTATCACTGGCGGCAACGAGACGGTGCCCACTGTTGTAGTGGGCGACTTTGCCATGGTGAATCCCTCTGCCTCGCAGGTGCTTCAAGCTGTGAACGATCACGCGCCGCACCTGCTGCCAGCAGAACCTACCTGACCGATGGCTTCTGAGGATCTGCCGGTGCGACCTGGGCTCACCATCCCTGGTGGCGAGATCGACGAGCGGTTCTCTACCTCTGGCGGACCTGGCGGGCAACATGCAAACAAGGCGCACACCCGCGTGGAACTGCGCTTCAATATTGCCGAGTCACAGGCGCTCAGCGAGTTTCAGCGAGAGCGACTCCAAGCGGCACTCGGTACTGACCTGCGCGTGGTCGTCGATGATGAGCGCTCGCAGTTTCGCAACCGGCAACTCGCCCGAGAACGGCTCGCTGCTCGCCTGCGCACAGCTCTGAAGCCAGTGCGACCGCGTCGTCCAACCAAAGCCACAAGGGGTTCCAAGATGCGCCGCCTTGACGCCAAGAAACAGCGGGGGCAAACCAAGCAGACTCGTCGACGGCCGCAGACTGAGGAGTAGCGGCAACGAGTGGTTCCGCAGCGGCGCGAGTTTGCTTCCTAAACTGCCGACATGGGGCACAGCGCTGCACAGGGACTCTTAATCATTATGGGGGCGGCAGTACTCGCTCCCATTTTGGCTGAACTGTTGCGGAAGTGGCGAATCCCGAGCGTGCTCTTCGAGTTGCTGCTCGGCATCCTGATTGGTCCTGCCGTTCTCGGATGGGTAGAGGTGGGGGACTTCCTCGGTGGGCTCAGTGAACTGGGCTTAGCGATGCTGTTCTTCATGGCCGGCTACGAAATCGACTTCTCGAAGCTGAAGGGAAAACCGCTCAAGATCGGCGCAATCGGATGGGGGATCTCTTTGGGAATCGCCCTAGCAGTTGGGGTAGCCCTCGCTCAGACTGGCCTCGTCATTTCAAGCCTCCTGATCGGGCTCGCCCTCACCACAACGGCCATCGGAACGCTCATGCCCATGCTGCGAGATCGCGGTCTGCTGCAGAGCAGTTTCGGCGCCTACATCTTGGCAGCCGGGGCAATTGGCGAGTTCGGCCCTGTCATTGCCATCACGATTCTGCTCGGCCCATCAGAGCCCGGCAGCGAACTGCTCCTCCTCATTGCGTTTGCAGCGATTGCAGCAGCGGTCGCAGCGGTGGCTAGTCGACCCCAACCTCCAGCCGTGATCGAGCTGATGCGTCGCCACCTTTCCACATCCTCGCAACTTCCAGTGCGGCTTCTGCTCTTCACCCTCACCGGATTAGTGCTGCTCGCCACAACTCTGGGACTCGACAATCTGCTCGGTGCGTTTGCAGCTGGAATCATCGCAAAAATCGCGTTGAATAAAGAACAAGAGGAAGCGCTCGAACCAAAGCTCGAGGCGATCGGATTTGGATTCCTCATCCCCGTGTTCTTCGTAGTGAGCGGTGTGAAGTTCGATCTGGAATCGTTACTGAGCTCACCATCCACACTGCTCAAGGTGCCGATTTTCTTGGTGATGATGCTGATCATCCGCGGCTTGCCCGCACTAGTCCTCTACCGAAAAGTGCTGACGCCCCGACAACGTTCAGCTCTGGCGTTACTACAGGCCACTGCGCTCCCCTTACTCGTGGTGATCACCCAAATTGGCCTTCAATCCGGCCAAATGAAGCCCGGAAATGCGGCTGCGCTCGTGGGTGCGGGCATGTTGTCGGTCCTGATATTTCCGCTCCTTGGCTTCGCAGTGCTCGGCAAGGTCGAAGGTGTCGAACCAGCCGACCGTGCCCCCACCGCTCCAGGGGAGAGCGAAGCACTCGGCCCGATCAGCGAGGCCTAGGTCTAAGCCCCCACGATGGCGACCGCCACGGTGGCGGCAGCAAGCAATCCGAACTCGGCCCTGCGGCTAGAGCAGCCCAACGAACTGATCGAGCGAGAACCTGTCGGTGAGTGAATCCAAGCTCACAACATCGCTCGGAACGGCACCGCGCAGCACCCGCTTGACCGGGACCTCTACCTTTTTGCCCGACAGGGTGCGCGGCACCACCGAGATCTGCAAAATCTCATCGGGCACATGGCGAGGCGACAACAATGCTCGAACATGGCCAGCGATCTGTGCACGTACCTCGGCGTCAAGATCAGTGCCGTGTGCCATCACCACAAACAGCAGCAGGCTTCCCGATCCCCCGTCTGGGTCTTCAAGATGAATTACCAGACTGTCGGCAATCTCGGGGAGCGTCTCCACTACCGAATAGAACTCCGAGGTACCAAGACGCACGCCGCCGCGATTGAGCGTGGCATCAGAGCGGCCGCTAATCACACAGGATCCGCGGTCAGTAATCGTGATCCAGTCACCGTGAGCCCACACTCCGGGGAACTGTTCGTAGTACGCAGCCTTCAGCCTGCTGCGGTCCTCGTCGCCGGCAAAAGCAACCGGCATCGACGGCATGGGTTCGGTAATGACGAGTTCACCCTGGTCCTGGGTTACGGGAAGTCCCTGATCATCAAAGGCCTGAACGGCAGCACCTAAGTAACGACAAGAAATCTCACCCTCCCAGACAGGCACAAGCGGTGCGGTGCCAACCACTGCGGTGCACAGGTCTGTCCCGCCGCTCTTCGAGCTCAGCTGCACATGCGGACCAAACTGCTCAGACACCCAGTTGAATCCTGCGGCCGGTAACGGGGAGCCCGTTGACCCAACGGCGCTGACCCTCGACAGGTCATGCTCAACAGTTGGCTGCACTCCGCGAGCACGCTCGGCCATCAGATACGAGGCGCTACAACCAAAATAGGTAGCTCCCGTTCGAGCGGCCACCTCCCACAAAGTCGACGGGTCTGGCCGCACGGGGTCGCCATCAAAGCAGATCACTTTGCAGCCAACGAGTAACCCAGAAACCAGCAGGTTCCACATCATCCAGCCCGTGGTAGAGAACCAAAAAAAGGCGTCCTTGGGACCGAGCTCTGAATGTAGGCCGAGCGCCTTGAGGTGCTCAATCAATATGCCGCCGTGGCCGTGAACAATTGGCTTTGGCAAGCCCGTGGTGCCACTCGAGAACAACACATACAAGGGGTGATTGAACGGAACTCGACGTGTGATCAACTCCCCTGCTGTGCTCAGCAGTTCTTGCCAAGTCGAGAGGCCTTGAGCACCGATGGCTTGAGCGCTGACACGTCCATCAGGCCCGGGCAACACCACGGTGTGTTCAACTGAGGTCAGGGCGCGCCGGATCTCTTCAAGGTCTTCGCGCCGGTCAATCAGCTTCTCGCCGTACCCATACCCCTCTACTGCGAGCAGCAGTTTTGGGCTGAGCTGCGAGAGTCGATCAATGACTGCCTTTACGCCAAACTCGGGAGCACAGGAAGCCCACGTAGCACCCAACCCGGCGCAAGCTAAGAATGCAATCATGGTCTCCGCCAGGTTGGGAAGATAGGCAGCGACCACATCTCCAGACTCCACGCCAAGTTTGATCAAACCCTGCTGGCAAGCAGCAACTTGGGTGCGCAACTCGCCACGGGTCAGTGAACGCTCCCCCCAGAGTTGCGACTCGGCCTGCACTGCTGCCTGGTCGTCCTCAAAGCCGGGCCTGTTTGAGGTTGGGCCGCGCAGAGCGTTCTCTGCATAGTTCAGGTGGAGGTTCGGAAACCATGTGGTTTCAAACATGGTTGCCCCCGTTCGAACTGGCTGCGGGTCACCCTCGACGATCACATCGAAGAACTGCAGAATCTGAGTCCAAAAACCATCAAGATCAGTGACCGACCATCGCCAGAGATCCTCGTACTCTGTTAGATCCAGCCCCGCTTGTTCGCTACAACGAGCGGCAAAACGACCCATGTGAGTAGAACTCGCAACATCCGCGGGTGGCTGCCACAAGACGCGAGGATCGTTGTTGGTCGGCTCGCTCACAGAGCCAGAATCACTTGTCATCGGTACTGCCTACCTGCTTGGCCAGAAGGGCCGCTGAAACCTTTGACGGCAGTGCTCGGCCGAGTCGCTCTGCCAACCAACTGTTCACCTGCAACAGCGCCTCAAGGTCAATACCGGTATCGAACTCAGAGCCAGCGAGCGCGTAGACCAGGTCTTCCGTAGCCAGATTCCCCGTGGCGTTGCGCCCGGCAAAGGGGCATCCCCCAAGACCACCGATTGAGGTATCAACTGCGCGTACCCCAACATCAATCGCGGCCATTGAATTGGCCAAGCCCATGCCGTAGGTGTCGTGGAAGTGCACGGCAATTCGATCAACCGGCAACACCGTTTCAACCTGAGTAATGAGTTCGTTCACCGCATGCGGAGTTCCCACACCGATGGTGTCTCCCAGACTGATTTCATCACAGCCCATCTCATCAAGCGCCCGCACAACTCGCACCACGTTGCCCACAGGCACTGCGCCAGAGAATGGGCAGCCGAGCACCGTCGAGACGTAGCCGCGAACAACCATCCCTAGCAGCCGCGCCTCGGCAGCCACCGGCGCAAACATCTTCAGGCTGTCATCGATTCCCTTACCAATATTCGATTGACTGAACTGCTCGCTCGCTGCGCCGAACACCGCAATCTCTTGTACCCCCGCATCGGCCGCAGCTTGCAGCCCTGCCAAGTTGGGAACCAGAGCGATGTAGCGCACGTCAGGCAGTTTCTGCACCGCAGGAAACACCGCTATGCCATCAGCAAGTTGTGGCACTCGATCAGGTCGGACAAATGAGGTGACCTCAACTGCCGAAATCCCGGCAGCTACTAGGCGCTGCACGAGCTCAACCTTGTCTGCTGCAGGCAGAATCTGCTGCTCGTTCTGTAAGCCGTCTCTCGGGCCGACTTCGATCACGCGCACCCGTTGGGGGTTCATGGCCCCGGAACCTGCAGTCATGTTCTTTACCTTCACACGTTGCGGCGGTACTTGCCACCCACCTGAAACAAGGTGTCGGTGATCTCGCCGAGTGAACAGTGCCGCACGGTGTCCATCAGCACTTCAAAAAGGTTGTCGCCGCGCAGTGCCGCAGCGCGCAATTCCTCAAGAGCTGCTGGCCGGTCGGCTGCGTGCGTTCGCTTGAACTGCTGCAGTCGCGCAATCTGATCCCGCTTCTCGGAATCCTCGGAACGCTGCAGTTCTTGAACGACCTGAGTCGGCTCGGGGTGAGGGTCCAAGAAGGTATTCACACCGATCAGCGGGAGCGAGCCATCGTGTTTGCGGTGCTCGTAGAGCATGGACTCGTCCTGGATTCGGCCGCGTTGATACCCAGTCTCCATCGCTCCGAGTACCCCGCCGCGACTGTTGATTCGATCAAGCTCAACGAGCACGGCCTCTTCAACAAGGTCGGTGAGCTCTTCAATAATGAAGCTTCCCTGCAGCGAGTTCTCGCACATCGAAAGACCCCATTCCTGAGTGATGATCATCTGGATTGCGAGCGCTCGTCGCACTGACTCGGACGTGGGCGTGGTCACAGCTTCGTCGTAGGCATTGGTATGCAAACTGTTGGCGTTGTCGTTGATTGCACACAGAGCTTGCAACGTGGTTCGGATGTCGTTGAAGGCCATCTCTTGCGCGTGCAGGCTGCGGCCCGAGGTTTGCACGTGATATTTCAGCTTCTGTGATCGCTCGTTCGCCCCGTAGCACTCTCGCATTGCCACAGCCCAGATCCGGCGGGCCACTCTGCCCAAAACGTTGTACTCCGGGTCCATCCCATTGGAGAAAAAGAAGCTCAGATTCGGCGCAAAATCATCCACGGCAAGGCCGCGCGCCAAGTACGACTCAACATAGGTAAACCCGTTCGCCAACGTAAACGCGAGCTGGCTGATCGGGTTCGCGCCTGCCTCGGCAATGTGATAGCCCGAGATCGATACCGAGTAGAAGTTGCGCACCTCGTGCTGCACAAACCACTCGGCAATATCGGCCATGAGGCCCAGCGAGAACTCGGTTGAGAAAATGCAGGTGTTCTGGCCTTGATCCTCTTTCAAGATGTCGGCCTGCACGGTGCCACGAAGATTCGACAGCACCCAAGCGCGCAGTTCGCGTTGCTCGTCCTCGGTCAGCGTCCGCCCATGTTCGGACTCGAACATCTCGACGCGTTGATCGATAGCAGTGTTCAAAAACATGGCTAACACCGCTGGTGCCGGGCCGTTGATGGTCATTGAAACACTTGTGCTTGGATCACACAGATCAAAACCCGAGTACAGCACTTTCATGTCGTCGAGCGTTGCGATCGACACACCCGAGTTGCCGATCTTGCCGTAAATATCGGGGCGCTCGGCGGGGTCAAAACCGTACAAGGTGACCGAGTCAAACGCAGTAGAAAGCCGTGTTGCTGGCAACCCCTCGGCCAACAAGTGGAACCGCCGATTGGTTCGAGCGGCTCCACCCTCGCCGGCAAACATGCGTGCAGGGTCTTCGCCTTCTCGTTTGAAGGGGAACACACCAGCCGTGAACGGAAAGTGCCCAGGCAGGTTCTCTGAGCGCAGCCACCGCAACTGCTCCCCGTGGTCGACGAAGCGGGGCAGCGAAAGCTTCGGTACCAGTGTTCCCGAGAGCGACTCGCGGGTTGCCCGCTCTGGGCCAGTCAGCTTGGCTACTCGCTCAGGCCAAGCCTGAAGCAGGCTTCGATTCTCTGGAGTCAGCTCCACTTCGAGTTGCTGTGCGAGCTGCTCAAGGTCCTCGGTGGGCCGATCTGCCTGAGCGAGCAAGGCGGCACTGCTCGCAAGCTGCTGAATCTGCCGAGCCACTGCTGACTGCTGTTGCGTTGCAGCGTGATAGGCGTGAACCTCTTGCACAATCTCGGCCAAATAGCGGGCCCGAGAAGCAGGCAAAATCTCATCGAGCCCAGTTGAGGCTCGAGTAGAAACCCGCTGCAGGGAACCACCTGGCAGCACCAAACCCTGATCGCATAGGAGAGCCGTCAGGCACTGATACAACGCCGTCACGCCAT
>CAEZYU010000037.1_pt1 | contig 19347 bp, 15 predicted proteins | sample 7265681 | NCBI WGS metagenome assembly CAEZYU01 (sample SAMEA6813940, study PRJEB35770) | freshwater metagenome | biome: Freshwater; feature: Freshwater reservoir; material: water | place: Czech Republic | collected 2017-04-14 | depth 30m m | reverse complement strand
TTTTGTGCTGACTTAACTACGGGAGCATCCTGCGAAGGATGGACTGTTCCATCCATACCGGGAACCACTGATGGTGGCGGGCTTCGCTTCTCCAACACAATCTTCCCCGACCTGAACAACTTGTCGAATATTTGTGTAGCAAACACCTTGGTCAACCTGACGCTACTTGGACCAAGTCCAACGCGAACTCTGACCTGTTTCGATCAGGCCAGCTTGAACACACCGAGCCCCGCTGGCCTTCAAGCAGCGATGGGTTCTGTGCCACTCCAGATTCCAATTTTTGGGGGCGCACCTACCTTTGCTGGCAACGCCTATGTGACCGCCGAAGTTGGAACGAGGATGTTCTTCCCGTTCTCTACCCCTGTCGACGCAGCACTCACTGGAGTGAACTCTTGGGCACTCTGTTTTGACTACGCCACAGGCGCTGCGTGTGGGGAGTTCCCGACCGATGGGGTGCGAACGTTCCCCGATGTCAACAAGGGTCGTGTCAGCATCTACGGATTCGCAGCAGATCAGAACGGTTGTATCTGGGGGCTAGGAGACGCAGGCTGGCAGGTCGCGTTTAACTCCACCGGAGCGACCGGCGACTGCACGCGCACCTCGGCTACCGTTTCGTTGCGACCAAAGACCTTCTACTGCGCCTCCCCCGACGCAAAGATCACATGGACAAAGGCTCAGCTAACCGGGATCGACCTGAGCAAGGTGACCTCGTTTGATGTGTCTGTGTTTGATACCGCTGGGGTTCCCGTGCCGGGATTTTCTGATATCCCAGGCTCCGCAGGGGTAGTCGATCTGTCAGCACTCCCAGCGGGAGATGGCTATCGATTCGATACCTCGGTACTCGTAAACGATGCGCAGGTGCTCAACACTGGCACGGCCGAATTTCAGGTGACCTTCGACGGGCCACCATCAGAGATATGCCTACGGACCAAAGTGCTCTCGGTTTGCTCCCCCCCACCGGTCATTCGCAATGACGCTGTAGCTACCCTCACCGATTCTGAAGGCTCAACGAGCAGTAGTTCGTTCAGCGAACTCAACGTGTTGGTTCCCCCGTCCTGTACCAGAACCACATCCACATCCACATCCACATCCACATCCACATCCACATCCACATCCACATCCACATCCACGACGAGCGTGCCACCGACCACTGCTCCCCCGACCACTGCTCCCCCGACTACCCAGATACCCACCACAACGTTGGTTCCAACCGATGTAGCGGGAATTAGCCAGACACGTGACACAACCCCACCGAGCTCTTCGCTTGCCCTTACCGGAAGCAATGTTCTCAAGGTTCTGTTCAGCGGGGTTCTTCTTATCGCAGCCGGCCTGCTGCTCGTCGACCTTCGCAAGTACAGGCGCCAAGCCAGCTAGGGAGCTAGGTCCCTAGGAAGCGGTCGAAGGTACCCTTGCCAAGACCGAGTTGCTCGCGAGTAGCACCGGAAAAGACCGATTCGTGCCGTGCAGTAGTGGTTCTCGAGAGAGGGAACTGCTACTGCTGCAGGCGCAACGGCGCTAGAGCGGCCGGCACCGCTATTGCTAGCCACCGCTCCGTCTCCTCGAAGCTCATCTCCGTGATCGTCCGACCAAGAGTCATTCCATGGAACCAGACCACATAAGCCTCAGAATCTAGGTCTGGGTTGATCAACTCCCGCCGCTTTGCATCCTCAAAGATGCTGCAGATCACGTCAAACATGATGCTCTGGAACCGAAGGAGTTCGGCCGCTAACTCGGGCCGCTTGATTGCTTCTGCCACCATCGTCAATCGCGCCCGACGAACCGGCAGATTCTCTGGATCTGTCACGATACGCCGGATCTGCTGTTCGAGATAGTGAAAGAAATCCTCGGTGGTAGCAGAGGCAAAAGCATCATCTAGGCGACGCGTGTCCTCATTCAGCGCCAGCTTCAGGTAGAGCTCATCTTGAACTGCCATGAACAGCTTCTCTCGGCTACCGAAGTGATGATAGAGAGAGCTTGACGATGCCCCAGAGTCGATAAGCACCTGCTCAATCCGAAACTCACTGGTTCCTAGAGTCAACGCCTGTTCCACTGCTGCATCCAAAATGGCCTGAGCAGTAGCAGAACGCCTTTCCCGACCCCTTGGGCCAGACTCTGCAGGTTCATCCGAGCCTTCCGCTGCGTCAGAAGCCTTCTCGTCATTCACCGACGGACTGTAGCCCAATACGAGCTGAGCAATTCGGGGCAGGCGTAGCGGCCATAGCAGGATTAGCCTGTTGCGTTGAAAAGCCGCCGATACCCAAGGATCTGGCCTACTGAAATCCGAGCCGCTTCCCCTGCAACTTGCTGCACCGTCGGAGTGCCTTGCGTGGGTGACACACGCTCGGTGATCCCTAGTTCACGAGCAATGCTTTGCAACCGCCGGTTGTGGTAACTATCCGAAACAAGGGTGACCTCGTTGATGTTCTCTCGCCTCAGAACTCGCTTCGCTGCAGCAAGAGACTCCCAACTACTTGAACCCGTATCGACAAGGAGCAGATCCTTTTCTGGCACTCCGGCCTGAATCAAGTACTTATAACCGGCATAGGCCTCGGTAAAGCGATCTGCTGGCCGCTTTGACCCGGTCAACACAATGCGGGGCGCTACACCGCCTTGGTACAACAGCAATGCATGCTCTAAGCGCTGCTGCAATGCCGGGCTTGGTCGGCCATCGTACTGAGCAGCACCAAGCACCAGAATTGCATCGGTTGGATCACGCTGATCGACACGAGAAGCTAGATACACCTGAGCCACCGTCACTGCGAGATAGACAAGGATCGCAGCGAGGAGCAGTGCTACAAACCGGCGGACCCATCGCAGCATCTCTGGCGTCTCAAGCAGTCAGCGCAACGCGATCAAGGGTTGCTTGCAAGCGTCGAATGACTTCCGCCCGGCCAAGTATCTGCATGGACTCAAACAAGGGTGGGCCGACGCTCCGTCCGGTGACGGCAACGCGCACGGGTGCCTGAAACTTGCGTCGGTTGGCACCCATGTCTTCTGCGAGCGCCATAAAGGATTCGTACAGTTGCGGCGCAGTCCACTCCCATGTGGAAATGCCTTCGATGCAAGCTGCAAGCCAAGCTGCCGCATCTGGGCCCATGGCTTTGTCCCAGGCTTTCTCATCAACCTCTGGGTCTTCAAGAAATAAGAAGTCGACGTAGCCGGGCACCTCTGCCAATGTCTCAACTCGGGTCTGAACCTCGGGAAGAATCTGCATGAGTTTTTGGGTATTTTCTGGGTCGGACTCAAAGCGCTCGAACCAAGGTGCCAGAGCGATAAACGGTGCGGAACGATTGGCAAACTCCTCCGTGCTGAGCGCACGCAAGTGCTCTCCGTTCACGAAGAGCAACTTTTTGGTATCGAAGAACGCGGGGCTAGAACTCACCTGTGCAATCTCGAACATGGTGGGAAACCCATCGCTCAGATTCAGCGGATCCAAGCGAACCTCTTGACCGTCAGTTGGTCCCCACCCAAGGGTGGACAAGTAGTTCACCATCGCCTCGGCCAAGAACCCTCGGTCCTTGTAATCCATAAGCGAGACATCATCGCGGCGCTTTGAAAGCTTCTTACGCTGCTCATTCACTATGAGCGGCATATGCGCAAACTCTGGGAGTGGGCTGGATATCTGCATCGCCTCTCTCAAGAGCAGGTACTTGGGAGTCACGTTGATCAGGTCTTCGCCTCGAATGACGTGCGTGATACCCATAAACGCATCGTCGCTTGCATTCGCTAAGAAGAACGTGGGCGAACCATTCGCTCGGCGGATCACAAAGTCTTCAATATTGGCGTGTTCTACGCTGATTTCGCCTCGGATCAGATCGTTCCAGCTTGTAACCCCAGATTCTGGGACCCGGAATCGCACAGCGCGTCCATCGCCAGGCCCAAGGTTGCGATCTCGATCGGCTGGGTCGTAGGCCTTATTTCCAAATTCGGCTCGGTCTTCATCAGCAAGAGGGGAGGACCAATAGGCAGCGCCGGATTCAAGGAGCGCGTCTACTGCGAGTTGGTGCTCTGAGTTTCGAGAAGACTGCAAAAGCGGCTCCTCATCCCAGTCCAACCCCAGCCAAGTGAGGCCTTGGTAGATCACCTCGATGAGTTCTGGCTTTGAGCGATCAAGGTCAGTGTCCTCGATGCGCAGCAGGAAGGACCCTCCCATGTGGCGTGCTGCCAGCCAGTTGAACAGTGCCGCTCGGGCGCTTCCAAGGTGGAGGTAGCCCGTGGGGGATGGGGCAAATCGAACACGTACTGGATCAGTCACCAGGCCAACGTTAGTTGCTGAACTTCTCTGCCCGAGTCCGCTTCTGAACCCAAGCGTTCTCGTAACGCTTCCATTGAGTCGTGGTTGTCTAGATAGGACGCTGCGAGACCTTTCAGGAAGCTGGCCGAAGTAGGGCAGGCGATCAAGCTGCGCTCTAATATGGGTAGACCAGACCGAAAAGAGGGCGGAGTGGAGGAAGGAAGCGAAATGCAGGATTCCGTATCTGAATCAGCAGAGCCGCTCGAACCAGTAACCCCCTCAGGCCAAGCCACCCCCGAGAAACCCCCTCCCTACATAAGGGTCACCAACTTTCGTCTCGCTCTGGTTGCGATCGTAGGAGCCGTACTGATTGCCGGACTGCTCGCAGTTCTCATCGCTCGCCCAGAGGCGCTGTACCCGAGTTCTTCGAAAGACAGTAACGGCCGACCCACCACGACCCTCAAGGAACTTCCATCTGACACCTCTCGGATTGCAACCACGAAATCCAGTGTGAAAGTCCTGCAGGTACTCGCAAACAAGCCCCCGCGTTGGGACTCCGCAAAGCCGGTGTTGCTCTACAACTCAACGGTCACTATTCCACCGAGCAGCCAAGACGGACTCGACCCTCGAGAACCACTGCCCACCACCGAAGCGCCAATTACTGGCCGTCGGGCAACAGCAGAGGGATGGGAATTTGATAATCCCGGCCCCTATTCTCCGCCACAACCCTTCACGATGTCAGTGACTGAACGACGCGGAGACTGGCTCAAGGTTCTCCTCCCGCTCAGGCCAAATCACACTGAAGGCTACGTCTCTATTCGCGATGTGGATCTGTCAACCACCCGGAAACGAATCGAGGTTGACCTCAGCGAGAATATTCTGCGCGCTTTCGACGGAGACAAGATTGTTGCTCAGACCACCGTTGTTGCCGGAGCTGCAAATACGCAGACTCCTACTGGACTTTTCTATGTCACCGACATCGTTCCGCAAAAGAATCCCGCTGGCGCATACGGCCCGTTTGCGTTGGCAACAAATGGCTACAGCGAGATGATGGATGTGTTTGCAACTGGGGCACCTGTTCTTGCACTTCACGGAACGAACGCTCCAGAAAAACTAGGCACAGATGTCTCGAACGGATGCATTCGTTTGCCGAACGAAATTGTTACGCAGCTTGCAGAGTCGTTCCCGCAGGGAACTCCGGTGTACATCCAGCCTTAGTTGGTTCACCCGCTGAGTGGGAGTAGACCCCTAGAGCGACTCAAGGTCCAAACAGCTGCGCCAATCGGCTTGTGACTGAGCAAGTATCAGAACATGTGGTCGGCTTAAGAGCTCAGCCGAGACCGCATCGGCAATGCGCCGAAGGGCCTTGTAATGAATTGAAAGGTGCACTTCGTCGAACCATCCTTGCCGCAGTGTCACAAGCTCTGCGGGGCAATCAGCATCCAAGAAGCCCCACAAGGTGAGTCCAACGCGCAGATCGTGAACAACCGGAGAACGGCCAAAGATTCCTGAACGCTTCATGGCAATTGCAGAAGCTCCAGCAAGTGCATCGGACTCGTGTTCTGCAGCAGAGAGAAAGAGCTTGCCTCGAAATGCTGCGGCCAGAGTAAGTGCATAGCCCTGATCAGGCCCCGGCACACCAAGCTGTTCCCCTACGGGCTGGCGTCCCTGAATTTCGCCAGGGCGATCGGGAAGCCAAGAGCCGCTTCGCTGTGGAGGCGAAGAGTAGGAGCGAACCCCTGCAAGCGGATGTGTGGGAACAAATTCTGGAGCTGCCATGATCCAATAAACCTACCGCTATTCACGATCCTGCAAGAAGTAGGCCAAAGACAACAGCGTCCGTGAGCGCCATCCACGAGGCTTCAATGATGTTGGGCGACACCCCAATTGTGGTCCAAGCATCGTCGCCGTTGGTTGAATCAATCAGCACTCGGGTGACTGCACCAGTATCTGCGGTGGAGTCAAGAACCCTCACCTTAAAGTCAGTCAGGTGAATCCGCTCTAGCGCCGGGAAGCGGGGGTTCAGTGCGGCACGCAATGCAGCATCAAGAGCGTTGACTGGGCCGTTGCCCTCGCCAACCGAAGCAATGCGTTCCTCGCCAATACGCAGCTTGACCGTGGCTTCTGTTGTGACCTCGACCAAAGCAGGGGCATCCGGCTGAGGAACCTCACGGTGATACGCAGTGACTCGATAGGCCTCGACAGAGAAGAACTCCTGTTTCCATCCCGTTGAAGCCCGCATCAGAAGTTCGAGCGATGCGTCTGCCGCTTCGAAGACAAACCCCTCGGCCTCGAGTTGCTTGAGATGCTCCGAAAGCGCTCCTGCTGAGCGATCGTCGAGTTCGATACCAAACTCGGCTGCTTTCATGGTCATGCCTGCTCGGCCACCAAGGTCAGAGACCAATACTCGTGTTCGATTGCCAACATCGCTCGGGTTGATGTGCTCGTAGCTCGCCCCACCGACCCGACCAACTGCAGAAGTATGCAACCCGCCCTTATGAGCAAACGCAGAGGCTCCTACGTAGGGGTCAGCCGGATGCGGCGGAAGATTCACTAACTCAGCTACGTGGCGTGAGACCGCTGTCAGGCGTTGCATGCGGTCAGCAGGAAGGGTGGTGATACCCATCTTGAGGGTGAGGTCCGGGATCACAGTCATGAGGTTGGCATTGCCTGTGCGCTCCCCGTACCCGTTCACCGTTCCTTGTACCTGGCTAGCGCCACCAACTACTGCTGCAACAGAGTTGGCAACTGCGCAGCCAGAGTCATTTTGCGTATGAATCCCGATTTGAGTGTTCTGAAAATACTCGGCGACTTCTGATGTGATGCGCTGAACCTGATGAGGTAGCGAGCCACCATTGGTATCGCATAAGACAAGCGTGTCGGCACCGTTCGTCACAGCTGCCTCAAGCACTCGCAAACTAAATTCGGGGTTGTGCAGGTAGCCGTCGAAGAAGTGCTCGGCGTCAAAGAACACGCGCAGCCCAGCGGCTTTCAAAAACTGTACGGACTCCCCCACCATGGAAACGCCCTCGTCAAGAGTGGTCCGGAGTGCCTCAGTGACGTGAAACTCGGAGCTCTTACCAACAATGCAGACCGTTGAGGTTCCCGCTTCGACGAGAGCGCGAAGCGTTGGGTCATCGTCCGAACGCCCCAGCGGCCGTCGAGTAGAGCCAAACGCTACCAACGTCGATGTGCTGAGTTGCAGTTCCGTGCGAGCACGCCGAAAGAACTCTTCGTCTTTGGGGTTCGACAACGGGTAACCGCCCTCGATCCAGTGCACGCCTAGCCAATCAAGTTGCTCCGCGATGCGAAGCTTGTCCTCAACCGAGAGCGAGATGCCTTCGAACTGAGCGCCATCTCGCAAGGTGGTGTCAAAAATCTCGACCGACGTGGGGGTAGTCATGATACAAGTTCAACCCAGTCTTTGAACTGATCCACTTCGCCCCGAACCACACGCGCATACTCCGCTGCGATTGCTGCAGTAAATGGCCCCGGGCATGGGATCGCGCGGTCGTCGACTCCATTGACAGCCGAGACTTCGGCAGCCGTTCCGCATAAGAACATCTCATCGCAAATGTAGAGATCTGATCGGGTGAGGTCTGCCACGGCGCACTCAATACCCATCTCGTCTGCGATTGCCATCACGGTGTCCTGGGTCAGTCCTTCGAGCGCCCCGGCAGAACCTGGCGGGGTAAGAAGCACCCCACCGCGAGAGACAAAAATGTTCTCTCCGGTGCATTCAGAAACTAGGCCCTGACGGTTCAACATAATGGCCTCGTCATACCCAGCTTTGAGTGCCTCGATCTTTGCTAGGGAACTCGTCACGTAGTTGCCCGTGGTTTTAGATGCCGGCGGCATGGAATTGTGGTCGTGTCGCATCCATGTGCCGATTTTCAGACTCACACCCTTCGTCACTGCATCGTCGCCGAGGTAGGCGCCCCATGGCCAACACGCAATAGCCACATCCACAGAACATGGCAGTGTATTGAGCCCCATCTCGCCATAGCCGTAGTACGCAATTGGGCGGATGTAGCAAGACGGCAGGCCAGATGACTTCACCACAAGTTTGGTGGCCTCTATGAGTTCCTCCACCGTGTAGGGGATGTCCATCATCATGATTTTGGCCGAGTTGAAGAGGCGTTCAATATGCTCAGTCAGGCGAAATATGCCCGGACCCTCCGAGGTCTCATAGGCACGGATCCCCTCGAACACCCCCATCCCGTAATGCAAGCTATGGGTCAGCACGTGGATTTGGGCATTTTCCCAGTCGACGAGTTCGCCGTTCATCCAGATCTTCTCTGTTGGGGTAAATGGCATGTCTGGACTCCCGGCCTATGTTTTGCTGGTCGAATTACTACGGGTTTATTTTCTTCTATGAAGAAAGTTGTCAGATTCTAGGTGTTCATCGAGGGTTTCGTAGCTACCGTGCTCTGAGCACTTGCGGCAGGCGAGAAGTAGGTAACTCAGCTGCTCGTCACTTCGAGAGCGATTGCGTCGCCGATCTGGGCCGTGGATCCGGTATATCGCTCAGGAGACAACATCGCTGAAGCTACCTTCGCAGCAGCGTCGGCTTCGCCAAGGAACTCGAGCATCAGCCCAGCTGAGATAATCGCTGCGCTGGGATTCGCCAGACCTTGACCAGCAATATCGGGAGCCGTGCCGTGAACGGGTTCGAACATCGATGGACCAGTTCGGGCGGGGTTCAAGTTCGCTGATGCGGCAAAGCCGACACCGCCGGCTACCGCTCCTCCGAGGTCGGTGAGGATATCGCCAAACAAATTGTCGGTGACAATCACGTCGTAACGCTCAGGCCGTTCCACAAAATGGATGCACGCTGCGTCGATGTGGTCGTACCCGGTAGCGACCTGCGGATACTCCTCGGCAACGATGTCGAAAACACGCTGCCACAGGTCTCCGGCGAAGGTGAGCACGTTCTTTTTGTGCACCAGCGTCAGGTGCTGCCGCTCGGTCACCGCGGCGCGCTCAAAGGCGAAGCGAATGCAGCGCTCCACGCCCATCCGGGTGTTCACCGAGCCTTGGGTGGCAATCTCAAAGGGAGTTCCCTTGCGCAGGAACCCGCCCTCACCGGCATAGGTACCCTCGGTGTTTTCGCGGATCACTTCAAAGTCACAAGTTGGGGGCAGGTGAAACGGGCGCAGATTGATGTATTGGTCCAACTCAAATCGCATCCGCAGCAAGATTCCCCGCTCCACGAGTCCCGCCGGCGCAGATACTCCAACCGCTGGGTCCCCTACCGCTCCAAGCAGGAGCGCATCAAGGCCGCGCCACTCCTGAAGGGTCTCGTCATCGAGCACGGTTCCATCTTCCAAGTAGCGGTGTGCGCCAAGTTCATAGTCTGTTCTTTCGTACTTCACGCCCGTGGCGTCAATAACTTTGATGGCCTCTGCGATGACCTCTGGGCCGATGCCGTCGCCGCCAATTACACCGATCTTGTATGTCATAAAAACACTGCTCCTCTTGGGGCTCTTCTTGATGAACTACGAACTGCTGACTTGGCACTGCGCTCACGTCGCACTGGGATTGCAATCCGGGCAGATGCCAAGCTACCGCAGCGGCTATTGCGGCACCCATCCGTGGCGCTGGGTTCCGTGAGTGCAACTAATCTTGACCCATGGCACAAAATCACGAGTTATCTCAGGCTGCGTACGATCGCCTTGTCGAGGAACTTGAATACCTTCGTACGCATGGCCGAATTGAATTGGCCGACAAAATTGAGCGCGCACGCGAACACGGGGACCTGAAAGAAAACGCCGAGTACCACGCTGCAAAAGAAGAGAAGGCGAAGATGGAAGGGCGAGTTGCTCAACTCTTTGGAATTCTCGAGAACTACACCATTGTTGATAACTCGGGATCAGAGACCGTTTTGTCTGGCTCAATTGTGGTGCTGAAGTACAGCGATGAAGGGGACGATGAGGCCGAGCGTTACCTCATTGGCTCTATTGAAGAGCGGCGCGATGACGTCCATCTTGTGTCTCCAACCTCGCCGCTAGGCGAGAAGCTTCTAGGGTCATCCATTGGCGCGACAATTTCGTATGAATCGCCAGGCGGAACCTTAGAAGTCATCCTGCTCGGTATTGAATAGACGTTTTCGCTTGTCTCTGTTTGGGTCATCCAGCTGTTTGGGCCAGCCAGCTGTTTGGGCCAGCTAGCCGCGTGTCTGCCCATCACCGCGAACCACAAACTTGGCCGTAGTGAGCTGCTGCAATCCCATTGGTCCGCGTGCGTGCAGTTTCTGAGTAGAGATTCCAATCTCTGCACCGAAGCCAAACTCCTCGCCATCCACAAAACGAGTTGAAGCGTTGACCAAAACTGCCGCAGCGTCGACTTGAGCTAAGAACTTTTCTGCTGCCGCATAGTCGCTCGTGATGATTGACTCCGAGTGCCCAGAGCTGTGTTCGTTAATGTGAAGAATTGCGTCATCTAGTGAATCCACGACTTTGACAGAAAGTTTCATATCAAGAAACTCGGTAGAGAAGTCGGCCTCGGTTGCTGCCGCAATTCGACCAAGCATCCTCTGCGAGCGGTCATCTCCCACAAGCTCAACACCCGCCATAGCGGTGTCCATCTGGGTCAGGAACTCGGCCGCAATATCGCTATGCAACACCAGCGACTCCGCAGCGTTACACACAGACGGTCGTTGTGTCTTGGCGTTGACCAGAACCGATTCGGCCATCTGCAGATCGGCATCTTTGTCAACGTAGACATGGCAGTTGCCATCGCCGTCGATCACATATGGAACGGTTGCGTTTTGCAGAATCGATTGGATGAGCGAGGGGCCACCACGCGGAATCAGGCAGTCAACAAAGCCCCGCTGCTGCATGAACTCAACGGCTGCTTCACGCGAGGAGTCCTCGACTAGCAAGATCGAGTCCGCTGGCAGCCCAACGCTACTAACTGCCGTGCGAAGCACCTTGGCGATGGCAATATTTGAGTGAATTGCTGTGGAGGAACCGCGCAGGAACGCAGCGTTGCCCGACTTGAGGCACAGCCCCGCAGCATCAGAGGTAACGTTGGGACGGCTTTCGTAGATGATGGCGATCACACCGAGTGGCACGCGAACCCGAGAGATCTTCAAACCATTGGGGCGAACCCAGCCATCAAGGACCTCGCCGACTGGGTCTGGCAGTGTGGCAACCTGACGCAGTCCACCAGCCATTGCTGCAACTCGACCGGCATCAAGGCGTAGGCGATCAACGAGACCAGGAGCAATTCCGGCTTCTTGGGCGTTGCTCACATCTTGCGAGTTGCCTTCCAGGATTGCGTCCACTCCCGCCTCAAGGGCATCGGCGGCAGCATGCAGCGCCGCGTTTTTTGTTGCCGTCGAAGCCGTTGCTAGCTCCCGGGAGGCATGCTTTGCTCGACGCGCAAGTTCAGACATCAACGTTGTAGTCATCGGAGCAGGCTAGCTTCCCGGCCGGAGGAGCACGCTGTGCTGATGCGCTGCTCAGACTTTGCAGCCGCGTTGGCGCAAACTCTGCCAAGCATGGCTCGCTGCAACTGCAGCCCGGTTACTCTCTTGATGTGTCAACTTCTGTACTCGACGCTGTTGTCGACAGCTTTGTTGAGGATCTGACCGAGGCGCTGATCACCGCCACAGCAGAACTCAACAATATGAACCCCCAAGACCTGCGCGCTGCCGTCACTGTTGAGGCCTTCAATCTGACCACGGCCATGATCGACGCTGATGAGCGTCATACGACCGACGAATTGGAGAATCTGATTCAGGCCTTCGGCCACAGACTTCCCGACACGCAATTATTGATGGCAACCCCAGAGACTCTGCGCGGCAGCGACCTAGTCGTTGGTCGTCGCCAGTGGTTGGAATCCGACTCAGAGCTGTTCGGGATTCTGGCTGATGCAGATGCTCGCAAGGGCACCGAGTTGGCTCAGCAGTACTACAACCGCTCCCTTGATATTGCCCATGTTGTTGCCTCACTTGATGTGGTCACCTCGACTGCTGAACTCGCTGCAATCTCTGCGCTGAGATCAAAGCTGCTCGCAGGCATGAGCCCCTCGCTGAGAACCACTGCTGGGCCAGCCTCTGAGGCTCCGACTTCGCAGCAAGGCAGTTCTGCAAAGCCTGTCGGGAACACCGAAGAAGCAACAGAAGTGGCCGCAGCGCCCGATCCGCCGCCCCGGCCACTCGAAGAGCTACTCGCAGAGCTTGATCAGCTCGTTGGCCTTGATGAGGTAAAAGCACGAGTTCACCTTGTTGCAGACTTTTTGTGTGTGCAGGGGCTTCGCGCCGGGCGCAATCTGCCAACCATGGAAACCAGCAATCACTTGGTGTTCACTGGCAACCCCGGCACTGGCAAAACCACTGTGGCCCGCTTGTTAGCTCAGATCTACCGGACTCTCGGTGTCGTAGCGCGCGGTCAGCTTGTAGAAACAGACCGTTCTGGGCTGGTCGCCGGATTTGTTGGCCAAACAGCGCCCCTAGTGCGTGCCAAGTTTGATGAGGCCAGTGAGGGCATGCTTTTCATTGATGAGGCGTACACGCTGGTGCGCGGCGGAGAGAACGACTTTGGCCGAGAGGCCATCGATCAGATCGTCAAGTTGATGGAGGACCGCCGAGACAGCGTTGTCCTGGTCGTGGCTGGGTACCCAGAAGAGATGCAAGAGTTCCTTGCTGCGAACCCGGGCTTGCGATCTCGATTCCCTACGACGATTGAGTTTCCCGATTATTCAACAGAAGAACTCATGCAGATCATTGACTCGCTGGGCCAGAAGCAGCGCTACGAACTGACTGCAGAAGCACGTTTATGCTTTGCCGCACAGCTTGATTCGTTGCCCCGTGAAAAAGGGTTTGGTAACGCTCGAGTTGCCAGAAACATGTTCGAGGCTGCGGTCAACCGCCATGCCAGCCGGGTCGTAAAGCTTGAGCAACCTACCGAGCGGGATCTCATTGCGCTCATCCCAGCAGATGTCGGCGCGCCTGACCTGAGCGGGCCCAATCTCAGCGAGCCAGACTCGAGCGAACCCACGCTGACCAAGCGGGAGCAGGACTCCCCATGAAACGATTTGGCGCTCTGTTACTCGCAGTTGGGATGATTTTTGGGTCGCTCATGCTTCGCAATTCCCTGGATGCTAAGAGCCAAACATCGAACGCTTCAGGTGGCGGTAATTCGGTAGATCCCGGCAAGGCGTTTCGCTTGACCTGCGCAAGCGATCTTGAAGTGGTGTGCAAGGGGTTGGAGGGAGCTAACCCTGCTCTTACAGTCACGATCGAACAGGCTGGAATTACCGCAGACCGTCTTACGGCGTTGGCCGACGGTGGCGACCCCGGCTTTGACGCTTGGCTCACGGTCGGGCCTTGGGCCGAGATTGTTCAAGACAACCGAAGCTTCACAGCGAACGCCGGTGAAGTTCTGGAAACGCCCTCAGCGGTTCTGGCGAGTTCATCAGCCGACATCGTTACGTTAAAGACCGATGAGCAAGCGCTCACGGACTCTTGTGGTGGAGCTATCACCTGGAAGTGCCTCGGCGAGAACCAGTCACTCCCACAACCGCAGAGCATTGGAATGCCGTCCCCCAACACAGGGGCAGGACTAGCAGTGTTAGCAGATGCAACCAATAGCTACTTCAGCGCTGACGATTACTCGGCTGCTGACTTTGAGGATCCAGCCTTTATCAGTTGGTTTTCACAACTCACGAAGAACCCTCAGAACTCTCAACTTGGAGCGCAAACAGTTCTTGTGAGGGCTCTAACAGCCGCAGGAACCTATACAACTGTTGGAGCGCTGAGTTCCGAAGTGGCCTCACTACCAACTAGTTCTAGGAGGTTCGGAGTTATCTCTCCGCCGAAAGATGCACCTTCTCAACCGGTCATTGCTCAGGTGCGACTAGTCCCCGCTCAAGGAATTGACACCAAGAGTGCAGTGAACCAAATAGACCAAGAAGCTCTCACCAAGTTGCTTGAGGGCTCAGGCTGGAACACTTCTTCACCCGACCAAGCATCGAACATGCCAGAGCCCGGGGTACTGCAGGTACTTCGAGAGATGTGGGCCGCATGAGCAAACACCCGAAGAGGCGGCGGCGAGTCCAGCCACCACAGATTCAGACAGAACATACTCAGCCAGAACCGATTCAACTAGAACAGATTCGATCCGAACAGATTCAACCAGAACAGGCGGAGGCCCGATGATGCCCAGTCCAAGACCAACAACACCCAAAGCCATCGCAACTGCTCCTCATCAGCCTTCGCGCACCAAACGGCATGCCATCTTCACGGGTTCGCTGTTGGCCTGCGCACTCCTCGCTTCTGCCTGCGTTGGTGGGTCGAGCGAGGTGAAAAATGCTGACGGAACTGACAACGCAGCAGATCCGCGGCGTGACTCGTGCATCACCGTCGATCTCACCGTGAGTTCAGAGAAGATCGATCTGCTTGGTGATCTGGCCGACACGTTCAACGACTCCCAACAGGCCACCCTCAAAGGTAAATGCATATTTGTAGATGTGCGTTCCAAGTCCTCTGGTAGTGCAATGACCGCTCTTTCTGAAGGTTGGGATGAAAGCGTCAACGGGCCAGCACCGGCGATCTGGTCGCCAGCGTCTAGCGCTTGGGGAACCATCTTGAATCAGAAACTCGCAGATGCAGGTGAGCCGCCGATGGCACCTGCTGATGCCACCTCGTTCATGCTGACCCCGCTCGTCATTGCCATGCCTGCCCCAATGGCACAGGCGCTGGGTTACCCCGAGAAGCCGATTGGCTGGGCCGACATTTTGCGCCTAGCGCAGTCCCCAACTGGCTGGGCAGAATACGGCCACCCCGAATGGGGCCCGTTTCGCCTAGGAAAGACAAATCCGAACTACTCCACTTCGGGGCTGTCAGCGCTCATCGCACAGACCTACGCAGCCACTGGCAAGACCAGCGATCTTTCTTCTGAAGACCTTGCTTCGCCTGCTGTGATCCAAGCCGGAACAGACATTGAATCCTCCGTCGTCCATTACGGCGATATCACGATGACCTTCTTGAACAACTGGTACCGCGCAGATCGGCGCGGTACGGCACTTACCTATGCAAGCGCAGTTGCTGTAGAGGAAAAGTCGCTCATTGATTACAACAAGGGAAACCCCGACGGCATACTCGATCAGGGCGAGAAACCTAAAAAGCCACGGATTCCGCTCGTTGCGATCTATCCGACCGAGGGCACCCTGTACTCAGATAACCCCTTCTTCATTCTCGATGCACCTTGGGTCTCGTCCGAAGAGGCTGCAGCGGCAGAGAAGTTTCAGGCCTATGTTCAAGAACCGGCCAACCAGAAGAAGGTACTCAAATACGGATTCCGTCCGGGCAACCCCGAGGTGGCACTCGCCGCCCCGATTGTGCCGGCAAACGGAGTCAACCCTGATCAGCCAGAAACCCTGTTGGGTGTGCCTTCTGGAAAGGTGATGGTGGATGTGCTCGCCGCATGGGCAACACAGCGAAAAGGCGCTCGCGTCATGCTCGTTCTTGACGTCTCTGGATCAATGGGAGACCCAGCAGACCCTGAAGACCCAGCTGGGCCAACAAAACTAGATTTGGCCAAAGAGGCAGTGAGCAACGGGCTCGACAACTTCAAACCAGATGATCTGGTCGGGTTACGCATCTTTACGACTAGTGATGATGGCACCCCAATTGTCACCGACCTCAGCCCAGTGGCACCGATCGGACCGAACCGCGAGGCGCTGATCAATCAGGTGAACTCTTTGCAGCCGCTTCGTGGAACCCCGCTTTATGACGTCACACAGCAGAGCTACAACGCAATGCTCGACTCCTACGATCCCAAGCTGATCAATGCAGTAGTGGTACTTACCGACGGCATGAACGATGACGGCAGCCCGCAGGACGATAAGGAGCAGTTCGCCTCGTTACTCGCAGACGTAAAACTCAACAGTAACGGCGAGAACTCAAAACCTGTTCGCATCTTTACGGTTGCGTATGGTTCTGGTGCAAACCCCAAAGAGCTGCGCCAGATCTCTGAAGCCTCAAATGCAACCGCTTATCAGGCAAGCGATGCAACGACGATCAATCAGGTTTTTGCTGCGGTAGTGAGCAACTTCTAGCCACTGTTGTCTACGTGATCCGTGAGTCACCACTCTTGAGCCCCGACCCCTGCAAACATGGTGTGCAATGCCCTCCTTTCGTGACCGCTTTCTAACCCCTCAGGTTGCTCGAGCTATCACCTCGCCCTCGGCGATTTTGGTGACCGCTGCAGGAGCATCAGCAGCCATTCTTTTGAGCCTTGGCCCGGTCGGAGTTGTGCTCGTTGGCGCCGGGGCATTCGCGGCCAGGGTTCTAGCTTCAGTTCCCCGCAATCCCCAAGGCCCAAGAATCTCACCCGGATCTCTCGTCGAGCCTTGGAAGTCACTCATGAAGGGAACCGTGGATGCCAAAAAACGTTTTGGCACAGCAACGCGGGGCATGCAGTCCGGACCCTTGAATGACCGCCTCTTGGAGCTCGGCGAACGACTGCAGGCCGGCGTCGACCAGGCTTGGCTCGTGGCCGTTGCAGGCAATCAGCTCAGTTTGGCTCGCCGCCAAATCAACAGCGACTCCATCGCAGCCGAGTTGCATCAGGCCCAAACCGCTGCGCCCACGCAGCGATCTCACCAGACGATTGAAGCGCTGCAAGCGCAGCTTTCTGCCGCACAACGCCTTGACCTGACCATCAGTGACACATATGACCAGCTGCAGCTGCTTGATGCCCGTATCGATGAGATGGTGACTCGCACCGTTGAACTCTCGGTCAGCCAAGCCACTACGGATGACCTCGGCGGCTTGGGCGCCGAGGTGGACTCGATCGTGAACGATATGGAAGCGCTGCGACAAGCTGTTGAAGAAACTCAAGGGACGAGCTCAGAGCGAGACGAACCCGAGGAGCCGCAGCTCGGCACAAGTACAGGTTCGGTGTGACTGAGTTAGAGGGCGAAGCCACTCAACGCCCAGCGCACAGCCCGGCGGATAGCCCGGCGGATAGCCCAGCGCACAGCCCAGCGCACAGCGCACAGCTAGCACCTGACTCTCAGGGTTGGGAGAATGATCGCCTCAGCGATGAGTACTGGGTCGACGAAGAGTTTGTTGATGAGGCCGCCGCCGAGGAGTCAACGGGTGGGGGTAGAAGCCTTCTCCGGGCAAGCGCAACCCCTGCCATTGGCACGATGTTGTCTCGTACTAGCGGCTTGGTTCGCGTTGCCGCACTCACCACCGCTCTCGGCCTGAGCAGCATGAGCGACATCTACAACTTGGCCAATACTGCGCCAAACATCTTGTATGAACTCGTCATCGGTGGAGTGCTGTCCTCAACGCTCGTGCCGCTCTTTGTGCAGGCAAACCAGAATGCAGAATCAGACCCTGATGCCGATGACGCAACCTCGGTCATGGTCACGGTTGGGTTCGTAGCAATCACAGTCTTGGCACTTGTCGCCGTCCTGCTCTCACCCTGGATCAATGAGTTGTTCGCTCTCACGGTGCGCGGCCGAAACCGCTCTGAGCAACTCGTTATCGGCGACGACTTCTTGATGCTGCTTCTGCCGCAGATTTTTTTCTATGGCATCACCACACTGGCAACCGCAATGCTGCACGCACGTAGACGCTTCGCCGCGCCAGCGTTTGCACCAGTACTCACCAACCTCATCATCTCGCTTGCTGCGCTCATTGTGTACAAGGTGATCGACCCCGCACAGGGCGAGTCATCGTTGAGCACCGTCTATGTGCTTGCTATTGGCACCACGGCCGGTGTCGCAGCAATGGCCGCAACCCTCATGCCAGCGCTGCGACGAGCGGGCATCTCGCTGCGATGGGATTTTCGGCCACGGCACCCCGCAGTTCGCTCCGTACTACGACTCTCCGGGTGGACGGTTGGCTTTGCGATATCAAATCAGATCGCGCTCTTGATCGTGCTCACTCTGGCCAGAGGAGCAGGAACCGGTGCTGTATCTGCATATCAGTACGCATTCATTTTCTTTCAACTGCCATATGGTCTCATCGCAGTTTCGCTGATGACTGCAGTTCTGCCCGAGCTTGCAACTGCAGCAAACAACGGAGACACCGCTGTGTTTGCCGAGAAGTTCCGTGAGGGCCTGAGCTTGCTACTGACCTTCATGATCCCAGCCGCTGCCGCCTACCTTCTGTTGGGTCGACCGCTGATTGCGCTGTTGCTGCAACGTGGCGAGTTCGATGCCGCAGCCACCAAAGAAACCCTCACGATGTTGATTGGCTTTAGCGTGGGAATGCCTGCATTTGCGGTGTTCCTGTATTGCGTTCGAGCGTTTCACGCTCGCCGCAACACTCGCAGCCCGTTCTATCTGAACCTGTTCGAGAATGCGCTCAACGTAGCCCTCGTCATTCCGCTGGTGGCACTCATCGGGCAAACTGGCCTGTCGCTTGCCTACTCGCTGGCCTACTGCGCAGCGGCTACCGCAGCAGTGATAGTTCTCAATCGACACGTCCATGGCTTACTCACTTGGGCAACCCTGCGAATGCTGATGCGATCGCTACTGGTATCTGCTTGTGTCATCGCTGCACTCGCAGGCGCCGTCTTGCTCGTTCGCCCAAAGCTTGGCGACTTCGGCGAGCTACTTGTGGGGCTCGCTGTTGCGGTCCCCGTCTTTGCGGTTGCCACCATGGTGTTTCGGCCTTACGGATTTGATCCCCTCGTCAGCAAGCTCCGGCGCAGGGGTACTCGCACAGCAACACCTAGCTAACCCTCGCCTAGCTCACCAACGAACTAGCTCACTAACGACATAGGTCCCTCGGCAGGCAAGCCGGTTGGGCGGGGTGGAGCGGGGTGAATTGATCTGGATTGAGGTCGGATTCCGAAACTTGCACGGCCCGAGAGCGGGGATGCAGTTAGGCTGGGAGATATGTGGAAATCGCTAAAAAAATGGTGGAAATACATGGGTGCCAAGCTCTCGAGCACCTTCGATGAAAATGCCGATCCGAAGGTGCAGCTTGAGCAAGCAATCACCGAAGCACATGAACAACATCGCCGCCTCAAGGAGCAGGCGGCAAATGTCATTGCCAATCAGAAGCAAACAGAGATGCGCTTGGCAAAGGTGCTCGATGAGCTAGAGAAGCTCAACCGCAACGCACAACAAGCGGTCATCATGGC
>CAEZYU010000036.1_pt1 | contig 19510 bp, 20 predicted proteins | sample 7265681 | NCBI WGS metagenome assembly CAEZYU01 (sample SAMEA6813940, study PRJEB35770) | freshwater metagenome | biome: Freshwater; feature: Freshwater reservoir; material: water | place: Czech Republic | collected 2017-04-14 | depth 30m m | reverse complement strand
TTTGCCCTCTACGTGTTCGACGCCCTCGCCGACAGCTGCAGCTTCAGCGGCCACGCTTGAACAACTCGGATCTACGTTGGCTAGTGCAGCACCTTCTGCAGCAGGCCCATGACCTTCAGGGTTGTCGTTGCTCCAGGCAATCCAGTTGCCGCCGGTGAGCAGAGCCAGCACAAAAGCTGCCCCTACAAAGACAATTCCAATCTCTGCACCCTTCTTGGGCATCTTCTTGCCAAAGAACAAGATGAGCAGGAAGGACAGCGCCATGAGCGCCGGGATAATCCAGACATGCGTGAAGAACCACATACCGTTCAGCCCTTCAACTCGTCGAGCTCGTCGATATCAACCGAGCGTAGGTTCCGATAAATCAGCAACACGATGGCCAAGCCCACGCCAACCTCGGCTGCGGCAATGGCAATTGTGAACAGTGCAAACACCTGACCAGCGACTCCCCAGTAGGTACTAAAGACAATCAAGTTGATATTGACGGCGTTGAGCACAAGCTCAATCGACATCAACACCAGCACGCCGTTCTTACGAACGATGACGCCATAGACACCAATGGTGAACAAAATGGCAGACAGCAAGAGGAATTGGTTCAGCAGCATGATTCGGTGTCCTCCCCTCAGTCCCGGCGAGCCAGGACGATGGCCCCGATCAGGGCGGCGAGTAGGAGCAATGACAGCATCTCAAACGGAATCAGGTACTGCCCAAAAATGGCATCAGAGACAGCTTGGGTTCGGCCGTTGGTGTTTGCTCCAGCCACTCCCTCATATGCCTCAAAAGTCAGCTCGGAGCGACCGAAGGATTCGATCAGCGCATAGGACAGCACTGCAAGAAGTGCAACGCCAACCCCAATGCCGATCTTCTTCTGGTTGTTGTCGAGGTCGTCTGAAACTCCCAGCGGTGCACGAGTCAACATCACACCGAACAGGAACAACACAATGACTGCGCCGAGGTAGACCAAGAACTGAGTAACTGCCACAAACTCGGCTTGCAACAGCACATAGTTGAGTCCAACTCCACCGAGTACGACCACGAGCCACAGTGCTGCATGCACCACGTTCTTGGTGGTCACAACCCGGATTGCAGCAAAGATCATAAACACGGCCTGAACGGCAAAGACCACATTTGCTGGAACATCAAAGGTGGTCTCGGGCGTATAACTAGGAACGACCTGAGCTAGCAACGCCGCTGCGGAGTTCATCGCGGCACCTTCTTTACTTTGACCTCAGAGCCAGCCTCGAGCGGTTCAAAATCGGGAACGGTCTCCATCCACTCATCGAGTCTGGACTTGTCGTGGAGAAGATCTTGAATACGTACCTCGGAGTACTCGTACTCAGGTGACCAGAACAAAGCCTCGAAGGGGCAGACTTCTACGCAGATCCCGCAATACATGCACAGCGAGTAGTCAATATCGAAACGGTCGAGAGCATTGACCGAGCGGGGCTTTCCGCCTTCTCTGCGAGGTGGAGCGAGTGTCTTATGCGCCTCTATGTAGATGCACCAATCTGGGCACTCGCGGGCGCACAGCATGCACGAGGTGCAGTTCTCTTCTTTGAGGGCAATGACTCCGCGAGCACGAGCAACGGGTTCTTCTTTTTCATGAGGATATTGAACCGTTGCAGCACCCTTGGCAGGCGATGGCGGACGCAAAAGACCATCTGGGAACATGGTCTCTACGGCGGTCTTCATGGTGATGCCGAGACCCTTGACAATCCCTGGAACCTTGGGCTTGTTTGCCATTAGAACACCACCTTCATGACACCGGTGACCACGATATTGGCAAGAGCCAAGGGAATGAGAACCTTCCATGCAAGCTTCTGCAACTGATCCTCACGAAAGCGCGGAAGGCTGAAACGAACCCAGAACACTACGCCCACTAAGAGCACTGCCTTGATCGAGATCATGATGGGGCCGATTGCGTTCATCGCTCCATCGGAGATCCCCCAGGCACCAGGCAGCTGCCAGCCACCAAGGAACAGCGTTGAGGCAACCGCAGCAAAGGCAACTGCGGTTGCAAACTCGGCAATGAAGTAGACCAAGAATCGAATTCCGGTGTATTCAACCTGATAGCCAGCAACGAGTTCGGACTCTGCAATGGGCATATCAAACGGGGTCTGTGTGAGCTCGGCCTGCACGGCAATCAAGAAGATCGTGAAGCCAACAATCTGGGTCAGAATGTAGGGATTTCCTATCCCAGTCCAGCCAAAGATGGCTCCATCGGACTGCGCTGCGACGATGTCTTGCAAGTTGAGGCTGCCAGCAGAAATCACTACGCCGACTACGGCAAGGATCAAGGGAAGTTCATACGCTATGAGCTGCCCACCCGCTCGAAGGGCACCCATGAGCGCATATTTATTGGCCGAGGCCCAACCAGCCATCAGAATGCCGATGACCGAGAGCGAAGACATCGCTAAGACGAAGTAGATGCCCGTTCCAAGATCTGCCACGACAGCGTTCGGGCCAGCGGGAATGACCACGAACATCAAGAAGGTCGAGGCCAGAACCACTGCTGGCGCAATACCGAAGATGAACTTGTCGGAGTCCTCGGTGAAGATGTCTTCCTTCTGTAGCCACTTGCCGACTTCGGCGAGCAACTGCATCGAGCCGTATGGCCCAGCCTCCATCGGACCAAGTCTGCTCTGCATAAAGCTCACAAACTTGAACAGGTACAGGTACACCACGCCGCCAGTGAGCAGCAGCAGCGCAACAAGTCCTAATAGGACGCGGATGATCGTTTCTTGCCAATAAGCAAGTTCGAGTCCCAAGATCGGATGGAGGACTGCCTGGGTCATCGGTCGATGTCTCCCAGAATGAAATAGAGCGAGGCCAAGATGGTGATGATGTCGGGAACATACACGCCGCGCAAAAGCCACGGTGTGATCGAGACGTTATTGAAGCTAGCCGAGCGAATCTTCACCCTGAACGGTGCAAGCTCACCCTTCGAGACCACATAGAAACCCATCTCTCCGAGGGGGTTCTCTGTTGCGACGTACGCTTCACCAGCGGGCACCTTGATGATGCGGGGCACCTTGGCCATGATTGGCCCACCGGGAACCCCATCGCAGATCTGATCGATCATCTTGGTTGACTCGCGCACCTCTTGCAGGCGAACCCAGAACCTGGCGAATGAATCACCATCGGGGTGGGTCCAGACCTTCCAGTCAAGCTCGGGGTAGACAAAGCCAAAGGGTGCATCTCTGCGCAGATCCCAGTCAATGCCAGAGGCTCGAGCGTTTGCACCAGAGAGTCCGTACTGCATGGCGACGTCGGCAGGAATCACTCCAATGCCACGGGTGCGTGTGGCAAAGATCTCTGCGTTCATGAAGAGACCTTCGATCTCGTCGCAGAAGGAACGCACTTTGTTCATGACGTTCTTGGTCTCGACGAGCCATCCCTTGGGAAGATCGTCCTTCAGGCCACCGATGCGGTCAAAGTTGGGATGAAAACGCCCACCAGTCACAGCCTCGATCTGATCGAGCACAAACTCGCGATCTCGGAACGCGTAGAACGCTGGAGTCACCGCTCCAAGCTGCACGCCCATATCGCCAAGGAACAGGATCAGGTTTGCAACGCGAGACATCTCGAACAGCAACGTACGGATCCACTGAGCCCGAGGCGGCGCTTCAATGCCCATGAGTTGCTCCGAGGCCAAAATGAACGGCACCTCGTTAGCGAAGCTGCCCAACCAGTCGATTCGGTTCACGAGAGCCGTAATCTGAGGGTAGGTGCGAACCTCGGTCAGCTTCTCGTAACCGCGATGCATGTAGCCAGCAATTGGCTCTGCAGCTACGACCTGCTCGCCATCAAGCTTGGCCACGATCCTCAGAGTGCCGTGAGTGGCAGGGTGCTGAGGACCCATATTGAGGATCATGCCCTCGGTTTCGAGTTCAACATTGACCCGAGCATCGGCAGCCTTCGCTGCGATGTACTGAAGTTTTTGCCGGTCAGTCACCGCAGTCACGAGTCTGCTCCTTCGGCTGTTCCAGATTCTTCTGTGCTCAGTTGCTCCGCCTCGTTCGTGGGCATCTGTTCAACGTCCACAATCCCTGGCCAAGGCTTGACATGGCGGGCAAGAAGCGGGAAGTCCTTACGAAGTGGATGGCCTTCGAATCCGGTCGGCAGGTACATATTGCGAAGCGCTGGGTGACCTGTGAAGTCAATCCCGAACATCTCATGAGCCTCGCGCTCATGCCAGTCAGCACCGGCATAGACCTTTGTCCAGGTGCTCAATGCCAAGGAGTCGTCAGGAACGTCAACTTTTAACGTGACTCCCCAATTACTTCCCTGTTCTCCGATATGAGCAACTCGGGCAAACACTTGGAACCGGGTCTCGCCACCGGCGAACCCATGCTCAAAACTTGTACCTGCTGAAACCGCTGCATCCTCAGGTGCTTGAGCCTCGTCCTTGGCTTCTAACAGCCGGTCGACCTCTGAGTCCATGGAGCGCCCGAACGGCGAGGGCATCCAGTCGATTGCCGACAGGAAGCCAAAATACCTTGCTTGCAAAGCATTACGAGCAACCTCGCCGGCCTCATGCCAAGCATCTGCGGAGACTCGAATCCAAAGATCCTTGTCAACCACGATATGCGAGTCGACTACAGCTTCTCCGAGTGCGTCGACGAACCTGCCAAGAATCGCCTCGCGGGCCTCATCTTTGGGGCCTTCTGGCTCGACTACTGCAGCTTCGGGCTCTGGCGCAGCAGTGTCATCAAGTTCTGTGTTGTCTTCGGGCGTAGCGTTTTGATCAGACATGGGCGCTCACTCGACCACAAGCGGCGCACCGCGCCAGCGCTCGGCCATGTCTTCGTGCAAGATGCGCTCTTGCAACATGACGACTCCTTCAAGAAGTGCCTCGGGCCTAGGCGGGCAGCCAGGCACGTACACATCAACTGGAATGATCTGATCCACGCCCTTGGTGACTGAGTAACTGTCCCAGTAGGGACCGCCGCAGTTGGCGCAGGAGCCCATAGAGATCACGTACTTCGGATCGGGCATCTGCTCATAGAGACGACGAATCGAGGGTGCCATTTTGTCGGTCACTGTTCCCGAGATGACGACAAGGTCGGTCTGACGCGGGCCGGCGGGCAACGGGATGACACCTAAACGCATCACGTCATATCGAGGCGAGGCAAAAGCGGCGCCCATCTCAATTGCACAGCAGGCGAGTCCCCACTGGTACACCCAGATGGAGTATTTGCGAGACATGTTCAGCAGCGTTGTCAGCGGCTTTGGCATTTTTCCGCTCTCGACCAGACCTAAGCCCATTTGAGAACCCCCTTGCGCCAGGCATACACAAGCCCCAGCAGCAGAACCCCGATGAAGATGAACATTTCGATCAGACCGAAATACCCGTAGGCCTCGAGTCGAGTCGCCCACGGAAAGATGAACACAGCTTCAACATCAAACATCACAAAGAGGAGCGCAAAGATGTAGTAGCGCACCTGGCTCTGAGACCACATCGTGCCAACGGGGTCAACACCAGATTCGTAGGTCTTGTATTTGCCTGCCTGCGGGCGGTTTGGGCGCAATGCCCACGAGATCAGCAGTAGAAGGCCAAACAGCAAAAAGCTGAGGCCAACGAAGATCCCGACGGTGAGATAGGAGCGTAGGAAGTCGCTAAGCGGATTCGCCATCGGCTGGGAGACTACTCAGGGTCGCGACCCGAGGCCAAAGCCAAGCGACCAAAAATTAAAAAAACCTTCGCGCTGGCTGCTGGCGAACGCCCAAAACCCGGCTTTCGAAGTAGATTCATAGAGCTAGTCGATTGAATACCGGGCAGCTTTCGGCACGTGTCGAAAAGCGCACAACAAGGGGTGGCCTCACACATGTCTGCAAATGAAATCCGATTTTCGGCGCCGGATATTGGCCAAGCAGAAGTTGAAGCCGCAGAGCGGGCCCTGCTGAGTGGGTGGATCACTACTGGCGAAGAGTGCAAGTCGCTCGAGGCGGAACTTGCTGAGTACCTCGGAGTTGAGCACGTCATTGCCATGTCCTCTTGTACCGCAGCGCTCGAGATTGCCTCGGCTCATCTCGGCTTACCCGAAGGCTCTCGCATCGGGGTACCAACGTGGACCTTCGTGTCGACTGCCATTGCACCATTTCACCGCGGCCTTCGCCCAGTACCACTTGATATCGAACAAGATACGTTCAACCTGTCACCCACTGCTTTAGCTGCAGCTCTTGAAGATGGGGGCCTAGATGCAGTGATCGGGGTGCACTTCTCGGGTACCCCGATGTCGAATCAGATTCACCAGCTTTGCGCCGATGCCGGAGTCCCCTTGATTGAGGATGCTGCTCATGCCCTCGGCGCACGAGACGATCGGGGCATGATCGGAGGGCGAGGAAACGCAGGCTGCTGTTTCTCGTTCTACGCCACAAAGAACCTCACCTCTGCAGAGGGCGGAGCACTAGCAACCGATGATGCAGATCTTGCAGCCTTCGCTCAATCATTCCGACTTCACGGCCTCAGCCGTGATGCTTGGGCGCGCTACACCCCCGGGGCAAAAACCGAGGGGTACGACATTTTGGGCGATGGACTCAAGGCCAACCTTCCCGATGTGCTCGCCGCAATTGCTCGCGCTCAGCTTGTTCGTTTCCCTGATCTGCAAGCGCGGCGGCGGGAGTTGGCACTGCAGTACCGCGAGTTGCTCGGTGCCATTGAAGGCCTACAGCTTGTGCCTAAAGAACTCCATGAGGGTGGAGCCGATCACCTGATGGTTGTTCTTCTTCCTGAGGGAGTCGATCGGGCACTTGTGCAAAAGCAGCTGTCGGCTGAGTCCATTGGATCAAGCGTGCATTTCAGACCGCTCCATACCTTCAACTGGTTTGCAGAAAATGGACTGACTTCTGGTCCAGGTGGGACTCCTGTTGCCGATACCTACGTTGAGCGAGCGCTCAGCCTGCCATTCCACACAATGCTCAACTCATCTGACGTAGAGCGGGTCTGTTCGGTGCTCAGCCAAGCGCTGAGAAATTAGGAGAGGGAGTCAATGTCGAAATGGCTCTCGATCCGCCTGATTGTTGATCGGATTTTAGGTGGAATCCTTGCCGTTCTGACGGCCCCCATAGTGGGGGTGTTGGCCGTTCTTGTGCGGCGCCATGACGGGGAATCACCCCTCATTACCGTCCCGAGGGTGGGAGTCAACGGGCGAATTTTTGGCATGTGGAAGATTCGCTCAATGAGAGTGGATACCGCGGATGGGCATGCATCAGGGTTGTCGCTGACAAGCACAAACGATCAGCGCATCACCCCGATTGGTGCTCGCATGCGTTCACTTCACCTTGACGAGTTGCCGCAGCTGTACAACGTGGCACGCGGCGAGATGTGCTTGCTCGGCCCACGGCCAGAGGCACCTGACTTCGTCGACCTTGACAACCCGGTTTGGCAGCAGGTGCTCACCTCGCCACCGGGGATTGCTGGCCCGACCCAACTCATCGTTGGTGATTGGGAGCGGAGCGAGATCGATAAGGACACAACCGGGGATGCGTATCAGCGGGTGGTTGTTCCCGTGAAACTCGCCATCGATCGCTGGTACCTCATGAATGCCTCTGTGCGGCTGGACCTGTTGGTCGTTACGAGCCTTTTGCGACACGTGCTCCCTGGCGGGGAATCCAAGCGGCTGCAAGAAGTCGTTGGTTCCTCAGTACCCGAATCTTCCGGTCCGATTCTGAGCCAACCCTGATGAGCGTGTTCCGCCTGCTGTGTATGTGCACGGCTAACCAGTGCCGCTCACCCATGGCAGAGGCACTTGCCGCCCACCAACTTCTGGAGCGGGGAGTTGACTCAGTGGTGGTTTCTTCGGGGATGCTCGAGGGTGGAAAGCCTGCAACCGCTGGCTCGGTCAACGCCATGCGAAATCGCAGCTTCGACATTTCCATGCATCAGAGCCAGCAGATCGACTCAGAGACCATCGGAGCAGCCGACCTGATTCTGACCATGGAGCGTCGTCACCTAACAGCCATCGCCGAACTTGATGTGGACGCTGTACAAAAGGCATTTCCCCTCAAGGAACTCGCTGAGCTGGCGCCGATCGTTGGATGGCGACCTGCGGAACTCTCGGTGACTGACTGGATCCGTCAGGCGAACGCCCTGCGAACACCGGGGGCAGTTTTATCTCGGGAGACACGCTTCGATGTGGCAGATCCGATGGGTGGTTCTAAGCGCAATTATGCAAAGGCGGCTGAAGAGATCAGCGAGCTTTTGGATACGGTGTTTCGGTTTCTGTTTCCTGTTCGTTGAGCAGCCTCGGGCAGCCCAGTATCTTTGCAAAGACAAAGACAGCAGACATTCCAAGAATGCAACAGGCCACCACTACGAGGATGAAACTCAGCAGCGAGTGGCGCTCATTTGAGGTTGGGTTCTGAATCAGCAGAACCAAGGCCACAACCCCGAGCGATGTGACCCCCACAACTCTCACCGGCTGCAGTAGGCCAAGACGCACCGGCACAGCTAGGTGCTCATTCAACCATTCGGGGATTCCGCTCGCGCTGCAGGTGTCTTCAAAGAGAAGGAGTCGGGTCGCCGTGGTGACCGCAGCAACGACAACCGCAAGAGCCAACCCGGCTAGAACATCACTTTGCCGATGCCAGCCCGACCCAAGCAGAGCAGCCATGTATCCAGCAGCGAGCAGAGCGGCCGCTGGAGCTAAGTAAACCCGGAGGTTGGCCTCACACGAAGCGACTGCAGCAAGAAGCACCGCAACTACGGCCGCCGCATGCCCGCTGGGAAAAGTATTGCGAGAGCTTGCATAAGCGAGGTCCACTAGTTCTGGTCGGATTAAGCCACCCTTGAGTAGCCGAGCTAGCAACAGGGTCAACGCCACCGACGCAAGTGCAAGCGCACCTGTTTTCCAGTTCCCGCGGCGAAGCGTATAGGCCGCTGTAGCGACGCAGCCCGCCACGACAGAGGGGACTGTGAAAAGGTGAACAAGAAAGGTTGCTGGGCGACGGGCGGCGAGGCGCGTGGCCTTTCGGCCCTCAAATGCGAGGTCGTCAAATCGCTGCCCGGGGGCTGTTTTCACGAAGAAGAAATACAGACCCAGAAGCAGAGCCGCAGCAATCGTTGCGAGCAGCAGCATCTGCAATGCCTGCCTACGTTGGGTCAGCATCGGTCAGTCAGAGCACGTCGCGCTCTGCAGCGCTCTCGGTGCTCTCAGTGCTCTCAGTGCCCTCAGTGCCCTCAGCGACTAGGGCCAGTGTCATGCGTCCAACCCATGTGCCGTTTGGTTCGTTCATCTCGACCCAGCCAAGCGACCGGTAAAATGACACAGCAGATGTGTTTGTGGGATGCACCGTGAGATGCATTGCAAGAAAACCTTGAGCAGTAGCTCGACGAGTTGCTTCAGCCATCAAAATCGCGCCAACACCCTGCCCTTGCGAAGCTGGGTCGACTGCAATGGCGAGGACGCCAAAGGACTTCCGAGGGACTGCATCAGGCTTCTCGGCCACGGGCGCTGCGGGCCGACGAAGCAACAGTCGAACTCCGAGCGTGATTCGCTTCCATCCAACTGCTCGCAGCAGTATCCCCGGGTGCCTCGCTACGCGTGAGACTAAGAACCATCGCTCAGCTTTGACGAAGCCAATAGTTGAGCCGCGGAATACCCCGCCAAATAAGAAACCCGTCACTCTTCCCGAACGTGTTGTCACTAGGGCAGTCAGATCGTGAGGCCCGGTGAGTTGCCAGTTGTAGCTACGCCGGACAGCTTCAACACCGAGTTCGCCTAGTACGCTCCCCGGAAATGCTTGGATGTGAAGCGCTGCAACTGCGGCAAGATCATCCGCTGTGGCGGTGCGAACAACGACCCCGCCTGTAGCGTCCTCACCCTGCACGTGTCCTCCCACAATCTCTCCCCGTCTTTTTCTGAGTTGGCCTTCCGAGCGAACTGCCTCAATGCCTCGAAGCTCAATGCCTAGAAGAGAGTCAGTCGGCCTAGAAGGGAGCCAGTCAGGGAACTGCAACACCTGGCAACAGCAAGGATAACTCTTCCTCCCAGCGATTCCTGACCTGAGGCCACGAGGACTTCTCTGCAAGCTCCCGCGCGGCAGCAGAAGTTGCCGAATAAGTAGCAGAGTCCGCTAGGAGTTGGCACACCGCTTGAGCCATTGCCTCGTCATCGCCAGCTTCTACAAGAAGCCCATCATGGCCATCGGTGATCAAATCAGGAATCCCTCCGACGGCAGTAGCCACCGGAACAAGGCCAGAGGCGCAGGCTTCGAGCAGGCTCACGGGCATGTTGTCAACAACATTTGTATTGAGGAAGATGTCGTTCTCTGCGAAGGCCCGGCGCTTGGCATCGGCGAGCATGTACCCGGGGAACTGAATCTGCCCATCAACCCCAAGGCGGCGAGCCTCAGCACGGGTAGCTTCAAGCAGACCATGGTCGGCTCCCCCCATGGTCATCATGGCATCCGGAAATTTCTCTACGACTCGTGCAAAAACTCTCACGGCCATGGTGGGGTCATAATGCTCGTGAAAGGTCCTCATCCACAAGAGGTTGGGGCGAGCTTCGCGCCTCGGAGAGTATTCATAGTTCTCGATCGCAAGCACATTCGGAATCACCCTGACGTCTACTCCCCAATCGCGAAACGTAGCTGCCAGAAACTCAGATGGTGCAAGCACAAGATCGGCCCGACCAAAGACTTTTTCCACCCAGTTCCGACGCTCGGGGCCGAACACGGGAAGGTTGCCGCCGTGCAGAAAAAGCACCATTCGCTTGCCGGTGAGCTCACCCAATCGAGTCGCAAACTCGGCGATCCAAAAGGATCTGCCCGAAAATACGGCGATGACCAAAATATCTACACGCCGCCAGAGCAGAAGGGCAAGGATCTGATGTGCTGTTCTGAGTGCCGGGTTCTTGATTGAAGATGCTCGCCGAATGCGGTAGCCCGACTCCTGAAACAAGCGGCCGAGGGTCTCGTTCTGACTCACGGGTTGCTCTTTTCGGCCACCTGAATGAATCCCAACGAAACCGATACGCGGACCAACGGCGGAGAATCTGTCGTCAAAACGATGACCAATTCGATATCTCACGAGGAGCCTTCCTGCGGTGTCAAAGAAGACACAACGAGTCGTTCCTTACCCCCAGATGTTCGGGGCACTGTGGGGACTTGCTCAACAATCAGTCGGATGGACGGCCCGAGCCGCTTGCGTAACTCACCAACCAAGAATTCCTCATCATGACTCGTAAACGAGGTATCAACCTCGAGTAGCACCGTGAGCTCCTCAAGGGAGTCTTGGCGCACCTGCGCTCGGCGCAGATTTGGCACCCTCTGAAACGCCAAGCTCATGGGTGCCGGCCCGACGGTTGCCCCCTCGGGTGTACGAACTACGTCATCGACTCGACCAATAATCTCGGCCACTCGGGGCAACCCGCGACCGCAGGCTGAACTTCCAATCTCGGCCGGTACCGCAAGGTCGCCAGTTCGGTAGCGAAGCAGTGGCATCCCCTTGTTGATCAGCCCAGTAGCGATAATTTCTCGCCCGACCCCAGAAGCTGTTTCAGCTAGTTCGACGATGCCGTACTCGGTGCTGATATGAAGCTCGCCGTGGTCACACTCAGAGATAAAGGCAACGAGCTCACCAAGGCTGTAGGCATTGGTCACTCTGCAACCAAAAGCTGTTTGGATATCTTCACGCACGGCCGGGGTCAGCGTCTCTGAGCTCACCAGAATCGCTGTGGGCCGCACCCGGCCTATATCGCCAGAGTCGATGAGACCACGAGCAATTCGATGCACTGCAGAGGTGTACCCCGCAATGACCTCTGGCTGAAAGCGCTCAAGCTGAGCTACATAGTCCGGCAGGGTGAGTGAGTTCAGGTGATACACCGAAAAATAGACTTGATTGAACGCAAGATTTCGGCGCCAATACGGCCCACCCACCTGCGATTCAGGGATGATCGGCTGACCATGAAATGACGCCATCCGTTGACCAAGTCTCACACCGGCCCAAGAGCGGCATCGAGCCTCGTAGGTTGCGTAATTGGCTCGGACTGCTTCGAGCGTTGCCCAGTACCTCACTGGGGTTCCAGTGGTGCCACCCGTGGTCTGAGCGATCAGCTTTGGCCGAGGCTCATCAGGCAAAAAACGGTCAGGGTCAGCTCGAACAATCTCTTTATCCAGAATCGGCAACTGAGACAGGTCTGCGACCGTGCGAATCTCAAGTGGACTGATGCCAAGCTCGCTAAACATGTCGCGGTAGTACGGCACTCTGGCCGCGCACCAGATCACCATCGAGCGAAGGCGCGACTCCTGATCAAGATCTAACTCTTCTTGAGACCACCACTGTCGAACATCAAGATCGAAGACCGCTCGCCGGAATGGTCCTCCGTGTCGACGGGGAAGTTCCTTGAGCCCGTAGCCGGTAGCAAAGGCATTTTGAACGGGTACCGGAGCGCGCTGGTACAGATCGGCAAGCTTCATTTTGATGCCCCTTTGTTTGCTACCGCAGTATCCCCCGCGCCCACCGAATCGATCTGCTCCAATTGCTCGAGCCAGTTTCCAACAAGTTGGTGCCAGCTTGCGTTTGCCTCGATCCAGTTCCGTCCAGCAGCGCCAAGGGCGGCGGCTTTTTCTGGCGAGGCAATCATCTCTCGCACGGCCTTTGCCAAATCTGCGCCATCGCCGGGTGCAGTCACGAGGCCTGCGCCTGCGGCGGCTACCAAGCGCGAACCCTCGTCATCTCCGCTATAGATAACGGGCAATCCACTCGACATCGTGGGCAGCATTTTGGCCGAGCGAATCGTTCGGTAGACATCGCCTTCGCGCACTGTTGCTAGGCCCGCTGTACAGGACCGAAGCATGCGCGCCACCTCTTGTGGGGGTACTGGATCAAGGAAGGTCACGTTACGGAGCCCCCTTGTTGAGGCAAGTTCCTGCAGGGATTCCTTTTCTGACCCGCCGCCCACGAGCACAAAGCGCACTGGCTCGTCCTTGAGTTCTTGGGCCGCGTCAAGCACGACCTCAAGACCATGGACATAGCCGTGAGTGCCTGCGTACAAGAACAGATACTCACCCGAGGCGCAACCAAGTTCGGCACGAACTGTCGGGTCTTCGGGTCCGGGTGAAAACATCTCGGTATCGGCACCATTTGGCAACCACGTCATCTGCTGTGTGGTCACCCCCTTCAGGAGCAGTGCATCACGAACCCCTTCAGTAACTGCTGTTACTGCATCTGCTTTACCGAGCATCGCCCGCTCAGCCCGTCGCAGGAGCGCAACGAGGGCGCCGTCGGGAATTGTGCCGATCTCTACGATGGAGTCCACCCAAAGATCGGCAACAATGATCACGACTCGTTGCCGACGCAACTTGGCGAACACCACTGCGGGCAACGCACCAAAAAGTGTGGGGTATTCAACAATGACCCAGTGGGACCTGTGCGCAGATCCAATTCCAAGAACGGACATCACCCCAAAAGATAAATAGTTCAGGATTCTTCCCAGTCCGCTGCCCATGGATGCCCAGACCCAGACCCGGCGCACCTTTGCACCGTTCTCGGATCGTGACTGCAGCGGCCGGTGAGACCATCCGGGAAAGATCTTGCCGATCGGGTAATTCGGCAGAGCGGTCACGACCTCGACGCTGTTTCCCCGGCTGACCAGGTCTGCCACGATCGAACCTAAACGCACCTGCGCGGCTCCTCGTTCAGGTGGGAAATACTGCGTAACTAGCGTAAAGCTGTTGCCCCCCTGCGACTTCCGATTCACTCGGACCCGCCTCGTGAGGCAGGGTCTAACAGCGTGACTCCCCACTGCCGCTCAAGCATCTCTCGCACCCGATCCTGAAAGGCTTCGAGTGTCATGGTGCCGGCATAGTCACGAGCAGCCACAGCCATGTCTGCCCAACGCTCGCGGTCGGTAATCAGCCCCAGAACCAGTTCGGCTAGACGTGCAGAATCCTCCGAAGAAAACACCAAGCCTCGGGTGCCCTCACCAGAGATCTCACCAGAAACAGGACTTTGCCCAAACACTGGAACAGTGGCGTGCACCATGCTTTCTAGAAGCACCTTGCCGTACCCCTCTTGACGCGTCGACAGAAGGTTGAGGTCTCCGCTAGCAAACGCCTCCATGACTTCACCATGACTCACAGACCCATGGAACGTCACGAACTCTGCGACTCCCAAGTCGCTAGCGAGTTTCTCTAACTCGCTACGACATGGTCCGTCTCCGTAGACATCAAGAGTAATTTCGGCTCCGCCCTTCACAATCGAAGGGAGCGAATGGATGATGGTCTGCTGGTTCTTGTTCGGAGTCAAGCGCCCCACGGTGACAAGGCGCCATGGGCCATCGGACTTTGGATCCCGGATGCGTTCGATCTTGGCATCAGAGAGAGGCCTTGCGCTCTCAATATCTGAGTTCGAAAACGACGGACTGAAAAAAGGTTCAAGGTGAGGAAGCGCAGGATTTTTTCCTGCGTAGACGCTCACCGGGCCACCGAAGAACTTGCTTCCGAGCAGTTTGCGCTGAAGCCGAAAGAACCGTGGTTCTCCCGCGTAGTCATGCCAGACACCGGCGTACATGGCGTATCTCAAGGCTCCCGCCCGCCAAGTAGAAAAAATCGCCACCAGACCGATATTGCACGGGCATCGCAGATGCACCGCGTCTACAGATCGCGCCACACGCCGAGTGGTCCGTGCCCAAGGGATGAGGTGCCCTAGAAGTCCGAACTTGGCAGCGCGGGTGTTACCGCCTGCTTTCTGGAGCGGTTCAAGGCTCAGATTTAATGACCTGTAGGGTCCGAACCCTGCCGGCGGCGGACCGGGGTCAAGAGGTGCGCAGATGACAACTTCATCAAAAAGCTCTGCCCAGCGGTCAAGTTGATTCACTACCGGCTCGAGCGCGCAGAGGCGGCCTTCGCTATCTCGATAATGCTGAGTGTCACCAATTACTGCAAGACGCATAACCCCCCTTACCAACAGAATCCGAAGCTAGACAAGCTGCTGCAAAAACCCCGAAGCACTGGAGTTGTCGCAGTCACGAACTCTCACAGCTTAGGGATGCGAGGCCCGTCCTCCACCATCTCGTCAGCAATCCGCAGCGAGGCTCGCACACGCTTGACGGTGGATGGCACATGCACAGCTTCACCTGCCACAAAGCCCATCCACTGCCGAGGCGAGGCACGGCGCTTCAGTTCATACGGGACGATTGCCTGTGACAAACCAATCATCAAGTCCTCTCGGACTTGCCTCTTTGAGTGATAGCGCTTGGTGTAATACACCATCGAAGGCAAAGGAAGCGGCGAGGTGCGATCACGGTGTCTGAAGCCATCTAGGGAACCGAAGGTGCGAAGGCCGCCCTCTTGAGCCTTGAGGTGCACCCGAATCGCATGCGGATTATGGATCACCAAACAGCCGCCGAGTTGAACTCGCAGGCCAAACTCTGCGTCACCGCGACGCTGCCGATCGAACTGCTGGTCAAAAAGGCCAAAGCGCTCAAACAGGCTTCGATGGCACATTCCGTTGCCAGAGTCCCACTGATCAGCAACACGAAAGAACGCGTAGTTCTCAGGGATAGGAGCGCCAATGACTGCCAAGGATGCGCCGGTAGAAAGATCGGCATCGTAACGATGCAGACCCTCAAGATGCTGCTCCAAAAAGTCTGGCCCGACTTCTGAGTCGTCGTCTACGAACGCAATCCACTCACCAGTTGCCTGCTCAACGGCTGCATTGCGGGCCAACCATTGGCCGCGTTCTACCTGAAAAATCACCTCAAGATTCAGGTCTGCGAACTCCTCATAAATAGCGTGATCGCGCTTGTCGACGTCGTTCTGATCCACCACCACTACCTGTTGAGCAGGGAGCGTCTGCTTGCGCAACTGTTCAAGTACAGGCCGCAACAACTCGTAGCGGCCGAGCGTGGGCAACACCACAGTGATCGTTGGGTTCTCTGGACTTGTCACGCTGTCTCGGGTGACGACCTGATCGGCGCTACCTGGACGTTTCGTTGCGCTCGTAGCAGCCGCCGAACTACGCAGCGCCGAGCGAACCTTCAGTGGCCGAAAGTGCGCCATCGATCTGCGAAGAGCGGCATACCGAACCCACTTGCGCCCAAAGACCCGGCGTAGAAACACAAAGCGGTCATGTTCACTCAGACGGTCTGACAGCGAGCCGCGACCGTTTACGAGGCGTGGCGTATGCATCACCACTGCTCCACGATCAATCATTCGGCGGCCTAGTTCAAGACCCGCCCCGGTAGTTCCTTCAAATGCAGCATCAAGCCCGCCGAGTGTTCGAAGAACGTCTGTCTTTACGAGGAGCGCCGAGAGCGTGAGCCGCCAAGAGACCGAATCGATCGATGCATCAGCATCCAATGCAAGGGGCCAAATCGGATGAATGTAATCGTGCTCTTCGGGCTCTCCGGCAAGCCCAAAACACAGCCCGGAGTGCCACGCATCAGCACGCTCTTGTACCAGTGCCGCAACGAGTTCCACATCTGGTTCACCGAGGAGCGGATCCCAAAACAGCAGCCAGTCGGCCTGGGTCGTTGCAATGAGATCTTCAATCTCTGCTGCAGCTCGCGGAATACTTGATGAGAGCGAGTTCACTGACCCGAGCGGCCAGTTCTGCTTCCACTTGCCCCAAACGAGCAGATCTACTGTTACAGCCACTGGCCCCCCGTGTTCAGTTCTTTTGTCTTGAACGTTTCTTGCTTGAACGTGCGCAGAAGAGAAACCCCCGGTGGCTCTGGCTTCGCTCTACTGTTACGACGGGTCCTGAGCACGAGGATTCTCAACTTACTCAGGATACGATACGCCGAGTTCTTTGATTCCCGTACTTGTTTAGAAACCTCAGTCTCTTGAATCGCTTCCCATGACCCCTGAGCACCCCACCACAACCCGGAACCGCTACCCCCGTGCTCAGTGCGCGGTATCGGTTGCGCTGTGCACGCTCAACGGCGAAAGGTGGATCGAGCAACTCCTTGACTCAATCGCCTCGCAGCAACGCCTGCCAGACGAAGTTGTCGTCCAAGATGATTGCTCTGACGACAACACGGTTGTGCTCATAGAGGAGTTTTCTCAGCATGCCCCCTTTGAAGTGCGCCTAGAGGTCAACGAAAACCGCCTTGGATCAACAGCAAATTTTGCTGCCGCCCTGACTCGATGCCGTGGTCGCTTTATCGCCCTCGCAGACCAAGATGACGTTTGGTACCCAAACAAACTGCAGCGACTTATTGACGAACTCGAGTTGGACCCAACGGTCACCATGGCGTTCTCTGACGCCGACTTGATCGGTCCCGAGGGTCAACCGCTTGGGCACCGACTGTGGGATACGCGCCTTGTAGGACGGACGCTGCGAAAGCGTGCGGTCGTACCTGAAGAACTCTTCGCTCGACGAGCACTCACAACTGGTTGCACCATGGCCGTTCGACGCCGGGCGGTCGCTGCATCGCTGCCATTTCCTGCGGCTCTCGACAATGAAGCTGCCCCCATGCGCCACGACCGATGGCTCTCTCTTGTTGCGGCCTCGGTCGGAACCGTTCGCGCACTTCCCGAATCTCTCCTTGGGTTTCGCGTTCACCCTGATCAAGAAACAGGGGTACTCGTTGGGGCGCAACTCCCCCGGGCGCTCGGGCGAGCAGCTACCGCCGTGTTGAGTGCTCCCGTCGACTACAGCAACCAAACTCACCTTGCACGAGCAGATCAACTCGAAGCGGCAGCGGAACGAGCTAACGAGATGGGTGACTTTGAAGAAGCCCACACGCTGACCGAAATTGCGAACCACCACCGAGCAAGAGTCCAAGGTGAAGGCTCTACTGCTGGTCGCCTTCGCAGCATCGTAGAGGGCGTTCGGGCCGGCGCCTACGGCTGGGACCGCCTTGGGCTTGTGGCAATCGCTGGCGACACTGTGCGATCGGTTCGCCCGGGGCGGCGCAGCAAACCGGATACCGGAATGAAGAATGGAAGCGACAGCCTCTGATGCTTCGAAAGATGAAGGTCATGATGGTGACCGACTCGCTTCAAGTGGGCGGCGCCGAACAAGTAGCAGTTGATATTGCTAACAGCTTGGACAGAGACACCCACGAGGTCTATTTCTGCGCGACTCGCTGCGATGGGCTTCTTCGTTCAAGCCTAAAATCTGACGTGGAAGTCATGGTGCTCGAGCGATCAGCGACTTGGGATCTCCTCAAACTGCTTGCCTTTGGGAAGTATGTCAGAAGCGAAGGAATCGACGTGTTGCACAGCCATGGGCGTGGGACAATGCGCTTCATTGCACTCTGCAAGGCACTCGGAATTATCAGCGCGCAGCACGTTTTTCATGATCACTTCGGCAGGATGCACCTTGACCGCAGCGCCGGTCGAGGACTCAAAATCCCACTACACCGAGGTGTCGATGCCTATATCGGCGTTGAGTCGAGGCTCTGCCGCTGGGCAATCGACACTGTTGGCCTACCTGCAGCCAAAGTCAGTCTCGTTCGAAGTGGCGTTGATCTTGAACGCTTCTCTACAGCAAGCCCGATTGACCTGAGGGAAGAATTTGATCTTGGTGAGGGCAATCTTGTGCTCCTCATGGTGGCCAACTTTCGGCCGCAGAAGGATCACCCCACTTTGTTCCAGGCAATCGCAGAACTCAGCAAGGCTCAACAAGAGAGTCTGCGCCTTGTGGTCTGCGGAAGCACAACCGCAGACCCCGCATACTTTGAGGGCTGTATGGAAATGCTTGAGCGACTCAAGATTCACCATCTGGTGCGAACCATCGGCGTTCGAAACGACGCACCAGCGCTCATGGCGGGTGCCGATGCTGGAGTGTTTTCTTCTAAGAATGAGTCCGGGCCGCTCGTCTTATTGGAATATATGGCGAGCAAACTTCCCTTTGTTGCAACCGAAACGGGCGAGATTGCGCACGCCGTCAAAGACGCAGGGGTAGGCATTTTGACCGAACCCCGCGACTACCTCGCCTTAGCCGACGGCCTTGCGGCTCTCTTAGAGATGACCCCTGAGCAGCGTGCAGAAATGGGAGAACGAGGAAGGCAACTCGTCATAACCGAGTTTGAGCAACATGTTGTCGTTCGTCAGGTTGAAGCCATCTACGCTCAACTCCTTCGAATATGCGTCCCGAGCGATGCTGCAAACACACAGGCTTCATAAGCAGGTAATTTTGCTTGCGCGGTTCTTGTGCCATTCCCGGCATACTTACTGTTGACTCTTGTGAGCGATATCGCTGATCAGTAGGGGGAAGTAACACAGATGGAACCAATGCAGGAGCGGACCGAGACCAATATTGGCGAGTACATCGCGGTATTGCGGCGGCGCTGGATGGTTATTGCCGGAACCATGATTCTGGTGATTGCAATCGTTGCAGCCCTAGATTTCTCGAAGACTCCGATCTACGAGGCCTCCTCCCAACTACTTCTGCAGCCCAAACAGTCGGAATCAATCTTCTCTCCCGCGCAGTCCTCGGTTGACCCGACTCGAGCCGTGCAGAACGAACTCAAGATCATTAATTCTCTGGCCGTGCGCACTGCTGTGGCGAAGGCATACGGAGAGAAGATCTCAATTTCTGCAGTCTCCGGTGGTG
>CAEZYU010000035.1_pt1 | contig 19534 bp, 16 predicted proteins | sample 7265681 | NCBI WGS metagenome assembly CAEZYU01 (sample SAMEA6813940, study PRJEB35770) | freshwater metagenome | biome: Freshwater; feature: Freshwater reservoir; material: water | place: Czech Republic | collected 2017-04-14 | depth 30m m | reverse complement strand
GGACTCGCGGCCAGTAAGCCGACTCGTCGCTGCTGTTGTGCCGCCCCATAGCAAGAACAGCCCAACCACCGGCCCAAGCAGCGCCGCTGCAGTAGTCAACACAACCGAACGACTACTCGCATAGAGCACAGCCCCAGCCACTGGCGCCGAGGCAACAAGCAATACCAAGAGCCCAAGACTCAGCATCAGACCCGCCAAACAACCTTGGCCTGTATCGCCAGCCGCAAGCGGATTTGGGCTTTCGGGCACCGCAACGGGTGCAAGCGCAGCGCTACCCACAGAGACTCCTGCTGCCCCCATCAGTGATCCCGCTGCAAGAATCCAGGCTGCTGGCAGCCACTTCCACCCTCCGCTCATGGCCGCCAAACCAACAGGCAACAACAACGCCGGGAGCGCCATCACCAAAAGCGAAGACAACGCTTTTGCCCGTGCAAGTACCCGGGCGTCTGCACCAGCTTGGATCTCCATCCACAGTGCCGGCCCATCAACACCAAAGCTGTTGTTGCCATCAAAGAGCACTGCAAAGAACAACAGACCCCCCATCATGACCGTCCGAGGATCGCCGATTTCTCCGTCAAGAAGGGGACCAACTACAAAGATTCCAGCCCCAATGGCAAGGGCCGTGATCGTATTGACAGCCTGCCTTGGTGTGCGGAACTTTGTGCGTATGGTCCTAGCCGCAATGGCCCCTACAGCGCTGTTTGGCAGAGCAGAGTAGATACCAGAACGCAACCCTTGAAACCCAGTGCGCATCTTGCGACCGCCGCTCCCCGGCCGGGGCGAGCTCAGCGCCAACCGTTCGGTGCTGACCATATTGAGCCAGACCAACAGCGGCAACCAACTCAGCCCGAAGAACAAATGCACAGCCGCCTGCGCGGGCTCTGCGCTGCTCACTCCGGCGAGCGCTAACTGACCAGGTGGAGTCCACTTCGCAATATCGGCAAGTTGCGTCCAGCGCTGCGATGTCCAACTTGCAAGCTGCCGGCTCAGCACTTGAACTATGAACCAGACCAGCAGTGCCGAGATAGTTGCAAGGGCCTGAGCAACTTGTCGGAACCTGCCAGTAGTCCAAGCCCCTAAAAGGTTGGCCATCGTTCGACTAAAGAGCAGAAGTGTGAACAGCCAGCCAAGAATGGCAAGACCCAAAATCAGGAGTCCAAGCGCACTGGTACCCGACCAGCCCACGGCAATTCCCGCTGCTGCCAACAGTGCAAGCAGTGTTGGTGGTCCGACTACTGCGCTGACAAGCAGCCCTGTGCCGAGCTGAGACCTTGTGAGTGGCTCGGCGGCAAGATGTCGTGCATCGATCGTTGATTCAACGCCGGCTGCAGAGGACAACAGTCCCATCGCAACCACGGTGGCGGGCAGCAGCACGATCAGAATCTGATCTGCGCTAGCTGAGCGCTGACCGAGCGTTGCAAGAACCCCAAAAGCCGACAACCCAAACACAATTGACAGGAGCAGTGATAAGCCAATTTGGACTCGCTGCTGAGCACTCCCCTTTACTGCTGCTCTCAGCAGCGCCCACTTCAGGCGGGCAAGCGCCCGAGCAGCATTGATCACGGGGCGGTGTTATCGAGCCAGCTCAGGCTCGCTGGATCTACGGGGCTTGCACCGATCATTGAAATAAACGCGTCTTCAAGGCGGCCACCACCGCGAAGTTCCTCAATGGGACCAACGGCGAGCAGTTCACCCTGGGCCATAACGGCAACGAAGTCACACATCCGGTCGACAAGGTCCATCGCATGCGAAGAGAACACCACCGTTCCACCCGCTGCCCGATAGCGATCCAGCATGGTGCGGACTGCTACTGCAGAAACGGGGTCAACGCCTTCGAAGGGCTCGTCGAGCAACAGCACCGCTGGCCGATGCAGGAGAGCCGCAGCAATAGCCGTCTTCTTGCGCATTCCATGGCTGTAGCCACCAATCTGCTCATCGGCTGAACCTGTCAGATCCATCACGGTGAGCAGCTCCTCAGACCGCAGAGCCACCTCTGCCCGGTCGATTCCGCGCAGCTCGCCAAGATGCTGCAGAAGTTCGCGAGCCGAGAGTCGGTCAAAAAGGTTCAGCGGGTCGGGCACGACCCCAAGCAACCGGCGCACCGCCACAGGATCAGTCCAAGTCTCGTGGCCTGCCACCCAGACTTGCCCTGAGTCGGGCCGCAACAAACCAGCAGTCATTCGCAAAGTCGTGGTTTTGCCAGATCCATTTGGCCCGAGCAGGCCACAGAAACTGCCAGCGGGAATGTCTAGGTCGAGTGACTTCACAGCAACGTGAGAGCCAAATTGTTTGCTCAGCCCTCGAGCAACAATTGCAGGCCATCCGGCAACTGGTTGAGCTACTGCATCAGACTTTCCCACGTCAGTACATTGACTCAGGCAACGGTGACTGCACCCTGATCGGCACCACGGGCGAGCGTTGCATACTTGGCAATCACACCCTTGGTGTAGCGAGGCTCGGGGGCCTTGAAGTTTGAGCGACGAACAGCAAGGGTTTCTTCATCGACTAAGAGGTCAATGGTGTGCTTGCGCACGTCGATGCGAATCATGTCGCCCTCTGCTACGAGTGCGATGGGTCCGCCAAGGACTGCCTCGGGTGCAACGTGGCCGATACAAAAACCATGAGTACCTCCAGAGAAGCGGCCATCAGTAATGAGCGCCGCGTCGCCGCCGCGTCCAGCACCTTTCATCGCACCGGTGATCGCGAGCATCTCACGCATACCGGGGCCTCCCTTGGGGCCTTCAAAGCGAATCACCACCACATCGCCAGCGTTGATCTTGCCGGCCAGAACGGCCTCCATGGCAAACTCTTCGCCCTCGAACACGCGAGCAGGACCCTCGAATTCGTCAAAGTCGATCCCTGCAACCTTGACCACCGATCCCTTCGGGGCGAGGCTGCCAGTGAGTACAGCGATTCCACCGAGGTCGTGAATGGGTCTCGACAGGGGGTGAATGACTTCCCCGTCTGGGGCTGGGGGTTTGATCAACGCAAGATTCTCGGCCACGGTCTTGCCCGTCACGGTGATCTCATCGCCGTGCAACAGCCCCGCCTCGAGCAGCATGGCCATCACTACGGGGACTCCACCAACACGATCAACATCAAGCATGTGGTACTGACCGTGAGGCTTGGTGTCGGCAAGATGCGGAACCTTGGCTGCGATCTTGTTGAACGCGTCGAGCTGCAGGTCGACCTCTGCCTCATGCGCAATCGCCAAAAGATGCAGCACTGCATTGGTTGAGCCGCCAAGCGCCATGACCACTGCGATCGCGTTTTCAAACGCTGCTTTCGTCAAGATGTCACGCGGACGAATGTTGAGCTTGCAGAGATTCAACACTGCTACCCCAGAGGCGTATGCGTAGTCATCACGCCTGCGATCAACTGCAGGAGCCGAGGCCGAACCGGGCAGTGACAGACCCAAAGCCTCACCTACAGAGGCCATTGTGTTGGCAGTAAACATGCCCGCGCAGGCTCCAATAGTTGGGCAGGCATTGCGCTCTATATGATCAAGTTCCTCGGCGTCGATGGCTCCTGTGGCATACGCACCCACGGCTTCAAAGACCGAGACGATGTCGAGCACGTTTCCGTTGTAGTTGCCGGGGAGTTTTGACCCACCGTATAAGAACACGGACGGCAGATTGAGCCGAGCAGAGGCCATCATCATGCCGGGCAGGGACTTATCGCAACCAGCAAAGGTGACCATTGCGTCGAAACGTTCTGCGTGCATCACGGTCTCTACCGAGTCGGCAATAACTTCTCTGGAAACCAACGAGGCTCGCATGCCCTCGTGACCCATCGAGATGCCGTCAGAGACTGCAATCGTGTTGAACTCAATCGGGTAGCCGCCGGCATAGCGGACCCCTTCTTTTGCTCGTTTGGCCAGATCAGCAAGAGGCATATTGCATGGGGTGACCTCGTTCCAGGATGAGACCACACCAATTTGTGGCTTATCCCAGTCATCATCAGTCATGCCAGTAGCGCGCAGCATGGCGCGAGCCGGGGCACGGCTAGGAAAGTCAGTGACCTCATGCGAGCGGGTCTTCATATCGGGTAGATCGGTCATAGCAACAATCTAGGCTTTTACGAGCCGGGTACTGCTACGCGAACGCAGGCAGTCTTTTCGACCGTCACTCTTGCACCATCAGTGCGCAACTCGGCCACGATGCATCGCTCAGTGAAACCAGCCCACCAACCCGAAGGCTGAAACCGCATAAACGACAAGTCAGCAGCAGCCTTGACGTTGACAAAACCGGGTTCGTCTCGAACCCTCACTGCAAGCGAACCCGGGCGCTTGACCCCCGCGTTGAAGGCCAAGAAGTCATCGGGCGAGGCGCCCTGAAGAAGCGTTTCGATTCTGGCGGCCTGAGCCTGAGTAGCGCTGTCTGCTGCTCGTTCTCCAGCCCACTTTCCAACCCCGATCGCCAACACGATCAAGATGACTCCAGCAACGCAGACAACAATGGCTCGATGCTCGCGCAGGATCTGCAGCAAAGTCTGAAACTTTTTGGGCGGAACCTCGGGTTCGAGACTTCGACCAGAGAGCAGCGCCGGGTTGAGCGATGGCTGATTACGCCCAGCGGGCCCCTTCGGCGGGCGTACAACCCGTGGGACTTCGGGGTCGGGAGTCAGTGCCATTACGGAGTCAGTGCCATTGCGGGGTCAGTGTCATTGCGGAGTCAGTGCCATTACGGAGTCAGTGTCATTGGGGAATCAGGGCCATGCCTTGTCGGCGAAGCTGTCACGCAACTGATACTTGAGCACCTTGCGGAGGGTCTCATTGCGAGGCAACGAATCAACAACCTCTAATTGTTCAGGGGTCTTGAACCGAGTCAGGCCCTGCTCGGAGAGGTACGAGACCATTTCTTCAAAGGTGATGACATCTCCCTCGGCTGGCCGCTCAACAACGGCACAGACTCGCTCACCGCGCTCACGGTCAGGCAAACCAATCACGGCCACGTCGCCCACCCCGGGGTGCGCATAGAGCAAATCCTCGATCTCTTTCGCAGAGATGTTCTCGCCCTTACGAATGATGATGTCTTTGATTCGGCCGGTGAGTACCACATGACCATCGGGGCGAAGATGCCCGATGTCGCCGGTACGGAAGTAGCCGTTCTCATCAAAAGCCTGCTCGGTAAGTTCGGGGTTGGTATAGCCCTTGGCAACCATTGGCCCTTTGACTCGCACCTCGCCATCCACTCCTGCGGTGGCCAAGCTTCCATCCTCTGCGACGATGCGAACATCGGCACCCGTTACTGGCTTGCCAGTGGTGTGAGAGAGCTGATCATCAGAGTCGGTTGGTGAGCCTTGGGTGATCATGGGAATCTCTGTCATTCCATACCCGTGGCAAACCTTGATGCCCATCTCATCAAGAACTTCTCGATAAATCTCTGGCGGCATGGGTGCGCCACCCCCAGAGAGCGCTCGAAGCGCCGGCATGACTTTGGTCTCTGGCTGCTTACGCTGCTCTGCTAGGAACATCTGGTAAAACGCCGTACTGCCACCGGCCATGGTCACGCCATTTTTTGCATAGGTAGCCACCGCATCGACAGGATTGAACGCCTCGATGAGCACTGCAGACATGCCACTGATGAGCATCATCACTAGGTAGTCGGGGCCAGCAATATGTGCGAAAGGGAAGGCCATCGAGCCAACGTCGTCAGCAGTCATCTGAAGTGCATCGGCAAGGCCTTGGCCTCCAGCGATCAACGTTGCGTCAGTATGCAAAACGCCCTTGGGGTCAGAGGTGGTGCCCGAGGTGGAATAGATCCAACGGATTGGTTCTTCACCTTCGGCAAACTCGGGAACGGGACCCAGATCTGAAGGATCGCCAGCCGGGAGCGAATCTAAGCTGAGTACCACGGGGGGTGGGCTCATCTCAGCAGCAAGTGCGTTCGCCATGGCGGTGAAATCAAATCCCTTCCAGACGCTCGGCACGATGCAGAACTCGGCCTGGGTGTGACGCATCACGAAACCAAGCTCTTTCTCTCGGTACAAATGAAGAACCGGGCTCTGAACAGCGTCAAGACGAGCGAGCGCTGCAGAAGCAACAATGGCGGGTATGCAGGTTGGCAACTGCCAGGTGACCCGCGTCTGCGAAGTGACCCCAAGTCCGGCAAGGCCAGCAGCGCAAACTTCTGCGGCATCTCGAAACTCGCCGAAGGTCATGCGAGTGTCATCTTCGGTTACAAAGATGACGGCATCGGGAGTCTGTGCTGCGCGCTGCTCAATGAGTTGCCAGATTGTGGACATAGCTTGACTCTAACCAACTCCCCTACTGAGGCGCTACGTCGCAGTTCACTGCCGCCCAGCTTGCTAGCGACTCGTACGCCGCAACGACTTGTGGCTCAGTCAAGATGGCTTGAACCTGCGCTTGGTTGCTAGCAGCGCCCGAGTTCAGCGAAGAGATGCGCGTCCATACATCGTTGAGCGTTGCTGCAGCGGGAACCACTTCATCTGGGGCAATGGTTTCGATGTAGCTGAACGTGGAGTTGAACGCAATCAACAACTGCGTCAAACCAGACGGGCTCGTGACGAGATTCGTGGTGTCAAGATCCCCTGTGAGCAGTGGCTGAAAGGCCTCGCCTGTGAGGATGACGCAGAGGTCCGTCTCGGTCTGGATCGCAGCGATTTCTTTGAGTAATGCGTTGGCATCGTCGCTCAGCCCCGAACCGTCGTACTGGGTGCTCGGCGGAAAGGTAGGAGGGACCCCAGGCACGGTTACGTCTGCGATGTCTTCGTTCAGTTCTTCGGTATTTTCTGAGCGGGGCGTGCTGCACCCAGCGATCACTGCAACGCAAAGAAACAGCAGCATCGCCGCTGATAACACTGGCAGCCTTGTCGCCTTGGAGTGCATGTGATTACTCCTTCGCTGTGGTTGGAATCCGTTCGGTGAGCAAGCCGGTAACTACCTTGCCGTCGGCTTGGCCCTGAGTTGCTTTCATGACCTTACCCACAAAGAATCCCGAAATTTTGGGGTCGCCCTCGCAGAACCTTTGCCACTGCTCAGGGTTCTCTGCAATGAGTTGATCAACCACTGCATCGAGTTCTCCAGAATCCATGGCCTTGAAACCGTGGGTATCTGCAATTGCTGCAGGATCGCCCCCAAGCTGCACGAGTTCTGCAAGCACCGTCTTTGTCTGAGTGGAACTCAAGGTGCCTTGTGCATCCATGTTGGTGAGCTTGGCAAACATCTCAGGGTCAAGCTCCACTGCCTTGGGATCAGACAGATTGTGCTCGGCATGAGTAATGGTTCGGCTGGGATCGGCGCCAAAACTCAGCGCTGCAAGACACAGGTCATCTAGACCACGCTCAACAATGAGTGCAGCTTGGGCAATCTCGGCTCCGGACTGCTCGCAGAGGCGATGCCGACGAGCTGCCGGAAGAATCGGAAGGTCTGCGCGAACTCGGTCGATCCACTCTTGCGATGGCGACAGGTCAACAAGGTCAGGCTCGGGGAAGTAGCGGTAGTCGTCGGCTTGCTCTTTGGAGCGCAGCTTGAGCGTACGGCCCTCGTCCTCATTCCAGTGACGCGTCTGCTGTTCGATGCGCTCGCCCGCAAGGATCATGTCGATCTGGCGCTCAGCCTCGTAATCCACTGCTCGTCCCAGGCTTCGTAGCGAGTTGATGTTCTTAATCTCGCATCGAGTACCCAACTCGGCATCACCGTGTCTGCGAACGGAGACGTTGCAATCCACGCGGAGTGAGCCCTCTTCCATCTTGCCGTCCGAGGCTCCAACAGCTACCAGAATCGCTCGCAGTTCCGACACATACGCTCGGGCTTCATCCCCCGAACGCAGGTCTGGGCGACCCACAATCTCTAGCAGGGGAACTCCGGCCCGGTTGTAGTCCACGAGCGAGTAGGTGGCATCGTGAATACGCCCGCCTCCACCGACATGAGTTGACTTGCCGGTGTCTTCTTCTAGGTGCGCTCGCTCAATGCCAATGACCTTGCCGCTGGGCAACTCCAGCCAACCTTCGCCGTTGATCGGAAGGTCAAACTGCGAGATCTGATAGTTCGTTGGCTGATCCGGATAGAAATAATTTTTGCGAGAAAACACCGAGCGGTCAATCGTGCAATTCAGGGCCAAACCAACGCGGATCGCTAACTCAACGGCCTGTTCATTCAGAACCGGCAGGGAGCCTGGTAGGCCGAGTGTGAGCGGATCAATATTGGTGTTCGGCTCGCCGCCAAACTCATTTGGTGCAGCACAGAACAACTTGGTGCGCGTGGCCAACTCGGTGTGAACCTCTAGGCCAATCACAATCTCCCAGACATCAAGATCAATACTCATGCCAAACTCCCTTCAAGGACTGCTGCCACCCGAAACATGGCCACTTCGCCAAGTGCAGGAGCAAGCACCTGTGCTCCCACAGGCATGCCATCGTCACCGAGCCCGTACGGAACTGACATAGCAGGATGGCCTGCCAGATTGGTTGCGATGGTGCAGACATCGTTGAGATACATCGACATCGGGTCGGCCGTCTTGTCGCCAAAGGCGAAAGCAGTGGTTGGCGAAGTAGGGGACAACAGCGCGTCGAAGCGCTCATATGCCTGATCAAAGTCTCGCCGGATCAGTGTGCGCACTTTCAGTGCCGTGCCATAAAAAGCGTCGTAGTACCCAGCAGAGAGCGCATACGTGCCCAGCATGATTCGCCGCTTCACCTCATCGCCAAAACCTGCAGTGCGGGTGAGTTCCATCATCTCTCCCGTTGTCGGCGCGTCTACCCGTAGGCCATATCGCACGCCGTCATAGCGAGACAGGTTCGAAGATGCCTCGGCTGGTGCAACCAAGTAGTACGCAGAGAGCCCGTAGGTCACAGCGGGCACGGAGACTTCCTCGACCTCTGCGCCTGCTGCGGCCAGAGCCTCTGCAGCGGCTCGGATTCGTAAGGCCACATCAGGGGCAATGCCCTCGCCCATCATCTCGGTGATCAGGCCGATTCGCATACCAGCAACACCATCAGACAAGTGCTCGGAGACTGCGGGGAAGGCTTGGGGGATTGAGGTTGAATCCGCTGGATCATGTCCACCGATGACCTCGCATACCAGTGCCGCCTCGGCCACTGAATTTGCAAAGGGCCCGACCTGATCAAGGGAAGACCCAAATGCCACCAAGCCAAGCCGAGACACCGTCCCGTAGGTTGGCTTCACTCCAACAACTCCGCACAAAGCAGCCGGTTGCCGAATCGAACCACCCGTGTCCGAGCCGAGCGAGATCGGCGCAAACCCAGCTGCAACTGCTGCAGCCGAGCCGCCCGAGGAACCGCCGGGAACTCGTCCGAGATCATGCGGATTGCGGGTCGGGCCAAACGCAGAATTCTCCGTGGATGAGCCCATGGCGAACTCATCCATATTGGTCTTACCCACCATGATCGCCCCTGCAGCAGCGAGGCGTGTGACCACCGTTGCGTCATAGGGTGGGACCCAGCCTTCGAGGATCTTCGAAGAACATGTCGTTGCAACTCCACGAGTGCAAAGGTTGTCCTTGATAGCTACGGGTACCCCAGCTAGCGGTCCGGGGTCTTCGCCTTGGGCTACGAGCTGGTCCACAGCCGTTGCAGCTGCGAGCGCATGCTCTGTAGTGACCAAGTTGAAAGCATGAACCTCTGTTTCACGCTGGCCGATGACCTCGAGGTGTTCCTTGACTACCTCGAGCGCAGATCGTTCACCCGATCGAACGGAGGCTGCGATAGTGAGTGCGGCTGCACCGGCTGCGGATGACTCTTGTGGAGCTGTCATTCTGATTCTCCAAGCACTGGCGGGACACGAAAGAACCCGTCTTCGGCAGCGGGCGCAACGGCGAGCACCTCGTCCCGGTTCAGAATCGGTCCGGGGATGTCTTCTCGGAACACATTCGCAAGCGGAATCGGTCGAGCCATGGGCTCAACGCCCTCGAGGTCTAAAAGGTCAAGGTCTGCAGCGTGCTCCAACACATCAGCCAACTGCGAGGTGAACCTTGTGAGTTCTTCTTCAGTGAGGCGAAGGCGCGCAAGCTTGGCAACTTTTGCAACCTCTTCGGTGGTGATTCGCGCTCCGTCAGTGCGATCAGGTGATGTGAGCTCAGTCATAGAGCCCCGACTCTACTGTTCCCGGCACACCTTCTCAGAAGCGACGCCCTTGCTTGCACAATCCTGGGGACGACCCAAGACCGCGTCGACTGCAGGTGCTACTACTGCGGGCTGACCCGCCGCACAAACTTCAGCGACTCGTCAATAATCATCTCTTTGTCGTAGTCCAAGGTGGCAACGTGGTAGCTGCGGTCGCAACTGACACGCTCAACTGGGCCTCCGTAAACCTCGGCTAGGTAGTCAGAGTCGGTTGGAGGCACCACGTGGTCTTGCGGAGAGGTGAACAACAACAAGGGGCAACGCACGTTCGGCAGGGCCGACTGAGTGTGAATTGCTGCATCAAACATCGACAGCAGCGGCTTGAGCGGTGTGTCGGCATACGCCGACTCGGGTGAGTTCGGGTCCGCAACATCAGAGCCAATACCAGTCATGACGATGTCTCCGGCCTCCACCATCGAAGCAACAAAGTCCCGCACCTCGGGAGCTGCCTGAGTTGCAGGATTGACGCAGATAATTCCGGCAATCTCTGGATGCTGAGTTGCCAGCCACAAGGTGAGTGAACCACCCATGGACAGTCCAGCTACGACGACCGACTTGGTTCTTGAAGCGAGAGATTGATACGCAGCCTCTGCATCTGCGGACCAGTCCTCCCATGTGGTGTCCAACATGTCTTCGACTGCCGTGCCGTGCCCACTCAGCAACGGTTGCTCAACTGTGTACCCAGCGTCGACAAATCCTTGCGCTAGTGGTCGCATGGACTGTGGGTTGCCAGTAAACCCATGGAGCACCAGAACTCCGGTAGACCCACCCTCGGCGCTCATTGGCTCGGCTCCAGCAATAACTTGACTCATGACAACTCCGCTCGCTCGGTTTGCCTGCACTTTAGGCCCGCTCCGCCACTAGTGTCCCTCTCGGAGTGTTCAGTTCAGCTTTTCGATACCCAAGGGTTTCACCTGACGCACTCACACCGGGCCTGATTCCCACGATGAATATCCGCCACTAAGCGAGGTACCAGAAAATGACTAAGTACGTCTTCCTGACGGAAGAATGGATTGAACAAGCAAAGGCAATTCGTGAGGAGTCTGACGTAGACGCCACTCCCCCAGCGCACGTGATGCGGATGAACCAGATCATCACTGAGGTGCCTTTCGGCGACGGCGAGATCAAAGCCCATCTCGATACCTCCGAGGGTGAGCTAAAGATGGATCTTGGACACCTTGAGAACCCGGACCTGACGGTCACCTTGGATTACGCAACTGCGAAGGCAATTCTTGTTGAGGGCAACCCACAGGTTGGAATGCAGGCCTTCATGGCCGGCAAAATCAAAGTAGACGGTGACATCACCAAGTTGATGGCCATGCAAGCTGGGGCCGCTGACCCAAGCGCCGCCGCAGTCGCAGCGGCAATCCAAGAGATGACCGAGTAGCAACCACAGCGGTTGAGCGAGGTTGGCGCCGCGTTCGTGGCGTCAACCGTTCTACCTCGTTGGGGCGGCCGCTTCATCGCAGAGGCTGGGGAACACCACGTCCAGCAGACCACCCCAACGAGACGAACGGTTGGGACGTTGCAAAAGTAGGTTCCCCAACACGGAGAGTGGTGGATGCTGAGGTTTCTGAACCTGCTTCGTTGCTCGAGCTTGCTAGGGCTAGGCCTCTAGGGCGCTACTTCTTGGGCCATTACTTCTTGGTAAAGATGCGCACCGCTGTGCCGCGTGGAACCAACTCGCCTGGTATCGGATCGGTCTGCAGAACCAGACCAGACGGCGGCCCTTCAATACCCGAAACCGTTAACCCCAGGGTTTCAAGTTGAGCTGCCGCTTGACTGCCAGAGAGGGTTCGGACATCCGGCACAGCAATCGGCTGTGGCCCCTTCGACATGCCTAGCGTGAGTGTGTACCCCCGCGGCACCTCGGTGCCGGGTTCTTTATTCGAAGAGATGATGTAGCCCGGTGGCGCAGTCTCTGAGAACTCCTCATTTACTGCAGCTTCAAGCTGAACTGCAGCAAGCGCAGCTCGTGCCTGATCAACCGTTGAACCCACAAGACCCTCTGGCACCACTCGCGGCGCTGGGCCATCTGACACTGCAAGGTCCAACACCGTGCCTTTAGGAACCTCTCCTTGAGCATTCACTGGTTCTTGGCCAGGCGCCGAGGTCGCGCTGATCACGGCGTCCTTCGCAACATCCTCGTTCAGAGAGCGTGTCACCGAACCCACAGCAAGGCCGGCCGCTTCGAGCTGAGTGCGAGCCTCTGCCTCGGGTAACCCCGCCACGGTCGGCAAGGGAGACAGCGTCGCTCCGAGCGAAACAGTGAGCTCAACAGTGGACCCCTCTGCAAGGGGTTTCTTTGGGGCTGGGCTTTGTGCCAGTACTTGCCCAGGAACAGTTCCATCTTGTCTATCCCTTGTGGTGGCATCAACGACGTAACCCAACTCTTTGGCTTGCTCCGTCGCCACGTCAATATTGAGACCAACCAAGTCTGGAACATCGTGAACTTCAACTCGAAGGAGGAACCACCATCCTGCGATGGCAAGAATCAGCGCTACGAGCAGAGCTGCAATCAGGGTTCGTTTGCCCGGCTTCTTAGGCCGAGTGCGAGCGTTAGGCGCAGCGCCCAAAGCGTCTTCCTCGCTAGCCGGAGCAGCGCTCGTGCGAGCTTCGGTTTGTGAAGCAGCAACGACAACTGCCCCAGCGGCGAAGGGAATCTGATCAGAGGAACGGCCATCTGAAGCCACTGGAAGAGCTGCAGCAAACTGCGGTTCCGGATCGGCGGCCAATCCCGAACTGGCAACGGCCCCTAGCGGAGAGCCCAGCGTTGCGGCCTCGCCAAATTCTTGTGCGGCGCCTAGCTGTTGGTCCTCGCTGACAACTAGGTCTGCCCCCAATTCCTGAATCAGACCAAGGCCACTGACTTGTCTCAATTCGGTGGTTTGTTCTGCTTCGCCCAGAGTTAGGACGATGGGAAGTGGCTCTGGCCGGGCGAGTTCCTCTGCCGCTGCCATGAGCGCAATCTCAAACTCAGCCGCCTCTGGCCGATCACTTGGATCGAGGCGACCGGCACGTTCGAGAACCGATCGCAATCCACCCAGTGATGCATCTAACTCCAGATCAGACTGGGTGCGCAGCGCAAGAGTTGACGCAGTGGTCTCTCCCATCAGTGGCACCCGACCTGTGACGCACTCAACAAGTAGCAGTGTTAGCGAGTACACATCGGATCGGCCGTCGAGTCGACGCCCCAATGCCTGTTCCGGGGAGGCATACCGAGTGCTGCCAGCCATCGATCCACTTGGCTCAGTCCATGAGGCCTCGGCAAGTGCCCGAGCTAGGCCGAAATCTGCGAGTCGGAGCCGGCCTTCTTCATCGAAGAGCAAGTTGCCGGGCTTCACGTCGCGGTGAACAAGACCGCGCAGGTGCGCATGAGCTAGAGCTCGAGCTGTTTGAAGGCCGACGACCAGAGTTTGAGACTGACTCAGCAGTCCGCGCTGATCGAGCATGGACCTCAGGCTGCCGCCACCTAGGTACTCGGTGACCAAATAGGGAACCAGCACACCCTGCGAGGTGTCTTCTCCCCAGTCAAAAACAGAGACGATATTTGGGTGATTCAGAGCACCCGCAGCTCGTGCCTCGGCGCGAAAGCGCTGCAGAAAACCCTGGTCTTCTGCAAGTGCCTCGTGCAGCAGTTTCACAGCCACGCGACGCTTGAGTTGCAAGTCAATGGCAAGGAAGACGCGAGACGACGTGCCGGTACCCACGGGGGCCACTAAACGGTATCTTCCGCCGAGCACGCGCCCGGTCTCATCGGTGAGGCGAGGGGACGTCACTCTTTCATTCTACAACCGCTACCACTGCAGGTCGGGTTCAAGGTAAACCTTAGGGTAATGAGTGACACTGAAACTCCTCCCGTGCCCCGCCCTCGCCTTGAACCCAAGGATTGGGTTCGAAAGATCTTTATTTCCTTTTTGATCGTTGGCGCACTCGTTGGAATTTTCTTTACTGGCAAAAATGCCACAACGGGAATGGACAGCACTTCACAGAATTTGCCGAACTCAGTTGAGCGCCTGCTTCCCGCATCAGGGGATGAGGTTCTGCGTCAAGCACAAGTCGGGCTCGATCTGGCCAAGGGCTACAAAGCCACTATTACGATCAACGGAACCGAGATCCGCTCGGCCGAGGATGGCTTGATTACTGACCTTGGAACGGGGCAAGTGCTCTATCAGCCCGGACCAGATAAGCCGGTGGAATCGCTGAACTCCGGGCAGAACTGTGTGATTGCCATGGTTTGGGATGAACTCGAACTGGAATCGACTGCAGTTCCAGTCTCTTGGTGCTTCGACGCAACCTAAGTCCTGCCCCTTACAGAGCAGCACAGTAGTCAGAGCAGCACAGTAGTCAGAGCAGCACAGTAGTCAGAGCAGCACAGCAGCACAGCAGTCACATCAGCGGGATACGCCCGTGAGTTCGTGCAGTTCATCTATCGCTCGCGGCATGTCTACTCGCTTCGTTCCGATCAGCACAGAGGCAATGCCAAGCTGCCGTGCCGCAGCAACATTGCCAGGAGCGTCGTCAATAAAAACTGCTTCCGAGGCGGCTATACCAAGGCGCTCCAGGGCAAGTTCAAAAATGCGGGGGTCGGGTTTTCGTAGCCCTACGAAAGAAGAATCGACTACATCTTCAAAGAGTTCATCGAGGGGAAGCATCGGACGCCAGAAGTCTGCGAACTCTTGAGCGTTATTCGTCAAAATCGATGTTGCTAAGCCAGCGACTCGCGCTGCTCGAACGAAATCCACCATCTCTTCGCGAACGCCTCCCCCACCTAGTGCCATCAACAACTCAAATGGGTCTAGGAGCGGTCCGCCTTCAGCAGTTGAGGCTTCCATGATCAGATCACGGGCCTCGGCGAGCGGAATCTCACCTCGCTCAAGACGATGCCATGCGTGATCCGTGTCGAGTTCATACGAACCGAACACAATCTCGAGCATTACCTGTGGGTCAACCTCTAGCGATGCTGCGGCCGTCACCGCTGCATCGAAAGGAGAATCAACGAACACTCCCCCAAAATCAAAAATGACGGCTCGAATACTCATATTGATACATCCTGATCTGCAGAAGTTGCGGGCAGTTCACCCGTTTGGAGCAGTTGTAAAAACTCGGCTTCATTGAGCAGCGGGATCTGCAACTCGGTTGCCTTGGCAAGTTTGGAGGCTCCGGGCTCATCGCCGATCACCACAGCGAACGTTTTCTTCGACACGCTTCCCGGCGCGGTTCCGCCCCGCTCCTTGATAGCTGAGGCTGCTGCATCTCGTGAGAACCCAGCAAGTGAGCCTGTTACGACAACGCCTCTACCAGACAGCGTCTGCTGCAGCAGCGAACGCTCGGGACCTACGGTGTTGACACCAGCATCAACTAAACGTTGCACAAGATCCCGATTTGCAGGCTCCGCGAAGAACGAAAATACGGAGCCCGCAATAACCGGACCGATTCCCGCCACGGCCGAAAGGTCCTCAACGCTCGCTGCCATGATGGCCTCAAGGCTGCCAAAGGCCGCAGCAAGGGTCTGGCCACCGGAGGCTCCAAGATGCAAGATGTTGAGACCAAACAGCAGGTTTCCAAGTGGGCGAGATTTTGAGGCTTCAATCGCAGAGAGAAGGTTCTGCACAGAAAGTTGCTGATATCCAGGCAAGTGCAAAAGGCGATCGGCCTGCAACGAGAAAATATCGGCCACATCGTTCATCAGAGAAAGCTCAAGAAAGCTTGCGATCTGCTGTTCGCCGAGACCATCAATATCCATTGCCCCACGAGACGCGAAGTGGCAGATGCTCGCCCAGCGCTTTTGTGGACACTCGGGATTGATGCAGAGATGCTGGGACTCCCCTTCATGACGAACGAGCGGCTGAGCGCAAGACGGGCAGTTGCTGGGGAACTTCCACTCGGGTAGGCCCTCTGGACGCAACTCAAGGACGGGGCCAACAACTTCTGGAATGACGTCTCCGGCTTTGCGCAGAATCACAGTGTCACCAGGTCGAACATCTTTGTGGCGAACTTGATCCTCGTTGTGCAGAGTGGACATTCCCACAGTTGACCCACCCACAAAGACTGGCTTCAACACAGCAAACGGTGTGGCTTTTCCGGTTCGACCAATAGAGACCTGGATGTCTAACAGTGTGGTCGTTCGCTCCTCTGGAGGCAGCTTGAACGCAATAGCCCAGCGAGGCGCTTTGGCAGTTTCGCCGAGTGCTTGCTGAGTGGCAAGGTCATCGATCTTGATGACCACGCCGTCGATCTCGTAGGGAAGTTCGTGGCGATGCTCAACCCAATGGGCGCAAAACTTATAAACCTCATCGAGGTTATCGACCACCTTGGTCTCTGGGTTCACGGGTATTCCCATGCCACCCAACCATGCAAGTGCTGCAGAATGCGTTGGAGGTTCTTCTGCGCCAACTATCTCGCCGAGTTGGTAGCACCACCATGCCAACCCACGAGATGCAGTTACTGTCGGATCCTTCTGACGTAAAGAACCCGCGCCGGCATTGCGGGGGTTGACTGGAACAGGTCGCTGACGGTTTCCCTTCGCTGCGAGTTCCTCGTTCTCTGCAATCACGCGCTCTCGGAGCGCATGAAACGAATCGAGCGGCAGGTAGATTTCGCCACGCGCTTCAAGCACCTCGGGAGCGCTAGGCCCAAGTTGCTGCGGCACTGCTGCAATTCCCGACACATTTGCAGTGACATCTTCGCCAACACGGCCATCACCACGAGTTGCGGCCTGCACTAGGCGGCCCCGCTCGTAGCGGACCGATACTGCTAGGCCATCGATTTTGAGTTCGCAGACGTAACGAACTGCTCTAGCTGTATCTGCTGGCCCAGCGGCATCGATCTCTGCCAACCGACGGGCCGTGCGCTCGCCCCAGGCGCGGAGCTCATCAAGGTCCATTGCATTGTCCAAGCTCATCATCCGACGCCGGTGCTGCACCGGAGAGAACTGCTCCGATGGTGAACCGCCAACCCCCGACTGCGTCGGGCTTTGAGCGGTGATGAGATCGGGGTGAGCATCTTCTAGAAAGCGAAGCTCTCGCATCAGCAGGTCGTACTCTGCATCCGCAATGATCGGGGCATCTCTTTCGTAGTAGGCCTGATTGTGGGTGTGGATCTGCTCGCGCAGCCAATCCACTCGCCCCGCGGGATCTAGTTCGCTATCGGGGCCGGTGATACTCACATGCCCAACTTAGTGACCCCGCAGGACAGTTCAGAACCAAGGTCAAGCTCCAAGGGAAAGCCGGGCTCCAATGGCTTGACGGCGCACGCGATCAGACAGGTTGTCAACCAAGCTGAGCGCAAGAGTTGCCTGGGGAACACCAAAATGCCCGAGGCCATCCTCAGGGCTAATGAGCGACCTGCTGCGCAAGAGAAGCGGATCCACTCCCTCACCGCTCAGCTGGCACCACACGGCACTGAGGCGGCGCCAGAGAAGATCCTCGCGGGAACCCAACGGCTGGTTCACCGGCACCACGCCCCACGCGATTCGCCCGCCAGCTTCAAGAAACTCCGCGATTCTCTCGGACCAACCATCTAAACCGCTCTCAGCTGGTGCCGAGATGAGTGAGACTCCCGAACTTGCAATCGTGTTCCAGTCTGTTCGACCGGGCACATGAACCCCAATGAGCAACCCTTGGGTGAGCGGCTCGCGCGGCACTTGATCGAGCGCAGTTACCACTGATCGCAGCAGTGAAAGCACCTGGGTAGGAGGCAGAGGGAACGTCGGATGCATAGCTCCGACGAGGCCTGGTTCGGACATCACTACAGCGAGTGCACCTGATGGCATCGCTACCCGGCATGCGTCCAAAATCGCTCGTGAGCGTGCAACAACGATCCTTGACGCAGAGGAAACTGCCAGTTCGGCATCCATTCCCGAGGCTCGAAATGCCAAAGCCAAGGTAACTGGTCCGAGAATCCCAACTCGGGCGCCCACAAATCGGTCGCCGAGTCGCTCGCTCTGCGGGCCGAGTTGATTGAGGAAGGCGCTGAGTGGACGAAAGGCTGGCGCATCAAGCTGGGATGCGAGGTCGCATCCAGTGATTCCGTCTGATCCCTGCGATTGAGTCAGTACCCCTGGGGCAACAATTTCGATTCCCTCGAGGCCTGCGATTGCTTGGCTCAGCAACGACCACTCGCCCGCAGCAGAAGTGGGGGCAGTGGGAAAGGTCGGCTGCGCTGTGATGGCAAGCTCAACCGCTGCAGCGCAGAGATCTTGGGTTGACTGTGTCTCAGTTTCTGAGTCGTCATTTACATCTGCGTTAGTCTCAAACGGCAACGCACCTACCGAGGTTGCAAGCCCAAAAGGAAGATCTACTTGCTCACTCATGCGACGTTGTTAGCGGTCAGTGCGAACTTCGCGCAAGTCTGTAGCTGTGAATACCTCTAGAACCACCTGGGCCACTCGTGTGTTGTGGCTGACCCTCCCCCTGACCCTCGGCGATTGCCTGGCCTCTGCGATCTCTGGTCAGCCCAGCCTTGCGGTGTGGGTAAGTAGCGTCACCCTATGGTTCTTGTGGGGGGCAGGCCTGCTCAGTAGCTTGATTCAGACACCACTCTCGCTCACTGCGTTGCGTATCTGTGCGCCGCTTCCGATTTTGTTGGGCGTGGCTGCGGCGGCGGTCTCTGCACCCGAGGCTCCATCTGTCTTGGGATGCATCGGTCTAGCAACTGCTGCGATTCTGCTTGTTTTGGTTTTCACCGCTGAACTCGGAGACGGCTTCGTCAACGGATCCTCATATGGCGAGGAGCGCAGAATGGCATTGCGGCCTTCAGCAGCTGTTTTGCTTGGAGCCGTAGAACTGGTCTGGCTGCTCACCGTTGTCCCATTGCTCGCTGCGCTCTGGATGCTTGCAACTGCAAACTGGGTTGCCGCTGGAGTACTCGCCGCAGTGGGTGCGGTCAGTTTTTGGTGGGGGTTTAGAACCCTGTATCGGCTGAGTCAGCGCTGGGTTGTGTTCGTGCCAGCGGGGATGACTTTGGTGGACCCAAGCGTGATCGCCGAACCCACCCTTTTTCGCCGAGACACCATTGTGCGACTTGGACCAGCCCTCGCGGAGAGCCCCGGAGTCAGTGAAGGCAGTGAAGGCAGTGATGGCAGCGACAAACGCGATGGCAGCGCAATAGATCTCAGTTCCGGAGCAGCGGGCCTTATCCTGCAGATTGATCTCAGTTCGCCAGCACCATTGCTGCCCATTGCTGGTCGGTCAGGAATCTCCGAGCCTATCGAGGTGAGCTCTGTACTCCTTGCGCCGAGTAGACCCGGAGCATTGTTAGCCGAGGCAGAACGTCGCAGGATCACCGTTCAGCGCAGCTGACCCGGAGACACCGTTCAGCGCAGCTGACCCAGAAACACCGTTCAGCGCAGCTGACCAGGCATGTTTGGGGGCAGGCGTTATCGAACTAGACCGCCGCCCACTACTACTTGTTCTGTTCCGGTTGTGGT
>CAEZYU010000034.1_pt1 | contig 19666 bp, 15 predicted proteins | sample 7265681 | NCBI WGS metagenome assembly CAEZYU01 (sample SAMEA6813940, study PRJEB35770) | freshwater metagenome | biome: Freshwater; feature: Freshwater reservoir; material: water | place: Czech Republic | collected 2017-04-14 | depth 30m m | reverse complement strand
TCGAAGAAGGGAAGCCGGCGCAGTGAAGGCTCTGCAGGCATGACTCGGCTCTACTTCGGTGCGGGACGGGCTACGGGCATTCGCCCGAAGGACCTAGTTGGCGCAATTGCTAATGAGACAAAGCTCAGCGGGAAAGATATTGGCAGTATCGAGATCCAAGACCGATTCTCGCTCGTTGAAGTTCCCGAGTCTGCCGTAGACGAGGTTCTTTGGGCTATGAAACGCACCACGCTGAAGGGCAAGAAGACGAAGGTCCGTAGGGAGCGGTTCGACTCCCCCTCTGAGTGAACGAAACTAAGTTTGTCGATGCGGACCGCGTCTCGGGCAAGAGCCCAGATGTGCAGCGTGGATCAACTTCTGTGACGACAACCATCTTGGCCACGTTCTGATGGAGGCCTGTCGGTGGTTGCTTTCCTAGCAGCATCCCTAACTGCAGGCAGGGTTCAAGAAGCAACTAGCCTGCGGACCCTCATGAATAAGTTGATGGTTCCCCAAGGTGAGTTTGTTCTACTCACGAGCAAATCTACGCAAACCGCTTCAGCTCGCGCATGGGATGCCGCTGACGAGTACCTGTTGCAGCAGGTTTTCGAACTAGGTGAGCTGAAGGGCAGCATCTTGTTGCTGAACGATCGTTGCGGCGCACTAGCGGTGGCTCTTGCTGCAGCCCCACTGAGTTCGTTGAGCGATTCCTATGTTTCTCAACTCGTCACGACGGAGAACCTTGATCGAAACAGCATTGCGGATGACCAAGTGCGCCTTCTAGGCAGTTTGGATGTCGTTCCGAATCGCTTGGACTATGTGTTCATTAAGGTGCCCAAAACCCTCGCACTGCTAGAAGATCAGCTACTGCGCCTGGCGCCTTCTGTACATTCAGAGACCGTCATTCTGGCTGCGGGAATGACGAAGCACATTCACCGGTCAACCTTGGCTTTGTTTGAGCGGATCTTTGGCACAACGACAACCTCACTGGCAAGGAAGAAAGCGCGGCTTATTTTTGTTTCGCCAGAACACGTCGCTACGGAACAAGGAACTTCCAAGGTGGCGCCCTTGCCTGCATCGAGTTTCACACTTGAGCCGGGTCACCTGAAGGTCAGAAGTTACCCAGGAGTCTTCTCGGCAGAACGCCTCGATATCGGAACAAGCTTCTTTATTGACAACCTGCCTGATCAGGCTGGGCAAATCCGTATTATTGACTTGGGCTGTGGAAACGGTGTTGTAGGCCTTGTGCTGGCGTTGGACAACCCCGATGCAGATGTCATGTTCGTCGATGAAAGCTACCTTGCAGTGGCCTCGGCCGAGCTCACCGTTCAGAGCAATCTCGACCTGCATGGGCAGTGTGAGTTTGTGGTTGGAGACAGCTTGGGCTCGCTACGAGACCACCCTTCGATTGCAGACAGCAGCATCGACTTAATTTTTACCAACCCGCCGTTTCATGATGATCATGCACTCAGCGATGCAACTGCGTGGCAGATGTTTCAGGACGCACATCGAGTGCTTCGAAGCAACGGCCAGCTCTGGGTGATTGGCAACCGGCACTTGGCCTATCACGCCAAGCTCAAGAGGATTTTTGGCAACTGCGATGTGATCGGTAGCAATTCCAAGTTCGTCGTTTTTCGAGCGACTCGGAAGCCTGCAGCCGTCCAGCACAAGGCAGATGACTTTTCCTAAACGCACTAGGTGGCGTTGAGTTGTTCCGTCCACCAGTTCATCGCTCCACGAGCAGCGGCAACTGCGGTACTCATCGTCGCTTGTAACAAGTAGCCCCCCGTCGGCGCTTCCCAATCGATCATCTCGCCGGCCACAAAAACGCCCGGCCTCTTCTTGATCATGTATCGGTCATCGAGCTCGTCAAAAGCCACGCCTCCAGCAGTGGATATCGCTCGATCGATTCCCTCCGGAGAAGCCAAATGCAGCGGGAGCGCTTTCACAAGTTGCGCAAGTTCTCGATGATCACGAGGCAGCGAATTGTTTGTCGCTTCACGCATGAGTCCCACTGACACGGGAGGCAATCCAAGGCAGCGTTGCAGACGCGTTGAGGTTGAATCCTTGGGGCGGCTGTGAAGCAGTTTCTGTTCTAGCTGCTCAAGGCTCAGATCGGGTCGGAGGTCGATCTCGATGCATGCAGCTCCTTGTTCCTCCCATGCAGAGCGAAGCTCTCTACCAACTGCGTAAATGCACCCACCCTCAATGCCATGTGCAGAAATCATGGCCTCGCCTCGAACGGTCGTGTTGTTGACGGTGAGGGCTATGTTCTTCAACGGTGCTGCTTCAAACTTGGACCTGAACTCGCTGCTCCACTGCACAAGAAAGCCGGAGTTCGCCGCCTGCAGCTCAGTAACACTGATTCCTGCTGCTAAGAACTTGGGTACCCATCGAGCGTCCGATCCGGTCCGCTCCCAGCTGCCTCCACCGAGGCTCATGATGGTGATATCTGGAAACAACATCTTCGGCGGAGCCAGAAGTTTGTCTTGGTCGGCTGATCCAACGAGCAATGCTCCAGTAGTTTCATCCCAACCCAGCCAGCGTTGACTTCTCTGCAGGTCTACGCCAAGGCCTTCCAAAGAGCGAAGCCAGGATCGCAGAAGCTCTGTGGCTCGAAACCCCGATGGAAACACCCGCCCACTCGATCCAATGAAGCTGTCTTGAGCAAGTCCTTTGCACCAGTCCTGAACAGCTGAAGGCGGGAAGGCCTGAACAGCTGGTGTGAGCTCCGACTGCTTGTCTCCATAGCGAGCCAAGAACTGCGGCAATGGCTCGGAATGAGTCAGATTGAGTCCGCCGCGTCCTGCAATGAGAAACTTTCGCCCCATGCTTGGCATCTGTTCATAGACCGTCACAGAAGCACCAGCTCGAGCCAACTGTTCGGCTGCCATGAGTCCCCCCGGGCCACCGCCAATGACAGCAGCGGAGGGCCCTATAACTACGGGCCCGTCAAGTGAATTCGTGGACCCATCGGCGTTCACTCCCCTCAGCCTAGGGCGAGAGAGCCAGCCCATTGCCCGAGCGCAGAGAAGCGGAGTTCTCGGCTGCGCCTAACCTGAGTGTATGAGTTATGACGATGTTGACCGAAGCAGCACTTCTGACCGCAGCTGGCGCAACCATGCGATTTCTCTTGTTGAGGCAGACGCCAACCGATCGGCTGACACTCACCTCTTAGTTCTCCCCCTACCTGCCGACTGGGGAATTCAGCTCTATCTAAAAGACGAGTCCACACACCCAACAGGGTCGTTGAAGCACCGCCTAGCCCGCTCGCTGTTTCTCTACGCTCTTTCAAATGGTTGGATTAGCCAAGACACCACCATTGTTGAAGCCTCTTCTGGTTCAACCGCTGTTTCTGAGGCCTACTTTGCTCGGCTCTTAGGTTTACCGTTCATCGCTGTGATGCCGAGTGCGACGAGCAAAGAGAAATGCCTGCTCATTGAACAGTTCGGCGGGAACTGCCACTTTGTTGACCAACCAGCCGAGATGTACGCAGAGGCAAGGCGAGTGGCTCTGCAAACAAGTGGCCACTACATGGATCAGTTCACCTTCTCTGAGCGAGCAACAGACTGGCGCGGAAACAACAACATTGCTGAGTCGATCTTTGAGCAACTCTCGCTTGAGCCCAATCCGATTCCCGCCTGGATCGTTGTGGGCGCTGGAACTGGTGGAACCTCTGCCACGATTGGCCGATATATTCGCTACCGGTGCCACAACTCATCGCTGTGCGTTGTCGATCCTGAAGGATCGGCGTTCTTCGATGGGTGGAAACGTCAGGATGACTCGGTCACCTCCTCGGTGGCCTCTCGGATAGAGGGAATTGGGCGCCCAAGGGTAGAGCCCTCGTTCCTGGCTTCGGTCATCGATCGGATGATTCAAGTGCCCGACTCAGCCTCTCTTGCGGCGATGCAGCTCCTAGAAGCCTCAATTGGCCGAAGCGTTGGTCCGTCCACTGGAACCAATCTCTGGGGATCGCTTCAGATCATTGCCGGGATGAGATCGGCTCAGCAGACAGGGTCTGTTGTGAGTCTTATCTGCGATGGAGGGGAACGCTACGGGCAACTCCACACAGCAGAAGGCCTCGCAGAAGCGGGACTTGATCCGTCAGAGCACTTGAACATGCTCACAAGATTCCTTGATGGCGGACCATGGCAGCCGCCTAACTCAACTGCGGCATCCTGACGCGTTCTGCGAACTCAGACATCTCTTCGCATACTTTGCTCAGGTCGGTACTCTGCGAAGGAGATACAACCAACCGGTGAGCACCAAACTCAGCTGCCTCCTCTACTGAGTCTGCGGATGTAGTTGCCAATGCTCCGCCAATGCTGAGTTCAAGCTGAGCAGGGTTACGTCCGGAGCGTTCCGCTGCCTCGTTCATCACGTTTAGTAAGACAGCGAGTTCTTCGCCGTGAACACCAAGTGGCTGAAATCCGTTACCGCGTTGGCCGGCGCGTTTCGCTGCTGCCTTGCTATGACCCCCAATATGGATGGGGACTCCCCCATCTTGGACGGGCTTCGGGTTGCTGTGAGCATGTTCGAATTCAAAGAACTCGCCGCGAAAAGATAATCCCTCTTCGTCTTCTTCGCCCCACAGGACTCGAAGGACATCGATGCACTCATCGGTCCTTCTTCCTCGAGTGGAAAAATCGATACCGCAGGCCTCTAACTCCTCTCGCATCCACCCAACACCGATGCAGAGCCTGAGCCGGCCAGCAGAGAGCCGATCAATCGTAGCGAGACGCTTAGCGAGCACCACAGGATGATGCTCTGGCAAGATCAACACTCCGGTTGCAAGCTGTAACCGTGTTGTGGCCGCGGCTAAGTACGAGAGAAGGTCGAGTGGGTCTGGAACAATGCACTGATCAGGTAGCGGCATGCGTCCCGAGTCTGAATACGGGTACTTGTGCTCGTAACCAGAGATGACAACGGCATGTTCTACAAGGACTATTGATTCAAACCCGAGAGTTTCAGCATGGCGAGCAAAACCTGTCATCCAGTCTGGATCGGCGGTGACGTTCGAACGAACGGGTGGGATGATTGCGAATTTCAAGGTTATCGGCCCTCTTTGGTCATCTTCATCGCTGGAGTTTCATAGAGACAGAACTCGTTCAGATACCCAACTTTGCAGCCCTGAGTGCTGCAATGTCACGTTCAGCGCCCTCGGCTTGAACCTGAGCAGCCTGTTGTCGGCCATAGGTAAAGACGGACAGTTCAGAAACTGCAGCCGTGAGCGTCACCCTAGGAGTTTTGGAATTGGCAGTAACCCTCCCAATTCCGGGGCAGACAAGTTCTACGCCCATCGCCGTGTTTCGCATCTGCAGCCTTGAGATACGTCGGAGTACGTTCCAGAGTTCTTCTTCTAGGCCACGCGAAATCTGGCGCTCAAGAGCGGGGGTTTGGGCGCGCAGGACGTCCTCATGGTGGATGAAGTACTCCATGGTGTTTGCAATCCGGTCAACTCCCGGTAAGCCAAATACCGAGAGCATGGGAGGTCCGGAGCGAACTTGCCCGATGAGCTTGGCCCAGTCAGTTTGGGTAGCGGCTTTTCTCACTCGCTCGCCATGGGTAGCAAAGGGTGGTGCAAGAATCCCTAGAGCTGCATCGGGCCGACGTTCACGTATCAGGAGATGTGCCGCAAGATCTTTTGTCGTCCAACCCTCACACAAAGTCGGAGCATCTGGGCCGACCTGTTCAAAGAGGTCGCATAATAATGATCGTTCGTCTTGGGCAAAGTTATGCGCTGGCATTGGTGCAGTCTTACCCATACTGCGACAAATCCTTGAGCAGATGTTTACCAACTAGGGCAGCTCATGATCTGGGCCCTCATCGCTAATACTCAACACGTGCCGCACCGCGGCATTCACCCCCTAGCATCGAACACAGTGCATCGTGTACAACACAGGTCACGTTGAGATCTATAAAGGAGTTCCCGAATGAGTAGCAGCGCATACGAGTTGGTCATCTTTGGCGGCAACGCCGGTGGCCTATCGGTTGCGGTCTCTCTCCAGGAGGCAGGGCTCGACCAAGTTCGAATTCTGGAGCCCAGTTCTGCAGTTGCGTTTCCGGAGCTAGTTGGGGAGCATCAACTAGATGTTGGTTACGGCGAGACCGTTCGCTCCATTGCCCTAGCCGACGCGAGCTCAACTGAGTCCGATGACCCCAACGAGCGAGCCTTGATCGTCACCACAGATCGGCATGCCTATCGGACTCGTGCTGTGGTGATTGCCCAGCGTGGCGACAACCCCGATTGGCGGCCCCCGATTAGCGCCAAAATCGGTGAGCGGATCTTGATTGATCAGATTCCGGCGACTGCTGTTGATGAGGACGTCCTAGTCATTGGACATACTGATCACGCTGTAGAGATTGCTTCGGCGCTAGCCACCGCAGGTGCAGGCGTGGTTCTTGCCGGAGGTGGCATGAACCCTGCGCGACTCTCGCCCGCAGGTGAGTCATGGCTGCGTCGTCTCGAGCGGGAACGTCGGGCCACGTTGTTGTACCGCTCGATTCCCGATCAGGTGGATGAGGTCGACGGGTACCCAATGGCCTTTTTTGGGGACCGTCGCACACCAGACCTGCAGTTTGATCACGTGGTGTTCGCGTCAGAGCGCACATTGATCAAGCCCGAGGCAGTTGGTGTTTCGACTGAGGCGCTCGACAGCGGCAGAGTGTTCTTTATTGGCGATGTAGAGCTTGCTGATGAGGGTCTGCAGGTTGCCCCTGGATTCGATATTGCTCGCGTCGTAGCCAACGTGTTCGAAGGGATTGAGCTTGTCGAGCCCCCTTCTGCCGCAGAGAGGCGACGTGGGTTTACCTCTGCCATTGAGGAACTGTGTGCAGAGAACTACAACGCAACGATTACCCATTTTGAGCCAACCCACTCAGACCTATGGGTCCTACGCGTGCGTCCAGATCGAGGCGAGATCTCACACCTGCCCGGGCAATATGCATCGTTGGGGCTTGGGTACTGGGAGGCTCGCGTTGACGACGCAGAGGACCCACGCCTTGAGGAGCAATGGGAGAAGCTAGTCCGGCGCTCGTACTCCATATCGAGTCGTATGTTCGATGAGCATGGCTACCTTTCTGGAGAGGAAGGAGTCGAAGAGCTCGAGTTCTATATCGTTCTGGTTCCCCCAACGGAAGATAACGTCCCTGGCCTCACGCCAAGATTGGCACTGAAGCGGCCTGGTGATCGGATCTACCTCGGACCCAAGGTTGCTGGTCGCTACACCCTTGCGGCCGTAACCGACCCACTGAGCACCGTATTGTTCTTTTCTACGGGTACCGGGGAAGCGCCCCATAACGCAATGGTGGTCGAGTTGCTGAGGAAGGGGCATCGGGGACCGATTCTCTCTGCAGTCTCGGTGCGTGAATGGGCAGACCTTGGGTACCTCAAGCAGCACCGTGAGCTCGAGGAGCGTTACGCGAACTACCACTACCTGCCGATGCCGACTCGTGAGCCGGATGTTCCCAAGCGGTACATTCAGTCGCTGATTACCGAGGGCACGTTGACTTCTGACTACGGCATCACCCTTGATCCTGAGCACACCAACGTTTACTTGTGTGGGAACCCCTCGATGATCGGTCTGCCGGAAGAGGTAGACGGGGTTGAGGTGTTCCCAGAGACCACCGGTGTAGTTGAACTGCTCGCAGCAAAGGGCTTCTCGATTGACCACCGTAAGCAACGGGGCAACTTGCACTTTGAGGAATACTGGTAAGCCGATGCTGGCCGTGCGTTGTCTCTCGCAATCATCAGCGGATCCTCTCTCTGGACTCTCTTTGGATGAGGTTGACGAGCCGAATCCCCCGCTGGGTTGGATTCGAGTGAAGGTTCTGACCTGCGCTTTGAACCACCATGACTTGTGGTCGCTCAAGGGAGTTGGTCTTGACCCTTCTCGCCTTCCGATGACTCTTGGGTGTGACGGCGCTGGGTTGTTAGACGATGGCAGTGAAGTGATCATTCATTCTGTGATTGGCGATCCTGCGGCAGGCGGGGGGGATGAGACGCTCGACCCCAAACGGACCCTGCTCTCTGAGTTGCATCAAGGGACATTGGCCGAACAAGTGATTGTTCCAGCCAGAAATGTGGTCCCAAAGCCTCCGGCCATGAGCTTTGAAGACGCTGCTTGTATGCCATCAGCGTGGCTCACGGCGTACCGGATGTTGACAACGCGCTCTGGCCTGACGGGACCCGGAACGGTACTTGTGCAGGGAGCCGGTGGAGGCGTAGCAACAGCTGCAATTCAACTCGCATCAGCACTCGGCCATACAGTCTTTTGCACCTCGCGTGATGCCGACAAGCGGACCCGCGCACTGAGCCTCGGGGCGGACCTTGCTGTTCCGCCGGGTGAACGTTTGCCCGCAAAGGTTGACCTTGTTATCGAGACGGTTGGTGCTGCTACGTGGGATCATTCGCTTCGTTCCCTCCGTGCGGGGGGCCGAATCGTTGTCAGTGGTGCAACGAGTGGGCCGAACCCTCCTGCAGACCTCAATCGGGTGTTCTTTCTTCAACTCTGCGTGATTGGATCGACCATGGGAACTCGCGATGAACTCATCGAGATGCTCGACTTCGTTGTGGCATCAGGCCTGAAGCCTGTTATTGACCAAGTGCGCCCACTCACCGAGGCCCGGACCGCCTTCGAGCGGCTCCAATCGGGTCTTGGTTTTGGCAAGCAAGTGTTCACAGCCTGAATGCGGTTACCGGTCTACAGGAACTCTGCGGTTGTTCCGCCTAGAGGTATTGGGTCCATGCCAAGTTTGCGATGATCCCAAGAGCGAACGCGCTCAGTATCTACTCGCACTGCTACTCGCTTATGCAACATAAATTCGACGAGTGGGCTGAGGTCTTCGGTATACGGGCCGTTGTAGCGCTCCCAGATGCTCACTCCAACTTGCCAGAGTAGATCGGCGTCATCGACAATCTCGCCGGTACCTTCCAGCGAAACTCCTCGAAGCGTGTCATAGGTGTGGCCATCTTCAACCATGACCGTGATGCGAGGATCACGTCGCAGGTTTACAGCCTTTTGGGATCGAGACTTTGTCTCAAACCAAACCTGTCCATCAATGACTGCGTACCACATGGCAACTAGGTGAGGGGTGCCTGAGGAACCGACTGTCGCCATCGTGGCGGAGCGACTGCGCACAAGGTACTCGGCAATCTCTTCATCACTCATAGTGATCAGTGAGCGTTGGTTGGCACCCATACACGAACCTCCAGAGAATCGGATACCTGTAGGAATCTACGCGATGAACCGACACAAGCAGTAACTGCAGCGAGGTCCGGTTACAAGCTGAACAATGAGTCGCATAACTCAGCTAGATTCAGCTTCCAACAATCGACTTCAAACGAGGCTGGTAACGAATGGCTATCGGAATCACTCTTCTCGGCACAGGAAGCCCCCTACCCGACCCTCTACGAGCCGGACCTTCAACTTTGGTCCAGGCAGGCGGAGCCAACCTCTTAGTAGATGCCGGACGTGGCGTGCTGATGCGCCTTGCTGCGGCTGGGCTTGGTCCGGGGCAGATCACAGCTGTGCTGATCACCCATCTTCATAGCGATCACCTGACTGACCTCAATGATGTGATTACGACCCGATGGATTACTAGTTTTCCTGCAACCCCACTGATCATTCTGGGCCCTCCAGGAACTGCAAACGTGGTTGATCACCTGATGGCAATGCTGAGTGCAGATATTTCTTATCGTATCCATCATCATGACGACCTCACTGATCCTCCTGTTGTTCATGTCACCGAGTGTGTAGCTGGCATGAAGTTCGAGTTCGATGAGGTCACTGTTTCGATCGACGAGACTGATCACCGGCCCGTTGAGCCGTCAATCGGTTTCCGAATCGACCATGAGGGGGCAGGAGTCGTTCTGGCAGGTGACACCATTCCCTGTGAAGGCCTTGACAGGCTTTGCTCAGGGGCAGATGCCTTGGTACATACCGCGATCCGGGCCGACATCGTTGCCACAATCCCAATGCAGCGGATGCAAGATATTTTGGATTACCACTCATCGGTGGAACAAGCGGCCCAAACTGCTCAACGCTGCGGTGTCGGCACCCTCATTTTGACGCATTACGTACCGGCGTTTGCCCCGGGGGAAGGCCAAGACTGGCGAGATCTAGCTGCAACGGAGTTTACGGGCCGAATTGAGGTTGGAGACGACTTGCATCACGTGACAGTCACGGCCGCTCAACCCTGAGCTTCTAGCTCTGAACGACTGCAGCGCACATCTGAATCAGGTTTTTCTCAAACTCGGCTTCGGTGCTCAGCAGTTCATCTCCTTCTTCGATTCGTCTCGAGCGCTCCGCAGCAGCGCCGGTCATCAAAATAATCAGACCAACGACTCGTTCTCGTCTGTTCGATTCAGAATTTCCTGCTTGAACTTCTATTTCATCGAGGATTCTGGCCAGATGTTTGGTGGTCTCGCTGTCTGACTCGATCCGCCACGCTGCAAATCGGCCACGCAGTTGTGCAACGATTCGAACATAGGCACGGCCCTGCGGGCTGCTCAGCAATGCGCAGTAGGGCTTCACTAAACATCCCACCAACTCAGAGGGCGAGGCCGAGCTCGGCAGAAGGTCCCGCAAGATCCCTCGCTCTTTGTCAACGGGGCCTCCGCGGCGGGCAAGCAGAGCAAGCACGAGGCCATCTCGCGATCCAAAGTGGTAGCTAATGGCAGATGTGTTCTTTTGGTCTGCTGCTTCGGTGATCTCGCGTGTCGTCACCCCTGCGACACTGGAGCGGGCAAAGAGCAATTCGGCCTGATCTAGTAAGAGTTCTCGAGTGCTCACGTGGCGCCGAGGTTTCTCAGTTGCTCAGAGGGAGCAGCGAATTAGTAGGAATTACCGACACCTCTAATCCTTCGGGGAGCGGATGAGCAAAGTCTGGGTATTTGCGCACTGCGTTCGCCCTGAATCGAGTCGTTGAGTGAACTGGGTCGGAGTCGAAATTGGGAATCACCTCTGATCCGAACAGTTCGATCATCTCGAGTACCTCTTCATGTTCAAATCCCTCGCTTGGCAGTCCAAAGACCAACTGATCACAACCGACCTCTTGGTACTTGGCAATCTGTTCGTTGACCTCTTCCGGATTTCCACAGAGCAGATATCCGGCCTCAATCAGCATGTCGAGAGTCGCTTCGTCCTGAATCGCATAGGGCGCTCCAGGCCATTTCACAGCGCCCTTCTGAGGGGGCATGGTGTCATGGTAAAGGTTGACCATCGTGTTGAGGTACCCACGTCCAGCAGACATGGCAACTTCTCTTGCACGGTTCCTGTCAGTCAGGCACACAACACCGTTTGTCATCATGATGTTGTTATTGACGAATTGACCGAGGGGAGTTCTGCAGTTTTCGATTCCCTCTTTGTAATTTTCGATCCGACCCTTGAGGTTGTAGATCGGCTCGAAGTTGAACGCAATGGCCCCGATGCCTAGCTCCCCTGCCTTGGAAAATGTCCCTGGATTGCCACACCCAACCCAAAGCGGCGGATGCCCGACGCCGTAAGGCTTCGGCAAAATATTGTGTGGCTTCTCGACCCGAAAGAACTCGCCGTCGAAGGTGTAATCACGCTGCTCCCACATCCGAAGAATCTCCGGAGCAGCCTCATCCCACATGGCCTTGGTCTCACTTGTCAAGAGGTCGAAGGTTGCCATCTCATGGCTACCTGCACCGCGACCGGTTCCCCATTCGTATCGACCTTCAGTCACATGATCGAGCATGGCAACTCGCTCAGCGTTGCGAACCGGATGATTCACGGGTCGGGAGAGATTCATGATTCCTGACCCAACGTGAATCTGCTTTGTCTTCGCTGCGATGTAGCCAAAGACAACTTCTGGCGCAGACATATGGGAGTACTCCGTCAGTGCGTGATGTTCGCCGATCCAGACGTACTTCCAATGAAAGCCATCAGCATGGACGGCGTAGCTGATCTCTCGCGTGATCATCTCATGCTCGGAAACTCCGTTATGGGCACCCGGGCCGGGCAGGTATCCGTTGAGGAAAAGTCCGAACTCCATGCATCCACCTTTGGTTGAAGTCGAGTAGGCAAGGCCATCCAAGCTTTGCCGGAGCAGAACTAGAACGAGTTCTAATGTATGCCATTACTTGACCCACGGCAACTGCTTCATTCCTCCGCTCCGCTTCGATTTCGGAGCACGAAAGGTCTCTACCGGTTGGGTTCTTGCTGGGTGCCCTGCTGGGTTCCTGCACGAAACTGACAAAACGACCCTACTGCAGTTCTACCAATTAGATACTTGACGACTGATGGTAAGTGTACTTATCATCAGTCGTATGGGATCAAGTTTACTGATTACGCTCCGCGAAGGACTCGAAATCTCTCTAGTCCTAGCCATCATTGCTGGTTATCTGAAGAAGACTGACCGAAGCGACCGGATACCTACGATGTGGCTGGGCGCAGGAATCGCTGCCGTGACCTGCCTGATATTTGGGTTCGCTTTCGATCGAGTCATCGGTGAGTTCACCGGCAAGTGGGAGCAGTTCATCGAAGGCACAATCGCACTCACTGCTGCTGCAGTTCTTACCTGGATGATCTTTTGGATGCGTGGTCACGCTCGAGGGATCGAATCCGATCTTCAACAGAAAATCGATTCAGCAATTGAACGCTCGCCGTGGGCACTAGTCCTTGTTGCCTTTGTAGCAGTTGCTCGCGAAGGGTTTGAGACCGTTCTGTTCCTGCTCGGAGCTGCCGGTTCTGGTGAATCCGGAGGTTCCTTGCTTCTTGGCGGATTTATTGGTCTTGCTCTTTCGGCCGTGCTCGGCTTTGCCTTCTACCTGGGCAGCGAACGGATAGACCTTCGAAGCTTTTTCAAATGGACGGGGCTCTTGCTTATCTTGTTTGCGGCCGGCCTGTTCGCAAAAGGAATCCACGAGTTTCGGGAGTTCTTCGAGTTGGAAGCCTCGTGGTACTCGGCGCCACTGTGGAATATCAGTAGTGGTCCCCTAGCAACCGGATGGACCATGGATTTCCTGAAGGGGCTATTCGGGTGGAGTCCAAATCCAGAGCGAATCAGAGTGGCAGCCTATTTCGCCTTCTTGATTCCAGCTCTTTGGTTCTTCTACCGGGAACCACCCCAGCGCAGTGCCACAGTCAAGCTAGATGAGCCCGCTGTCCATGCCGGTACTGCTCAACAGGACTAGGTCCAAGTCATCGCCTGAGAGCGGCTTTGAGAACAGGAAACCCTGAGCCTGCAGGCATCCAGCTTCCAACAGCCAATTCTTTTGTACCTCAGTCTCTACTCCCTCGGCTATGACCTCATGGCCCAGAGCCTCTGCCAGCCGAATAATGGCCGTGACGATCGCTTCGTCCTCAAGGTCAACGCCGAGGCCGTCCACAAATTCACGATCTACCTTCAGCGCATCAATGGGGTACCGCTTGAGGTACACCAAAGACGAGTAGCCGGTGCCAAAGTCGTCAACCATGAACCTGACGCCTAGTGAACGCAGCGAACGCAGAATGTCTAGGGTCATGGCATTGTTAGCCATCACCATGCTCTCAGTGATTTCTAGCCACAGCCTCGAACCATGGAGCCGGTGCTTTGCAAGAGTCGCGGCTACGAAATCGACTATGTCTGTGTTGGCAAAGTGCCTGACCGAAAGATTGACCGAGAGGGTTAGTTCAGGATTGGTTTGAGTCCACCCGGCGAGTCGCCGACAAGCTTCATCAAGTACCTGCTTATCTAACTCAATGATCAGACCGGTCTCTTCGGCAAGCTCAAGAAACGCAGCCGGGCTGAGTTCCCCACGTGTGGGGTGATTCCAGCGAACGAGGGCTTCAAGACTGTCTATACGCTCTGTCGCCAGATCTACGCTGGGTTGAAAGAAGGGAACAAACTCTCCGGCCTTCAATCCCAAAGTGATCTCGTGTTCGAGGTCTGCTCGCTGAAACATCTCCTCACGCATCTGAGTGTCATATCGCACGACGCTGTCTCTGCCATTTGTCTTTGCCCGGTACATGGCCACGTCAGCGTTACTCAGGAGCGACTCCGAGGTGAGGCTAGGCAGCGACTCCGCGACTCCTACGCTCAAGGTCACCTGAGTGCTGCGCCCCTGAATGAGAAGTGGCTCGCTCATTGTCTGAACGATCCGCTCTGCGAGTGCCTCTGCAGCCTGCCCCGAGATTCCGGGGGCCACCACTACGAATTCATCGCCAGCTAAGCGACCTACAAGGTCCTCTTCTCTCACTGTGCTTCGCAACCGATTTGCCACCTCTACTAACACAAGATCTCCGAAGAAGTGTCCGTGCATGTCGTTGAGAAGCTTGAACCGGTCCACGTCGACATAGAGAACGCACAACGGAGTCATCGACGTGGCTCCTCGTAGTTCATACTCAATCATCTCAAGAACGGAACTTCGATTCGGCAGAGCCGTAAGTGCGTCGTGTCCGGCTTTGAATCGCTCCCCCTCGAGGGAATCCCGAAGAACGTGTACAGCCTCTGCGTCGGTGACAGCTAGTGACGCATGATCTGCAAGGCGAAGGAGCACCTCTTGTTCGGCCGGTGTGAACTGCCGTCCGCTGACACGTGACGCAACGTTGAGAATTCCCACGATTCGGCCATCATGTTGCACCGGGGCCGCCATCGCAGCCTCGATCCCGATCTGCGGGACAAGTCCTACCTGCTCGAACTCAGCGCTAAAATCATGGGTTGAGACAAGCTCGCCCTCTAGGAAAGCGCGACCAGAAAAGCCCTGATGAAGGGGAATGTCCCGAAAGGCTTCAAGCCCGTCACCTTGGAATCCCGCCAGTGATGCAATGGGCCCTGACCGCTCACCTAGGCCGACGATGCGAAGCCCCACTACGTCGACTCCCAAGAGTTCAGCACCGCCCTGAGTGATGCTGTCCATCACTTCTTGCAGCGGGGCACGGTGCGAGATTGACTGCTGAATAAGCGACAGGCGGTCGCCGAGGTACTGCCGCTCAGAGAGGCGCTCCGCAAGCTCCCGGCTTTCGGTGAGTCGATCGGTTGCAGTCATTGCGAGCCCGAGCGCCTTGGCCATCGACCGGATAAGCATCTCTTCTTCCTTGTCGAAAGGATCTGCGGCTCGCATAACAACAAGCCTGCAGCCTGCAGCAGAGACCGCTGCGCTCACAGAATGTGCTGGGCCTATTCCGGGCGCATCGACTTCGGAGAAACGAACAGATGCTGCTGTTCGGAGCAGCTTCACCGGAAGCGAATCTGGTTGAAACCCAAGGCAGCGAACCACTGAGTCTTCCTTGAGTAGTGCTACGACCTCTGCATCAAGCGCTGCTGCGACACGGTCGATTGCAATTCGCGTCATTTTGTCCGCGTCAAGCATCTCGATTACCTCGAAGACCTCGAGGAACTCAGCGAGTTGAATGGTGGACCAGGGAGCTGATGGCACTGATTTAGCCCAGAGCCAACACGACGAGAGTCTGGTTGTGGAAACCGCTTGAGCCCGAGGTTCTGGCGAACTCGCCGTAGCTATAGAAACCGGCAACGGGCACCCCGCCGGCTTGCTCGCAAATTTGGCTCACCTCGGCCGTGATGCCCTCCCCCAACACGCCCTTGCGTGCGATGCAGTCAAATACCATCACACCCTCGGCAGCGTCCCCACCGAAGGATTCGAATGCGCCAGCTAACGCAGCTTTGGTGGCACCCAGAACCGAATCGGCATCGCCTTGCATGACCGAGACCGAACCCCCCTGAGGTACCTCGGCGAAACAGGTGAAGGTTCGGTTCTCAAAGTCCGCCGTAGCAACGAAGCGAATCTCGTCTCGGTTACGACGGATCAAGCCGATTGGCCGAGTAGCTGCAAACTCCGTGAAAGCACCTGCGTCTGTTCGTACCTCTGCTGGAGCATCGAGAGAGTCCAAGTAGACGTCGAGCGCAGGCTCATCATCAAGTGTCTCGACGACCACGCCGGAAGACTTCGTTACAGTCATAGGAACTCCTGTAGATCGCCAACCGTGACTCACCCCGATCCCTATTGGGCCATCAGAGGTGATGGCAGCGGCGACGATTGAGTTAGTGAGTGCCTCTGAGCCAAAGAACTGAGAGGTCTGTTCCATGCGTAGGCCGTCTCCGGCGCATCCACCAACGAGGGGAATCTCGGCTCCAACTTGGTCGTAAGCGCCGCGCACGATCTCTTGTTGATCGCCAGACAGCCCGTCGGACAGAAGAAGAAGCACAGTCGACTCGCGCCTAGTTACCTCGCCCACGCAGCGAGCGACTTCTGCTCCAGCGGCGCGAAGGTCTCCGTCACTGACCTCTTTTGAAGAAACTGAGACAGCGAAACCGTCTCCACCGAGAGCAAAGACCACAACCCCACCTTCATCTGGCCCAGAAGTAGCAATCTCTCCAGCTGTGGAACAGCCAATCAGAGGCACGCCCTCGGCTGCGGTACCGAAACCCTGTGCGAGTAGCTTCGGGTCATAGGTTGGTGCCGCATAAGCGACAAAGAGGACTGGCTCGGCTCCGCGCTGACGCAGCTGTGCAGCAGCGCTGAGAACCGCCTCACTGGCAGCCTCACTCGCAGAAGCCAGCCGAGAGACTCCTGTCGCAGTTGCGCGCAATTTGTTAGCGCTCGCTGCACTGTGATCTGACAGACCGGACTGATTCGATGGATTCGACAACTGGGCTTACCTCCGACAAGAGAACGACTGAACTCTAATCGGCGGATCTTGACCCGTTCTTGATAATTATCCCCAACCTGCTTCGGCCTGTGATCAGTGCGACGCATCTAGAGTCCTAACCCAGCAACTGCAGAGTCGTCTAGGAAGGTGCAGCATGCAAGGAAATGAACCTCGATCCCAATCAGAGGCCTCGCAAGAGGCCCAGAACGCATTCGGCGCCTTTACAGCGGAACTCGGTCGCTCTCATCTTGAAGCCGAAGCAGAACTAGACCACCTGCTCGAGTCGCTCTCGATGCAAGAACGCATGCACCTGATGTCTGGTGATGGGCAGTTCATCAAGGGCACCCGCGCAATGTCGAAGCGCTACAACGCAGTTCCAGTTGTTGCAGGAGCCATAGCAAGGCTCGGCATCCCAGGACTTCGCTTTACCGACGGTCCCCGTGGTGTTGTGATGTACAACTCCACTGCGTTCCCCTCGCCAATGGCTCGTGGCGCTACCTTTGACCCAGCATTAGAGGAGCAAATCGGCGATGCCATTGGTGTCGAGGCTCGTACTCAGGGCGCCAATCTGTTTGCCGGTGTTTGCATCAATCTGCTTCGCCATCCTGCATGGGGCCGGGCACAAGAGACCTACGGCGAGGACAGCTACCTTCTTGGAGAGATGGGTGTTGCCCTCATCAACGGTACCCAGCGTCACGTGATGGCCTGTGTGAAGCACTTTGCGGCAAACAGCATGGAGAACTCTCGTTTGTGGCTCAATGTGAAAGTTGATGACAGCGATCTCAGGGATATCTACTTACCCCACTTCCGAAAATGCATTGAAGCGGGCGCTGCAGGAGTCATGACTGCATATAACTCGGTGAACGGCAGTCCGTGTGGCCAGAACTCTCAGTTGATCAACGAAACACTTAAGGGTGAGTGGGGTTTCGAAGGATTCGTGATTTCAGATTTCACTTGGGGCATCCGCAACGCAGCGGATGCAGTGAACGCTGGTATGGATGTTGAGATGCCATTTCGCTGGAGATTTCGCGCGCTACCAAGATTGCTGGCCTCGGGCAAGATCTCTGCTGATCGAATCAACGATGCCGCTCGGCGAGTTCTGCGGATGCAAGCTCGCTTTGGTTCACGCGGCGAGTTTGAAAGGTACCAACCAGATGTTGTTGCGGGGGCTGAACATCGTGCACTAGCTCGAATCGCGGCAGTGGAATCTATGGTTCTGCTGCGCAACGAAGCGGCTCCGATCTCACCTCAGGTTAAACCTTCGGGAACGTCTATCGGCTCTCCCCCTCTGCTGCCTTTCGATGGCTCGCACTTGGGCTCAGTAGCCGTTGTTGGATGGCTCGCTGCCGAACAAAATATTGGCGATCTTGGTTCAAGTCAGGTGCATCCACCGTCAGTAGTGACTCTTTTGCAAGGTCTCACAGCAGCTGGAACGGAGTACGGCATTGATATCCGCTACCACGATGGCATTGATACATCTGGAGCGGTGGCGCTTGTCTCACGTTGCGATGCAGTCGTGATTGTGGCGGGAAGTAGCTTCCGGGACGAAGGAGAGTGGATTATTCGCGCCGGTGGCGATCGCTCATCTCTGCGGCTTTGTGAACACGATGAGGAGCTCATTCATCAGGTTTCTGCTGCGAACCCCTCAACAGCTGTTGTCTTGATGGGCGGAAGCGCATTTGTGACCGATACTTGGCATTCACGAGTCCCAGCGCTGCTCATGGCCTGGTACCCGGGAATGGAGGGAGGCCATGCTCTGGCAGATCTCCTCTTTGGGCGATCCTCGCCTAGTGGCAGACTGCCGTGTACGTGGCCAGCGAGCGGAAACACACTCCCCCCATTTCAGCGCTTTGCTCGTTCCATCGAGTACGGTCCGCTCCACGGGTACCGGCTCATGGAAGCAAGCGGGCAGAAGCCGTCCTTTCCCTTTGGATTTGGTCTCGGCTACGACTCAATCGATTGGGCCGAGCCTGTTCTGGATCACGTGACACCGAACGCTTCGGGCGGTTTCACCGTTGTGGTCTCAGTTGCTCTCACCAACTCCGGCAGCACTGCCGCTACTGAAGTCGTTCAGGTCTACCTAGCGCAGTCCCTCGGAAGCCATATCGCTCCCCTTCTTACTCTGAATGGCTTTACAAAGGTGCGAATCCAGGCTGGTGGATCGGCTACCGCAAGAGTCACCTTGGAGTTGGAGGAGCTACCAGAGGTCGCCTTTGTTGGGCCCGACGCAGATCCGGTCAATCATCGAAGAGTTCGCCTGAGCGGCCAGTAGCGCCGAGAAGGCGCCTGCAACAGAGTCAAAGGGCTCTTCATGCCAAACATATGCATTTCTGGAAAACGGCCCTAAACTAAAAACTCAGCCGAATAAAAGGGGCAGCGGTGGCTTCGGACAATGTGCCAGAATTCTTGATGGATGAGATGGCTCTCATCAGTCATATTTTGGATCACAGCACCGAAGCCGCAATCGTTCTCGATCCGCTCGTCGGTATCTGCTACTCAACGGTGTCTTGTAACCAAGTCCTGGGCAGATCCCCTGAGCAACTCCTAGGCGCCCATGCAAAGTCCTTCTTTCATGAAGATGACGTACCTCGTGCTATCGAGGCTCGAATCAGTGCGCTTGCAGTCGGCCATAGTGGGCCGCTCGATCTGAGAGGCTTGCACGGGGATGGCACCTACCGGTGGTTCGAGGCCGAGTGGTGGCGATTTGATGAGCCAGGTTCTGGTAAGCAGCGAGTAGTTCTGCACCTTCGAGATATTGATCATCGCATTCGCACCGTCGAGGCTCTCAACATCAGCCAAGCTCAGCAGGACCGGCTGCTGCAGTACGGGGCAGGGGTAACTGCGATTCTCAGCAGCGAATCCGGAGTTCTCAGTTACGTCAGCCCCTCGATCCATCATGTACTTGGTTGGACCCAGGATCAGATTTCTGAGCTGCCGATAAGTCGCTTTATCCACCCCGAGGATGGCCTAGCGTTCGAAGAACTTCAGGAACAAGTCCTTCTGACACCTAACGGTCGCTCGCAGATTGAAATCCGCTGCCGGAACAAGAACGGCTCATGGCGGATCATGGAACT
>CAEZYU010000033.1_pt1 | contig 19918 bp, 19 predicted proteins | sample 7265681 | NCBI WGS metagenome assembly CAEZYU01 (sample SAMEA6813940, study PRJEB35770) | freshwater metagenome | biome: Freshwater; feature: Freshwater reservoir; material: water | place: Czech Republic | collected 2017-04-14 | depth 30m m | reverse complement strand
GTTGATGCTGCCCTAGTGGAAGATTCTTGGAATCGTTCCCTTCTGTGGCTGGCCTTGATCGGCATTCGGCCAGAGGTCTCAGAGACGCCCATCGAGTTCGCAGCTCGCGCATCGGCTGCGATGAGCGCCATAGAAGTCAGTTCAGAGAGTTCTGAGCCTGACCACGATGCGGTGAGCGCTCTGGCAAAATTAGAGACTGCTCGAAGGTACGGTTCGTTGGGGAACTGCTCCGGGCAAGGCATCGATGCGCAGGCTGCGGCGGATTCGGTAGAACAGCTGATCCGCTATTCGTCCTCGGGCCGACGCAGCCGGTCTTTGGCCTTCGTACTGGCATCGTTGAAGTAGTCCTTCAAGCTGCCGCTGCCGTTGTTTCGCAGGGCCTGAGTTGCCTCGTTCATGCCAGCACGTCCCAATTGCCGAGCGTTGGACTCGATGAAGATCGCAAGCGCAAACACCACTAGGAATCCCGCAAAGGCCGCTAGGTAGCTCACAGCGAGCAACAGCACCGAGGCAATGAGCGCCAGAGTAAAACCGAACACTCCCCACTTCAGCCGTCGAACAGACTCGGTATACACAGTGGTGGAACCGACCTGCCGAGCAAGGTCTGGGTCGCTGGCGCGCAGATTTTGTTCGATCTCGCCCAGGATTCGCTGTTCGTCCTCAGAGAGCGGCATGGATGATCACCCGATAGTCAAGCTAATGATTTTGCAGTGGTTCAAAGTTACTTGGTTGATGTCTACAAAGATACTGTCTATTTGATCCACCTGTGTGGTCGGGCAGATTTTATACCTTTGCTCACGAGGTTGCAGCTAGCTCACGAGGTTGCAGCTAGTCGCCTTGTTCCGGCGTCGCAGCCGGACCCCATTGTTGTTCATCTGTTCCTTGCGACTTCCCTGCGAGTCTCGCAGGCCCAATCAACTTGGGTCCGAACTTGCTTCGAATGGCATCTACAGCCGAGTTCGTCGCGTCCCACTCCGAGTCTGGGGCTTCAAGAACAACACCTGTTGGGTTGCGTCGGAGTTGTCCGTTTTGCTCGCTAGCAAGTACATCATCGAAGGACAGTTGCTGCTGCAGTTCTCCACGCAGAAGGTTCGCTGCGCCCACCCCAAGTAGCCGCACGCCGCGCTCAACCGGCAAGCGCAACAACAGCGACCACGCTGTTCGCACCAGGTCAGTGCCCCGGTCGGTTGGCACCTCGAGTGTCTGCGAACGAGTCACGGTCGTAAAATCGCGATATCGCACCTTGAGTTGTACCGTTCTGCCCCGATACCCATGGTGGCGAAGCCGGCTCGCAACTGCCTCGCTCTGGCGAACCAGCTCTGATCGGAGCGCGTCCATTGAGGAGATGTCTTGAGCAAAGGTCTGCTCTTGGCTCATTGATTTCGGCTCAGCATCCGGCACAACCGGACGCGAATCCTTTCCTAAAGACAACTGGTGTAGGTGCCTCCCGCTTGCAGTACCAAGCACTGTTTGCAGGAGCTCTTCGCTCACGGCTGCAAGGTCTCCGATGGTGCGCACTCCAAGCGGGGCCAGCTTGGCGAGCGTGGCAGGGCCCACTCCCCAAAGTTGCTGAACTACAAGGGGATGAAGAAATTCAAGTTCCTGACCGGGTGCCACCACGGCCACCCCGGACCCCTCGATTGGGCCGTTTCGCGAAGCTTTCGGCTTAGCCGAGTTGGTTGCAAGCTTTGCGAGGAACTTGTTCGATGCAATACCAAGCGAGCAGGACAGGCCCGTCTCTTCTTTCACACTTATTCGCAACTGTTGAGCAACCGCTTCCGGAGCACCGAGTAAGCGGCGAGATCCTGAAATATCTAGAAACGCTTCGTCCAAGCTCAGCGGTTCAACGAGCGGCGTAAGCCGGCGAAAGATCTCCATGATGGCGGCGGATGTGCGGCTGTAGTGAGCGTGATCGCCCTGAAGAAACACCGCCTCGGGGCACATGCGTCGTGCCTGAACTGATGACATTGCCGAGTACACGCCATATGAGCGGGCCTCATACGACGCAGCAGCAACCACGCCACGCTCCCCCGTTCCACCCACCAAAACCGGCAAACCGCGAAGCTCTGGGTGGCGCAGTAACTCTACCGATACAAAGAAGGCATCCATGTCGACATGCAGGATGACCCGATCAGGTTTTTGGGTCACTTTCGAGTTACCAAAACATCACTTGGTGCATCTCCGTGAAGCTCGTACTCAAACAAACGAGGAGACTCGAAGCGTTCTGTCATCCACTCCATGAGGGGTTCACGAACCCAAGGCTGAGCGTGCCGAAGTCGCTCATTACAGCCTTGGACTGAAACCCAGTCGGACGAGATGACTATTCCGTCCGGGTCTTGACCAACGAACACTTCTCCAGCCACTTCGAGAGCAAGGTGTACCTCAACCCGGAGTCGCCAGCCAAGGCCGGGGGCGAGTACCGAAATCTCGTAGAGCAACCCCGACCAGCGAACAACCTCTAGCCCGGTTTCTTCGCGGACCTCTCGGCTCAATCCGTCAAGCAGGGCCTCACCGGGGTCGATCACTCCACCGGGAGTAGTCCAATCAGATTTTCCGTTTTGTCGGAGGTTTTCAACGAGCAGAACCCCCGAATGCTCAGCCGGCTCCACCGCGGCGCTAACAGATTCAGAGCCAACAGCGTTGTTGCCCGCGAGGCATCCAACTTGGATCACCGCTCCACCCACGAACCAGTCGCGCATGTCATTAGTTTGCCAGCTACAACAGGTGCCAAGAAACAGAAAATGTGGAATGGCTGAGCCGGTACTGACTTTGAGGCATGATTAGACCACGTTGTGGACTCACACAACCTCAAAGGGGATGAGATGCATAAGGCAACCTTTAAGCTGACGTTCGCGCTTTTGGCCACGATGGCGCTGTTGAGTACCGCATGCGGTTCAGACAGTGAATCGGGCAGCGACTCGACCTCTTCAGGTGGTGACTCTGCCGCAGCAATGACGATCGCTGTCCCGGCGGACCAACCAACGATTCAAGAGGCAGTAGATGCTGCCAAGCCGGGCACGCTCATTCTCATTAGCCCCGGGGTTTACAACGAGGATGTCGATGTCACCACCGACAACCTCACGTTGCGTGGCCTTGATCGCAACACGGTGATTTTGGACGGTCAGTTCAAGCTTGAAAATGGCATCCGCGTGCTCGAGGCGAATGGCGTAGTGGTTGAGAATATGACTGCTCGCAACTTCACCTCGAACGGGTTCTATTGGACTGGAGTTGAGGGCTACCGCGGCTCGTATCTGACGGCCTACCGCAACGGCGACTACGGGATTTACGCATTCGACGCAGTGAACGGTCAACTCGACAATTCCTACGGTTCTGGTAGCCCCGACGCAGGTTTCTACATCGGCGAGTGCTATCCCTGCAACGCACTCATAGACAACGTCGTCTCGGAGTTCAACGGGTTGGGGTATTCGGGCACGAACTCGGGTGGCGACCTCTTCATCGTGAACTCGACGTTCCGAAACAATCGTGCCGGTGTGGTACCAAACAGCGGTAGCTACGAACTGTGTTACCCCGAGCGTGACACCACAGTGGTTGGCAACATCGTGCACGACAACAACAGCGTTGAGGCTCCCGCTATTGAGGTCGCTCTGCTTGCTCAAGGCAACGGCATCTTGTTGCCGGGCGGCGTTCGCAACCTCATTCAGCGCAACCTTGTGTTTAATCATGATCGAACGGGGATTGGCCTAGTGCCATACCCCGAAGAGGACGCTAGCGATCTTGCTCCCGATGCCGCCGAATGGGACACCCCTTGTTCCGAAACCCATGACGTAGAGGTCCCCCCAATCCCTGCAGCAGACTGCAAGGCTGTGGACGGACTTCTGAAGGGTTGCGTGGTGTTTTGGAACCCGTATGAGAATCGAATCTTGGATAACACCATCTCGGATTCGGGTGCAGCAGACCTCGCCGTTGGAACCGTCGATCTACTCGGTCTTGGCGTAACGACGGACCTCCTTCGCAATTGCTTTAGCGGCAATACATTCGCCACGAGCGCCCCGAATGACCTGCAGGCACTCGCCCCGTGCGACGCCGCTGGAAATGGCGGAAGCTGGGACTCTGGTGCGCTCGATCTGCTCGGCCTACTCGGATCCCCAGCGGCAGCCCCTCCCGAGGACACCTACAAGACCACTCCAGAACCGGGCGAGCAGACCAACATGCCCAATGCCGCAAAGGCTCCAGTCACGCCTGCACCCACTGGCCCACCAAAGGTAGATATTGAGGCAATCGCTCTGCCTGCTCGCCCCGCAGGTACATGACCTCATCGGCCATTCGGCCCCGAGCACGCTTAGCTGCAGCAGTTGTCATGCTTGGCAGCGCAGCAATTCTGCTCGGGGCCTGCTCGACTTCATCGGCATCGAGTGGTGAGAGCGGGTCTGAAAATTCACAGATCAGCCCACTGTCGCCGGCGCGACACCTCGGCCCGCAAGGTCAGGTTGGGCAGTTCGTGACTGACTGCGGCTATAGCCACTCCGCCCCAGATGACCCGATTGTGTTTCCTGGCCAGCCGGGCATGTCTCATGAACACGACTTCTTTGGCAACACGAGCACAAACGCAGATTCCACTACCCAGTCTCTGCTGAAAGCGGACACCACCTGTCAGAAGCAACGAGATACTGCTGCATACTGGGCTCCGCAGCTCAGAGACCATGGCGAGGCCGTTACCCCAGTCAAGTCTGTTGCTTACTACCGGGCGGCCCCGGGGGTCGACCCCAAACTGGTAGTGCCGTACCCCGAGGGGCTGCACATCATTGCAGGCGACATGACTGCCACAGAGCCTCTCTCTGCTGACCTTGCCGGCTGGGCCTGCGGAGTGTCCTCTTCCCATGACGCCACCCCACCGCAATGCCCCGACTCGGCACCGCTGCGAGCAGTCATGACTTTTCCTGACTGTTGGGACGGGGTGAACGCCGATAGCAAGAACCACAAAAGCCATATGGCAAACAGTTCAGAGGGCCTCTGCCCGAGCACTCACCCGGTTCATGTTCCTCAGCTGACCTTCGCTGTGGCTTACCCAATTTCTGGTACCGGCCACGACCTGACTCTGGCCTCTGGGTCCACATACGGGATACACGCCGATTTCATCAACGCTTGGGATCAGGCCGGGCTAGCAAATGAGATCAAGCTGTGCGTGAACCGCGATGTGGTCTGTGGGCTCTCCTCTAATCGTGATGAAGATCCACTCTTTGGCCCGAAATAGCGCTCGTTGGTCAGAAGCAGCGGGTCAATGCCGCACGCAACCTCTGCACCGCACGCAACTTCTGCACCGCACGCAACTTCTGCACCGCAGTCGAAGTTCTTAGCTCTCCGCTACTTGAACCCGGCCGTTCATTCCCTTTTTGGGAGTTCCATGAAGCGAGCAGTAATACGGGTACATGCCGGGTTCGTCAAAGACGATCTGATCCTGCTCTTCAGGCTGAAGATCATCGGTCGCTATCTGTTCAAATGCGCCAGACGTGACTGGAATCACGTTGTGCGGGTTGCGGCCCTGGTTGTTGAAGATCACCTTGGTTCCCGGAGAAACCGTGATGTACTGAGGCGAAAACACGTTGTCTTTCACCGTTATGGTTACCTCGGGCAGAGAGGTCTTATCTACAAACTCGCTCTGGGGCACATCGGGTAGCCCCTGAGTGGCTGAGTCTGCAGATGAAGTCGTCGCCTGCCCAGAACTCTTGGAGTCGGAGCTAGCGCAACCGACTGCAGCGCTACTGCCCGCAAAGATAAGACAACTCACTATGGCAAGGTAGCGAGCAGATCGAAGTCTAATCATGAGCAAATTCTACTTTGACCCAGCCCGATTTCAGTAATACGGGTCTGCACCACAGGTCTGCTCCACGGGCCTGGACCGCAGTTCTGCCAGAGCGAGGGCACTCAGCCCCGGGTAAGAACTTCTCCGGGCGAGCCGTTAGGCAAGCGCTCCTGAACTACTGCGTCTCCAATTTCTACGGGTACCTCGGAACCGGCAGATGCGCCGGCGCCCCCAGCAGATGTCGCTGCAGGCTGGCCTCCAAGCTGAACAGCGTCTGCTGCACCGCTTTCCTCGCTCACTAGCAAGAGCATGCCGACTGCGGTGATTGCAACAACTACTCCTAACGCCGGAATAAGTACCCGGTTGCGCAGTCGAGACCCACGAGTCCGCACGGCTTCCTCGCTCAGCAGCATCAGCGCAATGAGCTCCTGCTCAATCTGCACAGCTGGCCGCCCAAGTGCCTCTGAGAGCACCATCAAATCTGGCTGACGCAGAGGAATCACTTGCCCTGGTTCAATGCCACGCATTGAATACAGTGCTGCAAGGTAGCGTGTCAGAACCTCACCACCTTCGCCTGTTGCAGTCTCATCCCCCGCACCGCCGACAAAATGAACGGTCAGGTTGCCTCGGTCTTGAATGCGGTCGTCGATCTCTAACACTAAGTGCGATCGGGAGGGAATCAGATCGGCGGTGTCAATCTTGTACATCTCAGTCAGGATGAGTAGGTCTTGATCCGGAACTGTGCGGTAGCCAGTTTCGATTTCGAGCAAAGTCAGTGCAGACCAGTCCGGACCTAGCTCAACGGCAGCGGCATCCAAACTCAGCCCTTGCTGCAGTCTCGCGTCGCAGAGGAGCTCTCCTAGCCGGTGCGGCGGAACGAGCGGTTCATCGGGGTTACGGCGTGAGTACATGATCTTTTTCTCCCTACCTACCAGCAACCTACGTCTGGCTGTCTTGCGTTCGTGGCGTCATGCCTGAACGGATAAATGAGTACTACTTAGAGATTCGGCAGCCTGACGGGCCGCCTTAACCTTTTATTTGCTCCGGCCGTACACTCTCTGTCAATGGCTCAATCCGAACCCCCCGATACGCAAACAACGACAACTGATCCCGATACGGCGCTCCCCTCGGTAGTAGCTCGGGTGCTGGCATTTGGGTCGATCTTCGTCGGTGCTGCGGCCGGAGGAATGATTGGCTATGCCTTCGCCAATCTTGGGCGTTTCGGCGGAGGAGCCGTTGGGTTCATCACGTTCCTTTCTATGATTGTCGGCGCTGCGGGAGTTGCCGTGGTGGCAGTCCTGACACTGCGAGCATTTGGCGAATGGGACACCATTCGCCACGACGAAGCAGCGGCAAAGCGGCGTTCGTGACTCACGACAGCAACGAGTCCGTGGAATACCAAGAACTGCTTCAAACTGCATCCTTGGCTGCTCAAGCAGCGGTTGATCTGATCTTTACGAACCGTCCGAATTCTTTTCGTATTGAACAAAAGAGCTCTGCAACTGACCATGTCACGGAGATGGATCTTGCTTCTGAGGCCCTCATCCGAAAGATCATTGCGACGCACCGACCACATGACCGAGTCATTGGAGAAGAAACTCAAGTTGGTTCTGTGCCCGATCAGGTGGCAGCTTCCGATGTGGTCTGGTTTGTGGACCCCATCGATGGAACCACAAATTATGTCTATAACCATCCCGGCTATGCCGTGTCCATCGCTGCGCAGATAGACGGTCAGACGGTTGCAGGGATCGTTGCGGATCCCAGCCATGGGCGCACCTACTCGGCAACTCTTGGAGGCGGCGCTTTTTGCAATTCACACCCTCTGCTGCTTGCCCCTCAAGCTCCTCATGCAGGCCAAGCACTGATCGCAACTGCGCTTGTAGCCACAGGGTTTTCTTACTCGGCTGAGCGACGAGCCCGCCAAGGAAAGGTCATTGCAGAGCTCTTGGCGCAGATACGAGATATTCGCCGAATGGGGTCAGCTGCGAACGACTTGTGCTCCGTGGCAAGTGGCCGGGTAGATGCTTACTTTGAGGTAGGACTCTCTTCTTGGGACTTTGCAGCGGGAGCGCTGATCGCCACTGAAGCGGGCGCACAAGTCGGCAGCATCGACCCGAGCGCCGGAGCAACCGAAGGAATTCTTGCCGCAGGCCAGGAACTCTTTGAGCCGCTGCGAGAACTCCTCTTTGAACTCGGCGCTGCCCGAGTTTGAGTTCTTCAATCTCAGAGTGAGCATCACCACCCTCAGATGAGAGAGACTAAGGGAGTGGGTACCCGAATTCTTTACGTCGAGGACGATCATCGCATCCGTGGTTCAGTGAAGCTTGCGCTTGAAGATGAAGGCTGGCAAGTTGACGAATCCGAAACCGGCGAGGATGCCATCCTTTCGTTTGGGCGCTCCCCCACCGATGTCGTCCTCATCGACATCATGTTGCCTGGAATTGACGGTTTCGAGGTGTGCCGAACCATTCGGCGTCGGAGCGATGTCCCGATCATCATGGTGACTGCTCGGGCCGACACGCACGATGTCGTGGCTGGCCTTGAAGCCGGCGCAGATGACTACATGACCAAGCCGCTGCAGCCCAAGGAACTTTCGGCAAGAATCCGTGCGATGCTGCGCAGAGCCCGCCCCGCTCAGCCCGGCAACCCGCACCTTCAGTTTGGCGACTTGGAAATTGTGCCGCAAGAAGGCGTGGTGAGCCGCGACGGGGTGCAGATTCACCTCACCAAAACCGAGTTCCGCCTGCTGGTCGAGCTAGCAAATAGTCCCGGCAAGGTGTTCTCACGCGAAGACCTGCTTGAAAAGGTGTGGGGCCACGGCGTCTTCGGGGATGGACGCCTTGTAGATGTGCACGTGCGGCGACTACGAACCAAGGTTGAAGCAGATCCGGCCAACCCGCGTCACGTCATGACTGTTCGCGGCCTTGGCTACAAGCTGCAGCCTTAACGAAGAGCCAGAGTTCAAAAACCAGAGATGACGACCCCGCAAGACACACCCTCTCAGAGCACCGATCACGAGCGCCGCAGTGTGGTTCGGCTACAGCAAGCTATTCAGATCGGTCTGCGCGGGAGAATCGTCCTTGCGGTGGCCGCTGTTGCAATGCTGCTCTCTGTAGTTCTTGCCGTGACCACCGTGGCGGTTGCAAAGAATACGCTCCTCACGACCCGGGAAGACTCGCTCACCACTCAGGCTCTAGCTAATGCAGAGACAGTCTCTGGCGCTCTCGGAACCGCAGAGACTTCAGACCTGCAAACACTGTTGGGCTCACTGCCCGAGGCAGGGTCCCCACTGCTTCTCACTGGTGATGCCGCTCCGAGCAGCGGGAAAGACCCGAGCACGGTGTCAGTTGACGCGCGGTATGGCATTGATGCTTTACCCACCGACTTCCTCTCCGCCGTTGTGAACAATCGCGACAACGCGGTCATGCGGTTTCGCTACGACGGAGAATCGCTTCTTGTGGTCGGCGTAGCCCTACCGGGCTCTGACGTGAGCTACTTTCAGATCAATCAGCTTGGCGATATCGACACAGCAATTCGAAGCCTCGGCCTGCGGCTCGCAATTGCTGCGCTGCTCACCACACTCGTTGCTGTAGGTCTTGGCTACTGGGCAAGCAAGTATGCGCTCCGACCGCTCAATCGAATCAGAGATGCCGCCGAATCAGTTGCCCTAGGACAACTTGATACCCGCATTGAGTACGCCGACTACGCAGCCGATCCAGACTTAGCACCACTCGTTGCCAACTTCAACGACATGGTAAGTGCTCTTCAGGAGCGAATTAATCGCGACGCACGCTTTGCTAGCGATGTCAGCCACGAACTTCGCTCCCCGTTAACCACGCTCAACGCATCCATTGAAGTTCTGCAAAATACCCGAGAGGTGCTGCCCGAGAGATCTCAACAAGCCCTCGACCTGCTGTCTTTAGACATGGGCCGTTTCACGCAGCTTGTTGAGGACCTCTTGGAGATCTCTCGGTTTGATGCTGGAGCAGTGCGACTCGAACTTGATGCCGTAGCGCTCGTTCCGACCGTCGAGGCTGCTGTTCGAATCGTGGCTCACTCCTCACTACCAGTCGAGGCCGACCCGGAACTGACCGACGTCGTGATTGCCTGCGATAAGCGTCGACTCATGCGCATTCTGGCCAATTTCATTGACAATGCACGCAAATATGCTGACGGTGCAACGAGCGTGACGGTGGAACTCCATGAACCCGATCACCTAGGAATCATTCTGTCGGCACCCACCGTGCGTATCTCGGTAGAGGACAGCGGCCCAGGCGTGCCCGAGTCCGAGCGGGAGAAGATATTCGACCGATTCAACCGCGGCGATCAGGGTGGCAGTCGGGGAATCGACATGGGTGTGGGTCTCGGGCTGGCGCTAGCCGCGGAACACGCCCGACTTCAGGGAGGCAACGTCTGGGTTGAGGATCGCCATGATGGCGCTCAAGGCTCGCGTTTCGTTTTGGAACTTCCGATGATCGAGGCCCTTGAGGCCGACGACCCGGAGGATCTTGCTGCCGTCACCCCCGCCGAGGCTGAGACCTTTGCACTCACGGGTCAGATGCCGGCGATTCGTCTTGATGAGACCTCGGACCCAACCTCATGAAACACTCCGGCCTAGTGCGCAGTGCCATCGGACTGACGCTTTGTGTGCTCAGTTCCTGTGGGGTTGGAGTGGATTCGAATCCGAGAGTGCTGCAACCGAGTAGTTCGACCTCGACAACTCCTGCAGGACCTACAGCCGGAAGAGTCACTTCAGTGTTGTATTTCGTCAACGACGGATCACTGGTTCCTCAGATTTCAGAACTCTCTGACCGTAGCCTGCAAACGGTGCTCGAAGCTGAGTTGCTTCCACCAAAGGCTGGGTCCGAGATGGATGGAACCCTCACTTCGATTCCTGCCGGAACCCGGTTGATCGACCTGCGAGAAGTGGGTGACACCTTAACGATGAACCTCTCGAGCGAGTTCGACAACGTGGTAGGTCTCTCGCGTCAACAGGCGATCGGGCAACTCGTCCTCACAGCTACAGAGCGTTCCAACGTAAACACCCTGAGATTTGAGATCAACGGCGATCCAATCCAGATCAGCACACCTGCTCGCGGAGACTCAGGAACAGTCACCGCTTGCGACTTCACTCCCCTACTTGCCACAGAGGACGACGCCATCAATGCCGGCCTTGACACTGAGACGAACCGAATTTTAGTTGCCCGACGGGTCAGTTTACAGACGAGTTGCTAAGGCCTAGGCCTACCGTTACCCCGCAAAGAACGGCGCAACGACCTGCTCATAAAAGTCTAGATCTACTCTCTTTGGGTGACTCACGGCTGCGTTTAGATCAACTCGGCAGATGGTGTCGGCCTGCAGAGCCACCATCTTGCCCCAGTCGCCCTCAGCCGCAGCATCTGCGGCCGCTACTCCAAAGCGGGTTGCCAAAATTCGGTCGAATGCTGTTGGGGTTCCACCTCGCTGGATATAGCCCAAGGTGGTCACGCGTGTCTCCAGCCCCGTGCGGCCCTCGATCTCTGATGCGAGGACCTGGCCGATGCCACCGAGGCGTTCATGACCAAAGCGGTCAACCTCATACTCTGCGGTCTTCATTGACCCAGCCGCAGGCTGCGCCCCTTCTGCAACGACCAAAATCGACGCGAACCTATTTCCACTGTGTCTGAGAGTCAGCGCCGCGCAGATCTCTTCGATCTGAAACGGAACCTCGGGAATCAGGGTCAACGTGGCCCCGCCCGCAAGCCCAGCTCGAACTGCGATATGGCCTGTATGGCGACCCATCACCTCTACCACCATCACACGATCATGCGCCTCGGCTGTTGTGTGAAGGCGGTCAATTGCAGAGGTAGCCACATGGACAGCGGTATCAAAACCAAAGGTCAATTCGGTTGCAGAAATATCGTTATCAATTGTCTTTGGGACACCAATGCAGGCCACACCGTCGGCCATCAGGTCACGTGCAGCGCCGAGGGAGCCGTCGCCGCCTATCACCACAAAGCCATCAAGCTGATGGCGCTTCTGTGCCTCTGCGACGCGCTCAACACCGTCGGGGAACTGATACGGCTGGATCCTTGATGTGCCCAAGATGGTCCCGCCACGAGGCAAAATCCCCCTGCATCGTTCGATGTCAAGCACCTCGAAATCGTCTTCAAGAACCCCCCGCCACGCATCTCGGAACCCAAGAACAGTTCCGCCGTGGACTTTTTCGGTTTTGCGGACAAGCGCCCGAATAACCGCGTTCAGGCCCGGGCAATCTCCACCAGAAGTCAGCACGCCAATTCGCATCAACGCAGGATAGGCCGCAAAAAAGAGATGAGTCAGGTAACTCCTGTCTCGCTAGTGTGACAAGTCATGTCTCAACCTTCTGCCGACAATGCAGTCATCATCACAATCGATGCAGGAACCACTGGCGTACGCGCCTTTGCCGTCGACCTAGACGGCCACCCCGTCGGACGTCGTTACCAAGAGTTCACGCAGTACTTTCCCCAGCCAGGCTGGGTGGAACACGACGCAGCCGAAATATGGAGTGTCACGCAGAAGGTCCTTCATGAGCTCGTAACGGAACTTGGCAGAACAGTCGCAGCGGTCGGAATCACCGATCAACGAGAAACTATCGTCGCATGGAACCGTCGCACGGGAAGCCCTCTGCATGCTGCCATTGTTTGGCAGGACCGCAGAACGGCAAAGCGCTGCGAAGAACTTGTTTCCCAAGGGGAACTGCCAGCAATTCGTGCAACGACCGGACTCGTGCTTGACCCATACTTCTCGGCTTCGAAGATTGAGTGGTTGCTCACCCAGGGTCAGGTCTCTGCTGATCAGGACCTGATGCTCGGAACTATTGACTCTTGGCTCTTGTGGAACCTGACTGGCGGTGCAGCCCATCTCACCGACCCCTCGAATGCAAGTCGAACCATGTTGTTCGATATTCGCTCTGGGGGCTGGTCAGAAGACCTCTGTGAGCTGTTTGGCGTTCCCATCACGGCTCTGCCGCAGGTGCGACCCTCGGCAGGACTGTTTGGCACCACAGTCGCTAGCTCTGGGCTTCCTGCGGGAATTCCAATTACGGGAATTGTCGGCGATCAGCAAGCCGCACTTTTTGGGCAAGCCTGCGTGCACCCAGGAATGGCCAAGAACACCTACGGCACAGGCTCTTTCGTGCTCATGAATGTTGGATCGACCTGCCCCGAACCCAGCGAAGGGCTGCTCACTACCGTGGCTTGGACCCTGCCCGAACGAATGCTCAGCAACGGAACAAGCAGCAACGGAACAAGCAGCAACGGAACAAGCAGCAGTGGGCTCACCACCCAGTACGCATTAGAGGGATCGATCTTTGCAACGGGTGCTGCCGTGCAATGGCTTCGAGACGGACTGGGCATCATCGAAGAGGCCGCAGAGATTGGACCGCTCGCAGCATCGGTGCCTGACAGCGGCGGAGTGGTCTTAGTGCCCGCCTTCGCAGGCCTCGGCTCTCCCTACTGGGACCCCTATGCTCGCGGCACCGTTGTTGGCATCACTCGGGGGTCGGGGCGTGCTCAGTTTGCCCGTGCCGTTGTTGAGTCCATGGCGTATCAAACCCGAGACGTGGTTGACGCCATGACGGCAGCTAGTGGAACCCAACTTGAAGAACTTCGAGTAGACGGTGGGGCCTCGGTCATGCCGCTGCTATTGCAACTTCAAGCCGACCAACTCGGGGTGACCGTGCTGCGCTCATCGGTAGCCGAGACAACAGCGCTCGGCGCCTCGTACATGGCTGGCCTAGGCGCAGAGATCTGGTCTGACTTGTCAGAAGTGTCTCAGCACTGGCAAGCAGATGCGCAAGTAGAGCCAAGCGAAGATTCCTCGGAAGCCAACGCCGCATACGCTCAGTGGCTACGCGCTGTGGAACGGAGCCGGAGTTGGGTCAGTTCGTAGAGAACGGCCCACAAACTGAGCCACATTTTTCTACAGCAACGCGCATAATGCCTCGAGCACTGCACGCTCCCTTGCTCGAATCGGCAAGCGTCCACGGCTGACTAGCAACTTGAGGTTGGGATCCGGTAGTGCTGTCACCGCTAACTCATCGTGATCGCTCGTGGTGCCGCTTGTTGTGACACCGGCGATGAAGGCGCAGAGCCATTTTTCGCTCGGCACTCCCTCTCCAGAAGGTGCAATCATTCCATCGACTTCTAGATCGACCACTACTGCCCAGTCCGCTCCGATCAAACTCCGTGCACCATGAACGAGTGTGGCCAATGCGGCGCTCGAAGAATCACACCTCTGAATGGCCCCAGCCACCTGCAAAGCTTCAATCGCAGGGTCTGAGGGGGGACCATCAAGCTCGCGAATGTCTTCAACATCTACGCCCTCGACCTGGGCGATTTCTGCAAGCAGTAGATCGACTGATTCGCCGTCGGGTAACTCGATGACCAAATCATCCACCGCACGTCCAGCACCACGCTCAATGATGTCGATCCCAATAACATCTGCGCGCACCGCTCCGATACGCGTTGCTACAGCCCCTAATGCTCCCGGGCGATCAGGGATCCAAACTCGAAGCACATAGGTAGCCATAGCGGAAAATCTAGGCCAAGTAGATGGCCACACTGTTTCGTAGCGGTGAACCAAGACCCCTCAACCGCCGACTACTCGTAGATGCTGGGATCATTGCTAGGTTAAGACAAATGTCACGAAAGCTCACTCCTCGTGGAAAACAACGACGGGCACAGCTGATTGCCTTTGCTACTCATGAGTTCGCCGAGAAGGGCTATCACCTGACTTCAGTGGCAGACATCGTCGATGGCCTAGGCGTTGGAAAGGGAGTCTTCTACTGGTACTTCTCGTCTAAAGAGGAACTCTTCGTCGAGATCATGCGCACCTCGCAGCGGGGAATGCGCCGACGTCAACAAGAAGCGATAGCCGGAGTCGATGATCCTGTCAGGCGAATAGAGCTTGGCATCCGAGCTGCTGTGCTTTGGCTTGCAGAACACAATGACCTACGAAGGCTCTTTGAGTTCGCTCGTACTGAGGGAACCTTCAAAGAGTCGATGAGAAGCGGACAAGCAGTGCTTGTCGGCGATGCTCAGGTCCACCTTGAAGAGGCAATCGCCCAAGGCAGGATTCCGGATCGTGACCCCGAAGCGCTCGCCTTTGCCATCATCGGCGTTTCCAACCAGTTGACCAATGTCTACATTGACGGCCGAGGCGAAGATCCAGAAGTGGTGGCCGACTTAGTGGTCTCGTTCTGCAGAGATGGAATCGGCGTTACGGCTCAGGGTTAAGCGAGCTTCGGCAGCGCTCGCTTGAGGTTGCGCACGGCCTGATTGATGCGTTGTTCATTCTCAATCAGCGCGAAGCGAACATTGCCCTCACCCCCGGGGCCAAACCCCACGCCAGGCGAGAGCGCTACTCCTGCTTCGCGCACCAAGAAGGAACAAAATTCCACCGAACCCATCTCTGCATAAGGCTCAGGAATTGGCGCCCACGCAAACATGGTGCCCATCGGCGGCTCCATCTGCCAGCCAATTCGAGCTAGGCCAGAGCACAGCGCATCACGACGCACTTGGTAGATCTCATTCACCTCTACTGGAAAGTCCTGCATCTCGTTGAGCGTGACAGTGGCCGCAATCTGAATGGGCTGAAAGGTCCCGTAATCCAGATAGGACTTGAGCTTCGCAAGGGCTGCGATTACCTGCGGGTTGCCCAACATGAAAGCCATTCGCCAACCGGCCATCGAGAACGATTTGGTCATCGAATACAGCTCGACTGCGACTTCCTTGGCACCCTCGGCCTGAAGAATGGACGGCGGTCGATACCCGTCAAATCCCAAGTCGGCATAGGCGTTGTCGTGTACCAAAATGACATCTCGTTCACGCGCAAAATCAACGACTCGCTGCATGAAGGCAAGGTCAACACAAGTTGTCGTTGGGTTATGCGGAAAGGACAACACAATGACTCGTGGCCGGGGGTAGGAGTACTCCCAAGCCTCGACCATGTTCTCAAAGAACTCATCCCCGGTTCCGAGTGGGATCTCTCGGACATTGGCTCCGGCAAAGAGCGGGCCAAAGATATGAATCGGGTAACTAGGCGAGGGAACCAGAGCGGCGTCTCCGTGTTCGAGCAGCACCCACATCAGGTGACTGAAGCCTTCCTTTGCGCCGATCGTTGTGATGACCTCCGTATCAGGGTCGATATCGACGTCGAAACGATGCTTGTAGTAGCTCGCCGCCGCTTCACGCAGCTTCGGGATCCCGCGTGAAGCCGAGTAACGGTGGTTTCGCTCGTTTTGAGCGGCCTCGCAGAGTTTCTCTACCGCAATTGGCGGCGAGGGAAGGTCTGGGTTTCCAAATCCAAGGTCAATGATGTCTGCGCCATCGCGTCGCGCTGCAACCTTCAGCGAATCAATAATCGTGAAAACATACGGGGGAAGCGAAGTAATTCGACGGAACTCCATACCCGTACGCTACTCCTCCATTCAGAGCCGCTTAGGAACCTGAACCAGCAAGCAGTTCGGAAGCTAGCAACGCTGCTCCGAGCGCCCCAGCCTCTGGGCCAAGAGGAGCCGAGAGAATCTTCACGGTTCGATCTCGTGATGCCGCTGGAAAGCGATCCACAAGGTCTTGTTGAACAAGCGCTGTGAGTTCATCGCCCACAGCAGCGAGCCCTCCACCAATGACAATCACTTCGGGGTCGAGTAAAAGAATTAAATTTGCTAGACCGAGCGCTACATAGCCGGCAAACTCGGCAAATATTCTCGATGCTCCGGTATCGCCCTCTTGCATCAGCTCAGTAATAATCTCGCCGTCGATACCCTCGACCGAACCAGCGCGAGCTAACACCACATCTGCCAAACCAGCGGCCGCGGCGGTCCGGCCGAGCCAGCCCAAACCAGAACCCGAGGCGTAGCGCTCCCAACAACCCCTCTGCCCACATGGACACTCGGGCCCAGCTGGGTTTATCACCATGTGACCCGGCTCCCCCGCAAAGCCATTGGCCCCTCTGTAGAGGTCTCCGTCGAGCACGATTCCGCCTCCGATGCCCGTTCCTAGCGTGATGGCGAGGATCGAGCCAGTGCGGGTGCCAAACAGTGACTGAGCTGCAACTGCTACACAATTGGCGTCATTGTCGATTGCTACGGGAACACCAAAACGAGCACTCAGTGCCGCCCCGACATCAAGCCCAATAAGCCCCGCGGCGTTTGGTGCCGAGCGGGCAATACCATCACGGCCGATGAACCCCGCTAGCCCTACCCCAATTGCATCAACTTGCTGATCGGATCGGTCTATCAGTGCAGCAGCTGCGATCTCGATCTGAGAGAGCACAGCTTGTTCATGAGAGGAAGAGCCTACGAGTTCACGGTCCTGAACCTCGGGTTGCATGGCAGAGGATTCTGAAACAGGCAGAACTACGCGAGCCGCCAAGGTTTTTGTACCCCCAACGTCAACCCCAATGACATTTCGTATTTGCTCGTCAGAAACCATTGCGTTGAAGTGGATCACAGTATGGCTATCTGGGCCAGTACAAACCGAGTTTCGCTACTCGTTGAGCTGTCAGAACTGAATGGCCAAGGCAGGGAACCTGCCCGACTGTGCCTGCTCAAAGAGCCATTCGTGGTCACTCAAGATGACTAATTGCACAACCGCCGACATCTCTTGCATCCTCTGAATGACCTGATGTTGCGCAAGAGGATCGCTCGGCAGAGCATCAATAAGCAACGGCACTGAGCCCAAAAACGAGACCGCCCGCTGTTGTGCAACGCGTTCGATCAGAGTCCATTCACAATCATCTGCAAGTGAACGTTCGGCATCCACTGGACTGCCTGCTCGATACCTCGGAGGCAGCTGCGGTTGCGCACGCACTTCCTGGGCCTGCAGGTTTTTAAGTTGTGCTGCATGTAGCTGGGCTTCATGCAGTTGTGCTGCATGAAGCTGTGCTTCTTGTAGCTGTGCCTCGTGGAGTTGCGCTTGGGCCTCGGCGAGCGCACCGAGCAATTCACGCTCCTGGCCCCTTACCTGCAGTTCTTTATCTCTCAGGTCAGCCAAGTTTGTCATTGACTGATCATGCAGAGCAGCCCGAGACTGAGCATCCACCATGCGATCCATCACGGCATCCAACTCGGCTTCAACCTGCGCCCATTGACTCACATCGTTTGGCTGAGGTTCCTCTGCCTCAGTGACTACAATTTGAGCCCTGAGATCCTGCATCTGAGATCGCGTGCTCGCAACCCAATCCGCTGGATCTTGAAACACCGCTAGCCAAAGATCAACCACACGAAGCAAGTCTTCACCGGTACCGGTCCAAGCTTGAGAATCGAGCCACGTTTCGTTCAGAACAGGCCCGGCAGCCCTCTCGACCGCTACTCGAAGCCTCTCCGCCACCAGATGCACTTCGGCTGTATCAATGACTGCGGCAGCTACCTTTCGCTCCCGTAAGAGAGTGACTACCGCTCGCACATTCTCTGCGCGTTGAGCATCTGTTGCAGTGGCAGACATCGGCTCAGCTGGAACCTCAGAACTGGGATCGATGGAGTCAGTTGCCAAGAGCTCAGAAGCGCTCTGCAGCATGACTGAGAGTTCCATCTCTGCGAGCTCAAGGTCTTGCGGATCAGGAGACTCCAGGATCAACTGTTGCAACTCTTGTTGGAATTGCTGCACCCGTCGCATGGCGCTCTCTCGACGCGCTGAGCGTTCAAGGTCTGTCTTCACCAGCGGGATTCCGCGCACGTAGTCGCTATAGGACTCGTACCCCAAGCGCTTGAGCACCTGTGACTCTTCTGCTCGAAGCTCCTGCAGGGTCACAGGTGGCTGCAGGTCGAATGTAGACATCGTTGTTGGATACGAAAAGATCTCTGTTCGAAGCTGTTCGAGTCGCTCTAGGTCATCTGCGTTGGGCAGCGGAGACAAACTCGCAGAGGTGCTCGCAACGAGATCCACCTGAGCTGCATCCAAGTTCTGCTCAGCCTCAACTCGCCGAGAGGTAGCTGCTACCGCACGGTCAGTAATCTCACGCAGATTTCGCAAGGAGTTGTAGATTCGAACGGCAAGCTCCTGAGCAACCGGGTCAGGAACCAAGCTGGCTGTCAGTAGCCCTTTGAGTTCATCTCGAGCAGCGCAAACTTCATGCAGATCGAGCGAGGCGACCATGTCGAGTTTTTCGCTCAACACACTGACCTCGGCGTGCAGTTCCTCACGACGAGCATCTAGACGTTGGCGCTCCCATTCGAATTCGGCTCTCAACACCGCGCGGCGTGCCTCAAGTTCGTCGATCTGAATTCGACACAGACCAAGCTCAGAGGCTGCTTCGGCATCAAGCCCGCTCCGTACTTGTTCCATGCTGTCCGCTAGAGCGCTGAGAGCCGCAATCACCTGCTGCAACTCCTCGCGATGCGCATCCACTCGCTGCTGAATCCCAGCTACGACTGATGAGCGGTCACTGCCAGCAAATACAGGCTGCGGTGTCGGTTCAGACTGCGGTGTCGGTTCAGACTGCGGTGTCGGTTCAGACTGCGGTGCAGGTTCAGACTGCGGTGTTGGCGACCACTGGAGAACTGCATTTACAAAAGGGTCAAGCTGAAGGCCCTGAAGCGTGAGTTGGTCAAGCGCTAACTGCACCCCACCCACCTCGATCATCCCCGAGCAGTCCAACGACTCAGGGGAAGAAAAGGCCTGAAACAGCTCGATCAGTTTGCGGCGCATCTCGGGCGTCGCGCCGCGCAAAACCGTCAGCTGAGGGTGCAACTGAATAGATGCCCCTTGTGGAGCTAGGTGGTCAATGCGTAGCAGTTTCATCAGGTTCTTGTGTATCTGTCGGCCGAAACCGGCAGTGACTAAATATTGCGGGTCAAGTAATTCTCAACTACTGGCTCAAGCGCTACTGGCTCAATCAACTACTGGCTCAATCAACTGTGATGCGGCGAACTCGTGAAGAAGGCGGAGTTCTCTGCTGAGCCGAGTACGGCTCTTCCGTCGTTTCTGGCTCTGCCGTTAGATCTGGCTCGGACTCTTCATCAGGCTCGGCGGTTGGCTCTGTGCCTGCCGTTGGCTCTGTGCCGGCCGCTGGCTCTGAATCTGAATCTGAATCTGAATCTGGATCTGGCTCTGAATCTTCATCTGGCTCTGGCCAGGCGCTGCGCTCCCACGGCTGCTCTGGCTTCCTGAAGCTACCCTTCACCATCTCGGTCAC
>CAEZYU010000031.1_pt1 | contig 20059 bp, 13 predicted proteins | sample 7265681 | NCBI WGS metagenome assembly CAEZYU01 (sample SAMEA6813940, study PRJEB35770) | freshwater metagenome | biome: Freshwater; feature: Freshwater reservoir; material: water | place: Czech Republic | collected 2017-04-14 | depth 30m m | reverse complement strand
CACCACGTCGCCAGACCAACCGATGCATGCCGCAAAGCTTCCCTGTTCAAGATCGTCTACGTAGTCGTTTCCGGTGAACTGCCGGATCTGACCGGAATCTACGCCTTCTCGCAGCTTGTCGAAGGCGGGCTGGAACTTCTCAAACGTGGGCGTTGCCAGATCAATTCCAAGCGACATTGCAATCAGTCCGATGGTGTCGCGCATCTCGGAAAGCATCCCGATCTTGCCTTTGAACGCCGGGTCGAAGAGATCATTCACAGAGTTCAGCTCACGGCCAGTCACGGACTTGTTGTAGGCAATGCCTGCCATACCGGCCTGCCACGGGAGTGAGTACTCGCCAGTTGGGTCTGATGGTGGTTTGGTGAGTGATTCAATCAGGTTCGCAGAGTTGGGAATCTTGTCGAGAGGAAGTTTCTCTACCCAACCGAGGTTCGTCAGACGCCCTGCCATCCAGAAGGTGAGCGCAATGATGTCTGGGCCGATCGGCTTGCCCTTCGAAAGCAGTGGCTGAATCTTGGCGAAATACTCGTTGTTGTCGTTAATGCCTTCGGTGTATTTGATCTTTTGCCCCGAGGCTTTTTCGAATGATGCAAGGGTGCCACCCTTGCCGTACAACTCGCCCTCGGGCTTATCGATATAGAGCGTCCAGTTGTCGAACCAGAGCTCGTTGTCAGCCGAGGACGCATCGTCACCGCCGCCGCTACTGCAGGCCGCAAGCAGTGCTGGCCCAAGTGCCAGACCTCCTAGGGCTAAACCAGAGGTACCTAAGAATTTTCTGCGACTCAGATCTGCTTGGTTTGTAGCGGATGAGGTTTGGAGTTTGCGCTTTGTCACTGTTCTCTCGTTTCTTCTCTGGTTAGTTTGATTCCGTAATGCCGGCATCTTCGGGGTTGATTGCTTCGGGCACCAGGTAGGCGCCTTCATAGGCCCAAGTCATATCAACTCGTGACCCCACGGTCAGTCGAGCGGGGTCATCCTCGGGGCCAAGGTGTGCAATAAGGGCTGAGCCCAGATCTGTCTGAACCTCGCATCGAACCACAGGCCCCTGAAACACCAGGCTGGTAACCGTGGTGGGGATACTTCCACCGGCTACTCCCTCTACTGGGGCAAAGCTGGGAACGAGCCGCTCGGGGCGAATCATGAGAGTGACCTCTGATCCGGGCTGATACGTGCGATCACCGCTCGGGACGTTGAACTGAGCCCCGGTCCTAGAGTCGACGGTGACGGTGGTGGCATCTTGGCTTTTGACGGTGACAGGCAACAGGTTTGCTGTGCCGATAAACCCGGCCACAAAGGCAGTACCTGGTTGGTGGTAAATCTGCGTGGGGGTACCGATCTGATCGGTACGACCCTGTGTCATGACTGCAATCCGATCAGACATCGTGAGCGCTTCTTCTTGGTCATGAGTAACAAAGATGAAGGTAATGCCAACCTCTCGCTGAATTCGTTTGAGTTCAAGTTGCATTGCTTGGCGCAGCTTGAGATCAAGGGCACCTAGTGGTTCATCGAGTAACAACGCCTTGGGAAGGTTGACAAGGGCTCGGGCCAGCGCAATGCGCTGCTGCTGACCGCCAGAAAGCTGGTTGGGCCGCCGCTTTGCATACTCAGGTAAGCGAACAATCTCTAGCAAGTCGGTCACTCGCTTCGTTACCTCGGCCTCGGGAACTTTGGAGTTTCGAAGGCCGAAGGCAACATTGTCGAACACAGACATATGCGGAAAGAGCGCGTAATTCTGAAAGACGGTATTGACGTTTCTTTTGTGTGGAGGAGTCTGTGACACGTCCACGCCATCAAGCAGGATTCGTCCGGAGGTGGGTTGTTCGAACCCGGCGATCATTCGCAGAGTTGTGGTCTTTCCGCAACCCGATGGTCCGAGCATTGAAAAGAATTCGCCTTCTGCAATATCAAAATCGGCACACTCAACAGCGGTGTAGTCACCAAACTTTTTGACTACGTTCTCTAAACGAATCACTACATCGGCGGTGCCAGTCTCTGCAGCACTGATTCCGTGGATCCCTCCACCGCCCTGAAGTGCTTGACTCATTCGTGGTCACCTGTACCATTTCCTGCGAGATCAGTAGTAAATAACAGCTTTTACAACGATGTTCTTGTAAAACTAGTTTGAGCGGTCATCAGAGCTCTGAATGAACTCTGATCTAACTGCAAGCAACTTAGAACTTCTAGGGGACCGATGATGCCAAATGTGGAAGTACGAAACGAAAACTTCATAGGGGGAGGTTGGAGACCTTCGGGTTCTGCTCAGATGAGTTCGGTGGTGGATCCCTCAACAGCTAGGGAAATCTTTGCTGCTCCGCTTTCGGATGCACAAGATGTTGACCTTGCTGTGACTGCTGCTGCCGAGGCGTTTGTCTCTTGGAGCAGGACCACGCCATTGGAGCGCGCTACAGCGATGTTCAAGCTGGCCGATCTGATCGAGGCACGAGCCGATGACCTGATCGCCATTGAATCGCTCAACGCCGGCAAACCTGTGTCGGCAACTGGTGATGAGATCTCGGCCACTGCTGATTGCTTCAGGTTCTTTGCTGGGGCTGCTCGCACGATGGAGACTCAGGCTGCTGGTGAATACATGGAGGGATTCACCTCGATGTTGCGCAGAGAGCCAGTTGGTGTGATTGCCTCGATCACACCGTGGAACTATCCGCTCATGATGGCAGCTTGGAAGCTCGGCCCTGCCTTGGCTGCTGGTTGCACCGTGGTGCTCAAGCCCTCTGACCTCACTCCGATGTCTTCACTGTTGCTCGCTGAACTCACCCAAGATGTGTTCCCCCCAGGAGTGTTCAATCTTGTCTGCGGAGACGGGGCTACCACTGGAGTGGCACTGACGACCCATCCCCTCGTTGACATGATCTCGGTCACGGGTTCGGTAGGCACCGGCAAAGCCATCGCGCGAGCTGCGGCCGACTCACTCAAACGAGTTCACTTGGAACTTGGCGGTAAGGCACCCGTGCTGGTTTTTGATGATGCCGACTTGGCAAAGGTGGCTGAGGCAATCAAGGTGGGCTCCTTCTGGAACGCGGGCCAGGACTGCACTGCAGCAGCGAGAGTGATTGTGGCCGACGGGATTCATGACGACGCAGTTGATGCAATTGCGCAGGCGGCCAGATCGCTAGTTGTTGGCCCCACAGGGGATGAGTCCACAGAGCTCGGCCCGGTGATTTCTGCCGCGCAACGCGATCGCGTTGGTGGTTTTGTGGAGCGAGCCTGTGCCGAAGGTGCAGTGGCCGTAACGGGTGGGGCAACTCGCTCAGGTGACGGGTTCTACTACGAGCCGTCGGTGCTCGTCGGTGTAGATCAGCGCTCAGAGATTGTGCAGCGTGAAGTGTTTGGCCCTGTTGTGACCGTTCAAAGAGCCAGCAGCGTAGATCAAGCAATAAAGATGGCAAACGACAGTGATTACGGCCTCGCAGCCTCTGTGTTTACTAACGATGTTGGCACTGCAATGCAGGCAAGCGCTCAACTGCGCTTTGGCACCGTGTGGGTAAATGATCACATTCCGTTGGTTCCAGAAATGCCCCATGGCGGCTTCAAACAATCAGGCTACGGAAAAGACATGAGCCAATACGCGGTGGAGCATTACACCGAACTCAAGCATGTGATGGTGAAGTGGTGAGCTCCCCCGTTGAGAGTGAATTCAGTGCGCGAGCCAAGCAGATTGCTGCAGAGGAGATGCCAAGACTTCTAGCTCGAACCACAGCCTCAAAGGCGCTGTACGAGCGAGCGCTGCATTCCATGCCAGGAGGGGTTGCATCGAGCTTTCAGCTGGGCGACCCCTACCCCGTGTATTTACGAAGCGGTAAGGGCTCTCTGGTCTGCGACGTTGATAACAATGAATACGTTGACTTTCACAACGGCTTTGGCACCATGGCTGTTGGTCATGCCCACCCTGTCATTGTCGAGGCGATTACCACTGCGGCTCAGTCGGGAACTCACTTTGCGGTGACAGTTGAAAAAACGGTTGCTCTGGCCGAGGAACTCTGTCGGCGCTTCTCGGTGGATCAGGTGCGATTTACCAATTCAGGAACAGAGTCCACCAGTACGGCAATTCGGGTGGCTCGCGCCGCTACTGGCCGTGACGTGATCGCCAAGATCGAGGGCTCGTATCATGGCCACGTAGATCAGTTGATGTACTCGGTGTTGCCAGGGGCCGATGTGATGGGTGGTCGAGATGCTCCCGTGGCGACTCCGAAGTCCAAGGGGGTGCCCGCCGGAATGTCTCAGTGGATCCGAGTTGTTCCCTTCAACGATGCAACTGCGCTTGAGCGTCTATTCGAGGCCGAGGGTAACCAGATTGCTGCGCTCATCATGGAACCAGTGATGATGAACATCGGCATCGTGGTTCCGCAGCCCGGATACCTAGAACAAGTGCGTGAGATCTGCACTCGCTATGGAGTAGTCCTTATCTTCGATGAAGTGAAGTGCGGAGGAACCATCGCCGAGGGTGGCGCTCAGCAACGCTTTGGAGTCGAGGCAGACCTGGCGTGTTGGGCGAAATCTATTGGTGGAGGAACTCCGCTTGGAGCGTTTGGTGGCAGGGCCGACATCATGGATCAGATCAACCAAGGAGCTGCCCATCAGGGCACGTATAACGGCAATCCGCTTTCAGTTGCAGCAGGACTCGCAACGCTCACTCAGGTGCTTACCGCCGAGGCTTATACAAAGTTCGACCGCCTTGGGGCTCGCCTAGCGGGAGGGATCCAATCGATCATTGACGAGTACCAACTGCCGGCCCATACGGTGGATCTTGGCTGCAAAGGTTGCATCTCATATCGCTCCCAGCCGCTCACGAGCTATCGGGATTTTCTGGAAACAGATCTGAGCATCTATGAGGCCAGCTACCCGTGGATGGTCAACCGCGGAGTCTTCATGACTCCCGGAGACGAAGAACAGTGGACGCTCTCTGTGCAACATGAAGACGAAGACATTGATCGCTACGTTGATGCTTTCGCGGCCTTTGCTGCCGAGCTGACCCGATAGGGATGAGCGAGTACTCATCTCGGAGTTTTTGGTTGGACTCCTGCGGGGATGACCTCACCCCGAGGCCTTCTCTGTCTCAGAACGTGTCTGCCGATGTGGCCATAGTTGGCGGTGGGCTCACAGGCCTGTGGGCTGCGCACTATCTCAGCGCTCAGTCCCCGGGGCTTCGGATTGCGCTACTCGAGGCCGAGATCTGTGGCTTTGGTGCATCGGGGCGTAACGGCGGGTGGTGTTCTTCGCTGTTTCCGGCGTCATTGGATCAGTTAGCTGCCATGAGCACAAGCCCGTCCATGGAAGGTCAACGGGCTCATGCCATTGCTCAGTATCGGGCGATGATCGACACCGTCAGCGAGGTCGAGCGTGCAGCAAGACAGTTGGGAATCGATGCAGATTTTGCTCGTGGCGGAACCTTGACTTTGGCCACGAACCCAGCACACGTTCCACGTTTGCAGGCCCAAGTTGCTCATCAGCAGGCCTGGGGATTTGGCAATGATGATCTTCGCTGGATGTCACCAGAGCAGACTGCAGAGCGCGTTCGGGTTCCTGATATTTCGGGTGCGGTATTCAGCCCCCATTGTGCGGCGGTGCAGCCAGCGAAGCTGGTCCGCGGGTTGGCTAGTGCTGTTGAGCGAGCTGGGGTGAAAATCTATGAAGACAGCAGGGTGACATCGATGAGCCCCGGAAAGGTGCAGACACATCAGGGCTCAGTCAGTGCCGAGGTAGTTCTGCAATGCCTCGAGGGCTACACCCCGCTGATGCCCAAACAGCGGCGAAAGGTGGTGCCGCTCTACTCGCTCATGATTGCCACCGAGCCGTTATCAGATGAGATGTGGCAACAGATCGGATTAGCCCAACGTGAGACCTTTACTGACGGTCGGCACTTGTTGATCTATGGCCAACGAACAGCGGATGGTCGATTCGCCTTCGGTGGCCGCGGTGCTCCCTACCATTTTGGTTCTGCAGTTCGGGACCGATTCGATTCTGATTCGGGTGTATTTTCATCTCTGAGTTCGGTTCTACATGACCTTTTTCCGATCACGAAAGATGTCGCCATTACGCATCGCTGGGGCGGTCCACTTGCCGTACCTCGTGACTGGACCGCCTCTGTTCACTTCAATCGGGCAACCGGCATGGGAACTGCTGGCGGCTATGTAGGAGACGGACTCGCTACAACGAACCTTGCAGGGCGAACATTGGCTGACTTGGTGCTTGGCGTTGATTCCGATGTGGTGAATCTTCCTTGGGTCGGGCATTGCTCCCCCCGCTGGGAGCCGGAGCCGCTCAGATGGCTCGGCGTAAATGCCGGCCGAGGAATTGCAGGGTTTGCAGATCACTCTGAGCGCCTACGCCGCAAACCCGCGCGGATTGCTGAACGGGCAATGCGCTTGGTGACCGGGAGCCACTGACTCTGGCGACACCTGCCGAAGTTGTTCGCTAACTTGTGTGAGCTACTGCTCTTCAAAGAGAGAGGATTCAATGCCCTCGCAATCGCTTGACGCAATTGATCGCGCTCTGCTGAGCCTGCTCCAACTCGATGGGCGCCGGCCCTACACACAGTTGGCAAAAGAGGTTGGCCTGTCGGAGGCTGCCGTTCGCCAACGGGTTCAGCGATTACTTGATCACAAGACCATGCAGATCGTTGCTGTGACTGACCCGATGCAACTCGGGTTGAACCGCCAAGCAATGGTGCTGATCAAAGTTGACGGAAACGTTCGAGACGTTGCCGATCAGCTAGAAAAGATTGAAGAGGTCGATTACTTAGTGGTGACTGCTGGGTCGGTTGACCTTCTCGCCGAAGTAGTCGTCAGTGATGACGAAGCGTTGTTCTCACTTCTCAACGATCAGATACGCCAGATCCCTGGGGTGCGCTCTACGGAGACAATCATGTATCTCGGCCTGCGAAAGCAGACGTATCAGTGGGGAACCCGCTGAGCTTCGAACCGGAGACCGTCGAACCGGAGACCGTCGAACCAGAGCCTTTTGAGCTAGCAGCCTCGCGGGTACTGAGAGACTTAGCTGGTCCTAAAGCAACCCTGCGTGCAGATCAGCTTGCAGCGATTCGTGAGCTTGCAGTCAATCACCGCAGAGTCCTGTTGGTGCAGGCCACGGGCTGGGGAAAGTCGGCTGTGTATTGGATTGCTACCCAACTCCTGCGCCAGTCGGGATCGGGGCCCACATTGGTGGTTTCGCCCCTTCTCGCACTCATGCGCAATCAGGTGGCGGCAGCCAAGCGTGCCGGAATCCGAGCCGTCACAATCAATTCCTCGAACAGCGAGGATTGGCAGTCCATAGAGCAACTGATTCGCAGTGATCAGGTTGATGTGCTGCTGATCTCACCAGAGCGGCTCAATAACCCCCGGTTTCGACAAGATGTGTTACCTGCTCTTGCAGCAAGCATCGGCCTCTTGGTCATCGACGAGGCTCATTGCATCTCTGATTGGGGCCATGACTTTCGGCCCGATTATCGCCGGATAGCAGACGTGTTGTCTGGTCTTGCTCCTGACACTCCTGTACTCGCCGCAACGGCCACCGCAAACCAACGGGTCGAGGCCGATGTTGCTGCACAAATTGGTAGCAGTACCCTCACTTTTCGCGGCTCGCTGGACCGTCCGACCCTTCATCTCAGCGTGTTGCAGATTGCTACTCCCGCCGAGCGGCTCGCATGGATTGCTAGCTGGGTTCAGAGTAATCCTGGCCCAGGCTTTGTGTACTGCCTAACAGTGTCCGAGGCAGAGCGAACTGCCGCGTTTTTGGCCAGTAGGGGACTCTCCGTTCAGGCGTACACCGGCAGCACGCCCACTGCCGAGCGCGAGGCAATTGAAGCTTCGCTAGACGACGGCTCGCTTGCGTGCGTGGTTGCCACCTCGGCGCTGGGCATGGGTTACGACAACGCGCGCCTGGCCTACGTGATCCACCTTGGCTCCCCCTCTTCTCCGATTGCGTACTACCAGCAAGTCGGCAGAGCTGGTCGCGGCCTGGTGCATGCTCGGGTTGTATTACTGCCAACGAGCACAGAAGAAGAGATCTGGGCGTATTTTGCCTCTACTGCAATGCCACCGAAAGCAGTCGTGGAACAGGTGCTCGCTGCTCTTGGGTCATCGGGCCCGCTAACGGTGCTGGAGTTAGAGGCAGTCGTGAACCTTCGTCGAGGCCGCTTAGAGGCGCTGCTCAAAGTCCTTGACGTAGAGGGTGCAGTCGAGCGAACGGGGTCTCAGTGGCAGCGAAGCGAGATTCCATGGGAGTACGACACCGAACGCTATGAGCAACTCGCCGCGGCGCGCCGTAGCGAACAAGATGCCATGCGTCGCTATCAGCGCTCCCCGGGCTGTCGGCTGCGCTTCTTGCGAGAGCAGTTAGACGATCCTGCAGCCGAGGATTGTGGCCGCTGCGATGTGTGCGAAAACCGAGCCCTGTCAGACATGTCAGACGCAGCCCTTGCAGACGCAGCCCTGTCAGACCCAGCCCTGTCACGTGAAGTCTCTGTTGCGGATCAGGCTGCCGCAGTGCAGTTCTTACGTGAAGTGCCGGTGCCGATTGAGCCAAGAAAACAGTGGCCTCGGGGCGTTGTCGGCCGTAGCGGCAACATCGCGTCCAACAGCCGCCCCGAAGTTGGTAGAGCCCTTGCTTTTGGGACAGACCCCGGTTGGTCCGAGGTTGTCATGCCACTGTTTTCTGCCCCTGATGCACCTCCAACGCAAGAGGTCCTTGTGGGTCTTGCGGCAGTACTCAAATCTTGGCCGTGGCAACATCGCCCCACTTGGATTACCTGGGTCCCATCTCGGTCGCGGCCAGCGCTAGTCGAGGGATTGGCACACGGCTTGGGAGCGCTCGGAAAGTTAGAGGTACTCGCTGCGGTGCAACGAGTCTCAGTCGAAGCGCCGCCGCAGTCCAACATGGAGAATTCCGTTACCCAAGCAGCCAATGTGATCTCTGCTTTCACCTTTGGCCTGCCGAACGGAGAAGCGCTCCCTGCAGGCCCTTGCTTAGTGGTTGATGATTCGCTGCGGTCAGGCTGGACGATGACCGTCGTTGCAGAGGGTCTGCTGAACGCCGGTGCTGATCAGGTACTGCCGTTGGTGCTCTGGCGTCGCCCCTAATCCGCTCCCGCACTAATCCGCTCCGGCCTATTGGCTCCGGTAGCCTGCGGTCAAGATGATCACTGTTTCTGGCCTCACAAAATCTTTCGGTGGTCGCACCCTTTTCGAGGGAGTCACGTTCAAGCTCATGCCTGGCCGGCGCGTTGCCCTTGTTGGTGGCAACGGTGTGGGCAAGACCACCCTGTTAGAGATCATTGTTGGCGAACAACGGGCTGAGTCAGGTGAGGTACACGTTGGCAAGGACACACGCATTGGTTACTTGCCTCAGGAACTGACGGAACAGGTGCACGGCTCGGTCATCGAAGAGGTGCTGCGTGGCGCTGCTCATGTGACTGATCTTCAGAAGCAACTCCTGAGACTTGCCGATGAAGTTGCCGAGACTGGCCCCGAGGGGTCACATCCCGACCCCGAGGCTCAATCTGCTGCGCTTGATGCGTATGGAACAGCGCAGCATCATTTTGAAACCCTGGGCGGTTACGGGGTCGATGCCGAGGCTCGCCAAGTGCTCGCAGGCTTAGGGTTTTCTACCGAGGATGCTGACCGCTCGGTGCAGGAGCTCTCCGGCGGCTGGAGAATGCGCGTTGCGTTGGCCCGGCTCATGCTCTCGGCCCCCGACTTGTTAGTACTTGATGAGCCCACGAACCACCTTGATGTTGAATCGGTTTCTTGGCTTGAGCAGCACCTCGCTTCTTGGCCTGGCGCGATTCTCTTTGTCTCACACGACCGTGACTTTCTCGATGCGGTGGCCGAGCGGGTAGTAGAGGTGTCGCACGGCCGAGCTGTTGAATACGTTGGCGGATTTGCCGAGTTCATCGTTCAGCGCGAAGAACGCCTCGCTGCTGCCGAGGCAGCCGCAGCAGCCCAGCAAAAACAACTTGAATCCACTGAGCGTTTTATTGAACGATTCCGCTACAAGGCGACCAAAGCGCGTCAGGTGCAAAGCCGCGTGAAGGCACTAGAAAAACTCGAGCGTCTGCAACCACCGGAGCGTAAAGATTTAGTTGCAAGATTCGGTTTCCCTCCGCCACAGCGTTCGGCTCGCGTTGTTGTAGAAACCCGCAATGCCAGCGTGGGCTTCGATGGCCAAGCAGTGTTGAGTCACGTGGATCTGATAGTTGAACGCGGCCAAAAACTGGCGCTGATTGGTCCGAACGGTGCGGGCAAAACCACTCTGTTGCGTCTTCTACTTGGGCAGATTCCTGCGATGTCTGGCGAGGTAGAGATTGGGAACAACGTCGACATTGCAGAGTTCGCTCAGCATCAGGTCGATTCGTTGCGATTTGAGGCAACTGTTCTTGAGGAGTTTCGAGCTGCAGTCGGAGACGAGCATGGTCGCAACCTGCGGTCTGTTTTGGGAAGTTTTGGATTTCGCGGGGAGGCCGTGGATCGCCGCATAGCGGATCTTTCTGGAGGGGAGCGCACTCGCTTAGCGCTAGCCCGCATCATGGTCAATCCCGTGAACCTGTTGGTGCTCGATGAGCCGACAAACCACCTTGATCTGCCGAGTTGTGATGTGCTCGAAGATGCGCTGATTGCCTATCCCGGCACGGTGCTCTTGGTGACACATGATCGCTACTTGATTCGCTCCGTAGCTGATTCGTTGCTCGAGGTACGAGATGGCAGAGTGATCTTTCACCCAGAGGTCGATGAGGCTGTACTCGCGCCTAGTGGGGTCGCTGCGACTGCACGACCAGCAACTGTTTCGCCAGGGACCAAGCGCACCAGCAAACTCGAGACTCGCAAACTCACAGCCGAAGAACGCCAGAGCAAACAGAAGGCCTCGAAGGCACTCAAGCAACAGGTGCAGAAGCTCGAGCGAGCAATACAGGCCGCAGAAACGCAAGCCTCGCAACTTTCGGCGCAGCTTGCTGATCCAGAAATCTACGATGACCACGCACGGGTGCGTCAACTAGCGGAGGAACTTGACGTTGCCAAGGCAACTGCGGACCGCCTCTTGCAAGACTGGGAGCAAGCCCAGATCGAGCTTGAATCAGTCTTGGACTAATTCGGCCGTCGGTTTTTAGCCCTCGGTTTTTGCTGTGCCCGACTCTGCAAGATCCTTGGCCCATCGGTAGTCGGGTTTGCCAGATGGCGAACGCAAAATAACGTCGACCACATGGAGTTCTCTCGGAACTTTGTAGCCGGCAATATGGGTACGAGTGTGATCAACCAAATCCACCAGGCTGGCAGTCTGCCCCTCTCGGAACTGCACTACGGCGGCAACTTTTTGCCCCCATCGCTCGTCGCTTACGCCAATCACAGTGCAGTCGAATACTGCGGGATGCGCTTTGAGTGCTTGTTCGACCTCTTCAGGGAAAATCTTTTCTCCACCCGAGTTGATAGACACAGAGCCTCGGCCAAGCATGGTCATCTGCCCGGGGCCGGCCCATTGTGCAGAGTCCCCAGAGACTGCATAGCGCTTTCCGTCGGCGGCAATGATAAACGTCTCGGCAGTTTTCACGGGGTCGTTGTAGTAGCCCAACGGGATGTTTCCGCCACGACCGAGTTTGCCGATGCGGTGATCCCCATCGGGAATGATCTTGAGTTCCTCGTCAAGAATGACCACGTCGCGCCCCGCAGCCACCGTTGGCCCACCGGCGGTTGCCTTTGCACCTTTGCTGGCATACGTCAGACCGTTGAACCCAGACTCGGTTGAGCCGATCGAGTCAGTGATGATCAAGTTGGGGAACTGATCCAAGTAGCGATCTTTGACTGACTGTGAGAACAACGCAGCGCTTGAAGAGACCGAGATCAGTTGTGACAAATCCCAGCGGTCTGGTTCGGCGTCGAGTGCATCCACGAGCGGACGCGCCATGGCGTCGCCAGTAATGAGCACTGAGTTCACGCCTTCTGCAGCGAACAGAGTCCAGATTTCCTCGGGGTCAAACTTGCGAACCACGACAAGAGTGCTGCCCAAGAACCATTGGCTCAGCGTTGCAATCTGTGCCGCGCCGTGCATCAGCGGCGGGATGATGCAGAAAATCAAAGGTGTCTCACTGAGCGCTGCTTGCTCGGCGCGTGCGTACTCGCTCGCGACGCGCTCACCGGTGAGAGCGTCAATTCCTTGGCCAAGCGCAAAGAAAATATCTTCGCTGCGCCACATCACGCCCTTGGGCATGCCCGTAGTTCCACCGGTGTAGATCACATAGATGTCATCGGCGGATCGTTCAGCAAAGTCGCGGTTCGTCGACTGAGCGGCAACAGCATCAGAGAACGCAACCGAACCTAGAGCGGACACGTCAGCTCCAGAGTCATCCTCAATGTGAATGAACGTGGTGAGTTTGGGGGAGCGGTCCGCAACCGCGCTGAGGCGGCCGGCGTACTCCTGATCAAACACGCATGCCACAAGCTCTGCGTTGCCGATCAGGTACGAGAGTTCGTCCTCGACGTAGCGGTAGTTGACGTTGATGGGAACTGCTCGAATTTTGAGACACCCCAGCATGGCTTCGAGCCACTCGTGGGAGTTCTGAGCGTAAATTCCAACATGGTCATCTTTGACCACACCGCTAGCTGCTAGATGATGAGCTAGAGCATTCGCTCGATCGTCTAGTTCTTTGTACGTCAGACGAGTGTCGCCGTCCACGAGTGCAACTCGGTCGGGAAGTACGTCGACGGTGTGTTCGAAGAGGTCTGCGATGTTGTAAGCCACGCGGCAAAACTAGAACATGTTGCAGAGCCGGGGTAGCTGAGCCCTACGGAGCCGATTGTTCTGAGGGTGCCTGAGAGGTCTGGGTAACGGGTGCTGCGGTCTTGGTGATGGTTGGGTCACTGAGTCCCGCCAACTGCCGCAGTTCCTCGAAGGCTGGCTCAACTTGTGCTGCTACTTCCCAAATATCGGGTACGAGATCGGCGTCAGCCAAGAATCCAATATCGATGTGATCTCGGTACGACAAGACGGTGATGTTGAGTCCGGCGCCGTCCATGATCGGCCCCATTGGGTATGCAGCAACGAGTTCGGCCCCTGCGAGATACAAGGGAAAGGGTGGCCCGGGCACATTTGAAATAACCAGATTGTGGATCGGGCGATGCTGATTGGCCAGGTTCATTGAGCTGTAGAACCGCGCAGCTAAGCCGAAGGTGCGCGGGGCAGCCCACTCGGCCCAGTCGGTCAGGGTGCGGGCGCCGATTGCGTTGTGGTCCTCTTTTGCGCCCTCGGTACTCTGACGAATTGTTTCGAGTCGTTCCTCGGCCGAATCTACGTCTGTGGCAAGCGAGGCAAACATGGCAGACACCATGTTTCCTTGAGAGCCCATTTCCTCTTCAACTCGTACCGATACGGGGCATACTGCGAGCAGAGGCTCATCGGGAAGAGCGTCATGTTCGAGTAGGTAGCGCCGCAGGGTTCCTGAGCAGACTTCGAGCACAACGTCGTTGATCTTCACATCAAGAGCTGTTTTGACTGCCTTGGTTTCTGGTAACGAGATGCGAGCAAAGGCCACTGCGCGGCGCGGCCCAATGGATTGGTTGAAGGGGGTTCGAGGCGCTGAAAGCGGAACGCCGCCGTGTTTCATCTCGGGGTCGATGATATTGCTTACAAGTTGGGTCACCGAGCGGATGGTTCGACTGAGCAAGGGGACTACTGCCCGTGCTCTTCGTAGCTTTGAAAACGTTGCATACGAGAGCAACTCAAACTCGTTCGGTACCCGGTCAGGAGGCGTTTCGACAGCCTCGATTGGTGCAGCGTCGGGTGAGAGGTCATAGAGCGCAGTCATGATTTCCGCCCCAGACGCACCGTCGATGGCAGCGTGATGCACCTTGACGACAAACCCAACGCGGTCCTGCTTGAGTCCTTCAATCACCCAGGCTTCCCACAGCGGTCGGGATCGATCAAGGGGCACCGAAGCAATTTCTGCGGCCACCTGACCGAGTTCTCGCCTTCCACCGGGCGCAGGTGCAGTGATCCTGCGAACGTGGTTGTCGATATCAAAATCAGGGTCTTCAATCCAAACCGGATGATGAAACTGAAAGGGCACCTCGACTAGGCGGCGGCGAAACGGCGGCACTGACTGCAGGCGCGACTCAATATGGGTTCGGAACTTCTCGAAGGAGTATCCGTCAACCATGGTCGAGATGTCATAGATGCCAACCATTGCTACATGCATGTGGCCAGCTGGTGTCTCTAGGTAGAGGAATGTGGCGTCCATGCCAGACAATCGCTCCATGTTTGTACCTTTCGTCTAGGGACGTGCCCTCCCTGATTTCCCTATTCTTCCCTGAATTGAACCGGCATGCACCGTGAAATTGACTTCGGCTTGTGGCCAGTACTTTCCGGCACAAGACTGAAGGCCTATGCCACGAGCGAAGAGCGAAGATCAGCAGGTCCGTCGTAGTCGTGCGCTGTTGCGACAGGGACTGCTTCGTTCGGCACTTGTCATCAACGCGTATCGACCAAGGAAGAACAGCCCCACGCTCACAATCCCGTCTTTTTTTCCGGCTTGGTTGGTGAGCGAGGCAGCCCCAATCTTCTTGGCGGTGACTGCAACAAGGACTACGAAGCAGCTTGTGGGTGCTCTGCGAGATCGGTCGAATCGCGCGGCGGGATCCGGTACTTCATCAGAATCATTGCTTCGCCCAAGCGGGTGGGTCGGGCTTGGACTCACAGCGGCGGCAAGTGTCGGTGCACTTGGTTTGATCCGTCAAGGCCAGCAATCGGCAGAGGAATTTGATGCCGCTCTCAGTTCGCTGTTGCCCGAGAAGGAACTGCAAGCTGCACCGCAGTCGGTACGACTTGGTGCTCTTCTACCTGTGCTGAATGGGTCAAGTCGTCGGCGGATACAACGCAACATCACCTTTAGCGAGCACACCACGAGCAGAGGCAAATCAGTCAAGCTGAAACTAGATGTCTATACGCCGCTTGATGACCCACAGCCCGGACAGAAAAGGCCAGCTGTTTTGCAGATCCACGGGGGAGCCTGGGTGCTTGGCTCAAAAGACGAGCAGGGGATTCCGCTGCTCAATCACCTAGCTGCGTGCGGGTGGGTGGGGTTCAACGCCGATTACCAGTTGAGTCCCAAGGTGAAATATCCCGGGCATCTGATCGACTGCAAACGAGCGCTGGTCTGGATTCGCGAGCATGCCGAGGAGTACAACGTTGACCCCAATTTCATTGTGGTTACTGGTGGCTCAGCCGGAGGCCACCTGTGCGCGCTCGTCGCTCTCACCCAAGGTGATCCAGCATTCCAACCGGGCTTTGAGACCGCTGATACATCGGTCCAAGCTGCCGTGCCGTTTTATGGGGTATACGACCTGACCGATCGAGAGAGCTATAACGGTCGGCAATTTACGGATCTGCTGACCAAGACGGTCATGGGAGTCTCCCTTGATGATCAGCCCGAGGCATGGGCTGCGTACTCGCCGATTGATCGGATTACTGAACAGGCTCCTCCGATGATGGTGATTCACGGAGATAAAGATGTTCTTGTGCCCGTCGAGGGTGCGCGTGACTTTGTTGCAGCTCTAGGTGAAACCTCTCGGAACCCTGTTGTGTATGCAGAGCTTCATGGTGCGCAGCATGCCTTTGAGATCTTCTCGAGTTTTCGAACGGTCAACGCAGTGCAAGCAGTGGAGCGTTTCTTGAACCACATCCACGCTAGCTACCTAGTTTCTCTCGAAAGCAGTATCTGACGTAACTTCAGAAACATGACTCAGACAGAATCTTTTGATCCAGCAGCGGTAGCGGCCTATCAGTTCGGTGGCCAAGACATTCCATGGATGATCGACCATTGGGGCGAGAATCGCGCTGATCACCCGTTCTTGATCTGGGAACCCAAAGACGGCACCGATCGCACTTGGACCTATGCCGAGTTCGCAGAGGCCACCAAGAAGGTTGCTGCAGGGCTTCATGCCAAGGGAGTGGGTATCGGAGACATGGTCTTGATCCATGCCGAGAATTGCCCCGAGGGAGTCATTGCTTGGTACGCGTGCGCTCGTGTAGGCGCAATTGCAGTGACTACTAATACGCGCAGTGTGCGTAGTGAAGTGAGCTATTTCATCGAACAGACCTCATGCGTTGGCGCGATTACTCAACCCAAGTTTGCGGCTCTCGTGGCCGAGGCTGGGCCAGACCTTGGCTGGATTGTGGTCACGGAAGACAACTCTGGAGTGGCGGCAACGGCAGAAGAACTTGCACATGGCCGAGAATCATTTGCAGTACTTGAGGGCGACTCCGCTGATGCACCTCAGCGCACAGCCGACCCTATGTTGCCGGCTGGCGTGCTCTTTACTTCTGGCACAACTTCAAAGCCGAAGGCAGTTGTGCATACTCACGCCAACATGTTGTGGGCGGGCAAGGTCAACCCAACCAATATCGACATGGGTGCAGACGATGTCTACTTGGCCTCACTTCCCTTCTTTCACGTCAATACTCAGAGCTGGGCCATCTGGACGGTGTTGGGTGTGGGCGGCACCGTGGTACTGCAGCCCAAGTTCTCGGCGAGTCGATTCTGGGACGTAATCGCCAAGCATTCGGTGACCCACATCTCGCTCATTCCGTTTGTGATCAAGGCAGCTTTCGATACAGGAATTCCCGAGAATCACACGGTCAAAGTAGGAGTCTTTGGTCTGATCATGCCGGTGCTTGATCAGATGATGGGCATGCGTGTCATTGCCGCTTACGGCATGACTGAGCTCGTGACGCATTGCATTCATTCAAACGACTTTGAGTCGTACCCCGATCTGGCCATGGGCAAGGTATCGCCCGGTTATGAGTTCTTGATTGTGGATCCTGACACGGGGGCGCTCTGCAAAGAGGGTGAGATCGGAGAACTCTGGATTCGTGGCGTACGCGGCGTCTCGGTGTTCTGGGAGTACTTCGGCAATGCTGAGGCCACCGAGAAGTTCTTTACCGAGGACGGCTGGGGGCGCACCGGCGATATGGTCCGCCTGCTTGCAGATGGCAATATTCAATACACCGACCGTGACAAGGACGCTCTCAAAGTGGGTGGCGAGAACGTCTCTGCACGAGAGGTTGAAGACGTGGTTCGCACTGTGCCTGGTTTGGCTGACGTTGCCGTTGTTGCCAAGTCCCATGAGATGCTCGACATGGTCGCCGTTGCCTTTGTGATTCTTGCTGATCCTGCTGCTGATCAAGATGCCATTGCGGCTCAGATCATCGAGGCCTGCAAGTTGGATCTTGCAGACTTCAAGGTGCCTCGTGCGGTCTACTTCGTGGATGAGTTCCCAACAGCAGAACTTGGCAAGATCTCTAAAAAAGACCTACGCGAAGTAGCTGACAGTCATCCTGCTGTCTGAGTTCGTACCGATCTGATTCTCTACTGATCTGATTCTTTACTGATCTGATTTTCTACTGGAGCACTGCTGCGAGGGCGGTGGGAACCGTTGACGGGCCGGCTAGTGGCGCGCAGCGAATCCCCAAAACGTTTGCCAGTGCGCGAGCATCCTCAGCATCCTCAGCTGGCGCAAGGATGACCAGTTCTGTGAGCGCTGCGGCATCGCCTACTGCGTCCCCTCCTGTGGTGGCTCGACAATCGGACAAGGCAAGAGTGATCTGTCGTGCAGCAGTTGATCGGGCAAGTTGGTGCGAGGCTGCGCGCATGGCGAGTGACAGATTGGTTACCCCAAATCCACGCAGTCGCAGCAGGTCGCTGACGACCTGCTCGGGGCTTCGCTGTTGGTGTTGAGCTTTGATCACAATTGCATCCTCGGCAAAGGCGATCACCGAGCAGTCAGCACCGCAGCGATACACCACGGCCGCTGCAGCAACAGCCGCTGCTGCTAGGCGCTCCCCGAACATTGAGCCTGACCTATCAACGAGCAAGCACAAGGCTGTGTCTGAGCGTTTCCAAGCCTGCACAGCAAGTTCCTCTGCGCTCACGGGTGCGTTCGTTGCCCGGCCAAGAAGAATCGGGCCAAGGGACGCGTCAAGGTCAAGATCTCCTGACTGTTTGGATGCCGGAGCTAGACCGAGTCGCCCGATCCCTCGTCGCGCAGTAGGGCCATTCCTTGCAAGGTCCACCACGACTTGTCCGGCGAGCCGTTGAGCGAGCAGTCGAAGCTTTTCGTCGGTCGCTGCGTTCAAGTCGGCTAGCAACGACAGTGCTTCATCTGGGTCATCCCCAAGCAATTCAGCGAACGCATCGGAGTCGAGGTGCCCCACCTCGGGCGAGATCTTTTCGAACTGCGGATGCCGAGAGAGCTCGCGTCGAGAGGTGGTTCTTCGGCTTGCTTCGGCAACTGCGGAGCGAGCTTCCTCACCCTCTTTAATAGCCTCAGTGTCCTGGCGCCCCCCGCCGGGTGGCGGGGTCAGGCTTTTTTCTGAGCCTCACTCTGCTCGTTTGCTTGAGGCGGCCCTTCTGTTTGAGGGGCAAAGTGCCGGTGCCAGAGTTCCGTGACGATCTCTTCTGCACTACGGGACCCGCCCTCGGTGATTCGGATTCGGCCTGACAGCGCAAGTAGCGCAGCATCAAGGGTGACCGAGGGGTCATCAACGGCGGTCCCTCGAAGCTCTGCAAGCTCTTTGAGCACGAGGACAAAATCAATTGCACCGCGCACCGATGACCCAGTGCGAATCTCGCTATGAGTTCTGCTGTCTCGAACCATGGCCACTGCCGCCCGCAGCAGGTTTGAGCCAATCAGATCGGCTGCGAGAGGTGCGGCCGATTGCACGATCTGCTCTTCCTCTCCTGCGTCTTGATAGCCCATCGCCAGCCGACAACAGCGGTCATAAACCGCAGAGGCAATTCGCGCCGTACCAACAGAGTCAAAGGGGTTCATGGCCGCCACGAGTCGAAAGCCGGGGTGGGCCTGTACGCGCCCTAGTCGGGGCACGTGAAGCTCGGCCTCGCTCATGACGGTGATGAGCAAGTTCAGGGTCTCTTCAGGAATGCGGTTGATCTCTTCGATGTAGAGAAGTGCTCCCTCTCTGAGGGCGCACAGCAAAGGGCCGTCCACAAACGCCTCAGCCACATAGCCCTCGGCAAGAACCACGGAGGGATCGAAGGTTCCCACTAAGCGTGCAGGGGTGAGTTCGGCGTTGCCTTCAACAAACTCAAAGCCCGACGAAGTGCACGTGGCCACAGAGCGCAACACCGTTGACTTTCCTGTTCCTGGGGGACCTTCAAGGAGCAGGTGTCGACCAGCAGCTAGAGCCGCAACTACCGACTCAAGCTCGCGTCTCCTTCCAACAACCGAAGTCGTCAGAAGGTTCAACAGTTCGGAGTCGTAACTTGGTTGCACAGTTGTTGGTTAGGCGAAGTCGATGACGCCACGGATGTTTACTCCGTTGCGCATGTCTGCGTAGCCCTCGTTGACCTGATCAAGGGAGTATCGCTTGGTGATGAGTTCATCGAGCTTGAGCTCGCCCTCTCGGTACATAGAGAGAAGCTGAGGAATGATTGCTCGGGGGTTCGAGGACCCATACACGGTGCCTTTGATCTCTTTATTCATCATCGACAGCATGAAGACATTGAGTTGTGCATCGTTTTCGAGTAGCGGAGCAAGCCCCGTGACCACCAAAGTGCCCCCCTTCGAGGTCAACCCGAGTGCTGGCTCGATCATGTCTCCGTGCATCACTCCAGGGCACAGAATGACTCGCTCGCACATATCGCCCCAAGTCAGATCTGGCAGGGCGAGCAGTGCTTCTTCCACCGAGGAGTAGGTGTGCGTTGCGCCAAATTCCATGGCTTGTTCACGTTTGAACTCGACAGGATCAATTGCAATCACTCGCTTTGCTCCGGCGATTCGCGCCCCCTGAACTGCATTGATGCCAATGCCACCCACGCCAATGACTGCCACGTTGTCTCCGGGCTTGGTGCCTGCACGCTCAGTAGCTGATCCAAACCCTGTTGCGACCCCGCAAGAGACCAACGCGACTACACCAAAGGGCAGATCTTTCTCTACCTTCACAAGTGAGTTCTCGCTGACTAGGACCTGCTCAGAGAAGGTTCCAACCTGAGCGAAACGCCCCACTGCGGTCGACGACCCTTGAGCGTTGCTGACATGGTGAGCCT
>CAEZYU010000029.1_pt1 | contig 20863 bp, 17 predicted proteins | sample 7265681 | NCBI WGS metagenome assembly CAEZYU01 (sample SAMEA6813940, study PRJEB35770) | freshwater metagenome | biome: Freshwater; feature: Freshwater reservoir; material: water | place: Czech Republic | collected 2017-04-14 | depth 30m m | reverse complement strand
CGTGATGGCATCCTGATGTATTCACAACCGGGGGCACTGTCTCAAGATGTGCTCACAGACCTGATTTCACAGGTTCAGGCACTCGACATGGACTCTGTCCGCGCCGAGCTTGCAGAACAAGAAAGCTCAGGCTCTGAGAACGTCTAGTCCGCAGGGCTGACTGCTGTGTGTTTCACTCGGGTCCGACAGGGACTGAGGCCACATCTGCAGTGACTTCCGGCCCCTTGCCCTCAATATTGAGGTGCGGCAGCCAGGAGAGCCAGCTTGGGAAGTACCAGGCCTTGGCGCCAAACAATTCCATGATTGCTGGGACCAGAATCATGCGAACGATGGTTGAGTCGATCAAGACTGCAACTGCCATTCCGAAGCCGATCAACTTCACAGTCGGGCTCGGGCTAGCTACGAATGAGAAGAACACGGCCATCATGATCAGCGCCGCCGTAGTAATCACTCGTGCCGTAGTAGCAACGCCGAGCACCACCGATTGTCTCGGATCGTGGGTCGCATCCCATAACTCCTTCATGCGACTCATCAGGAAAACCTCGTAGTCCATTGATAGGCCGAACAGAATCACGAACATCACGAGTGGCACGAACGAGACGATCGGGATGGTCTCCGAAAGGCCCACGATCTGACGAGCCCAGCCCCACTGAAAGACCATCACAACAACCCCGTACGCAGCAGCAATCGAGACCAAGTTCATGATCGCAGCCTTCAGGGGAACGAGAATGGACCGGAATACAAGCATCAACAAGATGAATGCTCCGAAAACCACAGCGCCGATCACGATTGGCAGGTACTTCTGGACAAGGTCAGTCAGATCGATCAGCGTTGCTGTGCTGCCTCCTAGGTGAGCATCAAGTGATGTCCCCTCTGTTGCCTTCGACAACGAGGATCTGAGCCTCTCCACGAGCGCCTTTGTTTCTGGCGCGTCGGGCCCCGATGTCGGGGTGATCTGATAAATCACCGCCGTTGTTTTGTCTGCCGAGTTCGGTATCGGTCCGAGCGAGTACTGAACTCCCTCAATGGTGCCTGCGGGCTGTTCGGCGGCAAGGGCTTTGCTCACTGGGGTGAGTTCTTTGAGCGCATCAAGGTAGGCCAAGGGTTTATCTGGGTTGAGGCCGACGGCTACGAGTAGCGGAGCGTTCACTCCCTCGCCAAAGCCGTCCTTCATGAGATCGTAGGCAACGCGCTGCGAGAGCGACTTTGGCTCCGAGCCGTCATCAGGCATGCCGAACTGAATCTTCAAAAAGGGAGCTGCAAGAAGAATCAAGATGACTGAGCCTGCTACCAAACTGAGCCAGGGACGAGTGGACATCGCCGTAGCGAAGCGACCCCAAAAGGTTGTGGCTGGGTCCTCCTGCTTGCGGTCCCGACCCGGCAGCAAGATCGCGTCAATTCGTGACCCTGCAAAGCCCAACCATGCAGGTAGCAGCGTCATCGCAGCAAACAGCATGACCGTTACGCCAAGAGCCGCAGCCAAGCCAAGGGTCTGTACAAGGGGAATCGGAACGAGCAGCAAACCCAAAAGAGCAACCACCACCGTGATACCCGCAAACAAGGCTGCGTTACCCGCAGTTTGCAGAGCGTGCCCAACTGCAGAGACAGGTTCCTCGCCTTGTTCAATGAATTCTCGATACCTTGTAACAATCAAAAGCGAGTAGTCCAAACCCACGCCGAGACTAATCATGAGCGCAACGGGCGGTGCCGCAGATGAGACGGTGGTGAAGTTAGCCAGAAGGAATACCACTCCGCTGGCGGTGACGGCGCCGAACAAGGCAGTTGCAATAGGAATCGCCATTCCCCACAGCGAACCGAAGGCAAACAAAAGTAGTAACGCGCCGAGTAACAGTCCGATCTCGTCAGCGTGGTTTGCCAAAGCGCTGATGGGGACATTCCAGGTATCTGCAACGACACCGCCAACTGCAACAGTCAGACCCGCTGCTCGTGCTTTCTCTAATGCGTTGTTCACCTGCGAGTACGGGTTGGCGTAGTCGGCAGCTTTGGTATCTGCGCTCACGGGGTACTTGTCGAGCAGGTCCAGAGCCGACTTCTTGAACGTCACTGTTGAGTACGCAACGGTGCCGCTTTTACTCAGTGCAGAGGGAATGTTCTTAGCAATCTCCTCAACTGCTGCTGCCTGGTCTGCTGGAAGCTTTCCGACAATCTGCTGAAGCGAATCTGCTCCTGCAGTTGATACCGGGTTCGAGACGGCACTCACACCTTGAAGGTCTGCTAATTGAGCGACTGCGGCATTTATCGCCGCCGAGTTGGCAGCATTGGTCAGTACAGAGCCTTGAGTGGATGCAAACACAACTGTTGCCGTGGCTGCGTTTTGTGATCCAAACCGCTGATCCAACAGGTCGTAAGCGGCCTGAGAGTCGGAGTTCGGAATCCGAAAATTATCGGAGACGCTTTTCTTGTAGATGCCACCTACATATCCAGCGGCCACGATGATGATGAGCCAGCCGACTAGGACTAGTCGGTGATGGCGTGCCATAAACCGACCGATTCGGCCTAGGAGCGGCGGTCGGACTGCAGTGGTCGAATCCGTGGTCGTTCTGCGAGCAGTCATAGGTTCTCAGGCTATCTGCAGCAATAGAAACTCAACGGGACCTACCGAGGAATCCGTATAGCGAAAGAAGCAGCCGTAAAGAATGCCTGGGGCGGCTCTAGTAACTATTGCTCAAGTTCAGTCAACGCTGAGAAGTGCGAACAGTTCAGTCTTGCGATCTTCAAAATCCTCAAAAGTGATCTCTTCGTCTTCGAACTGCTTATGAAGGTCAGCGACCATCTTGAGCAACTGATCTGGAGGGATCTCGTCGCCTTCCGAAAACGACGAGAGTTCAATCATCTCATCGTCCTCGTCACGGGTGAGAGCATCTTCAGGACTCTTATCAAGCCGCTTGTCTCTCTTGGCAGATGCCTTGGCCTTCTTGGCCCGGTCACGCTGCAGTTTCTCAAAGCTTGTTCGACTCGCACCCATGGTGCTCCTTCGTCCGCCGCCGGCACAGCACACAACGGTGCTGTGAATGTTAGATACCGAGATCTAGATTTTGTCACGTTCCCCAGAGCGAATCACATCATGGGCAACAGAAACTGAGCATCCTCTCGGTAGAGATGGATTGCTAGCACCGGTCGGCCTCAGAGAAGACCCGGCCGAAGCTGTTTCAGGAAACAAGAAAGCCGCCGGCTAGCAGCCGGCGGCCCCCAAATAAAACTTAGTTTCAGACGACTCGAACGTTCTGGGCTTCTTCACCCTTACGGCCGGGAGCTACGTCAAACTCAACGCGCTGTCCCTCTTCCAAGCTCTTGTATCCACTTCCTTGAATGTTTGAGTAGTGGACGAAGACATCCTCGCCTTGCTCACGCGAGATGAAGCCGAAGCCCTTCTCGGAATTGAAGAACTTTACGGTTCCTGTTGCCAACTTCTTCTCTTTTCACTTTCGAGCAAGCCCGTATGGCTGTCCCAACGTCAACAGTGTAGACCATCTCGTCAGATAATGCTGTACCGATTGCCCAGAATTCTCGCTCAGGGGTTCCGGAACAGGTAACCACAAGGAAAAAAGGCAATGAACTTCATGCGGTACCGTCGCCGTTTTTGCAGTCAATCAACCTAAAGCAAACCGTCGCTGTCCCCTACCGAGGGGCGCGGAGGACGCTGCTTACAGGGCAGTAAAGACGATCCATGCGAAGAAGCCGAGCACCAAGATTCCCATCACCAAAACGATTGGCCATCCACCGAAGGCTTCCTTCTGCTTCATCTTGATGTCGTAATCGAGGTTCTCTGGAGACCCCACCTTTGGCAATTTATGTTGCTTTGGTTTGCGTGGCTTTCCGCCTGAACTTCCCATGGGTTCACTCTAGAGGCAAATGCCTCTCAACCCGACTACTCCTAGGGTCAGCTCTGTGGTCTATAGTCATGGAAGTACATATCCCATCAGGGCACAGCCTCCTTTCGAGTAGAGCCGGCGCCGCGATGGTCGTAGTAGTCCAGTTGGATTGCACCAGAGAATCACGCCCCGCACGGGCATGGCGTGCTCATACTCCCAGAGTGAGAGCAACCAGAAGTCCTGTGCTCAGAGGGGCATCAGCGCTGTGAGCGCCGAGGAGCATATGCAGACCGTAGGGGAACAAATAAACGTGAGAAGCAGCCAAGGCAACTTGCCGAGTGGTTTTACGTTCGCCGTGGAAGCCGCTGCTGCGGCAGAAGCGACGACTGCACAGCTAGCAATGCTTGAGCAGCATCAGGGGTCTTGGAAGTGGACCCTAGAGCGCCTTTTGTTTCGCACAGAGGAAGACCTGACTGCAGTCCGACGACTAAATACGCCCGAGCGGGAGCAGGTGATCTCTGACTTTGAGGCTGAGCGAGACCGCCTCGAAGCCGCACTTGACCGACTCGTTGGCGATACCAAGTCTGGCAATGATCCTGTTCTTTTGGAATCTGCGGGCGAGGTGCGCTTGCAGGCGTCGTGGGCAGCGGGCCGACTCGTCGTGTGGGCCGCTGGTCCTGGCACAGCACCAGCGAATGCTGCTGACTTGGCAGCGCGTCTCGAGAACGCCGGAGTGCTAGCCACAGGATGGACATCTCATCCCCCGGTCAAGCTGCCCTCTGGTACTGCCGCGCCAGCGCTTGCTCTTCCCATCGGTGATGCAATCGGTTGGTTGGCCAACGTCGGAGGGGGTCATGACAATGATGCAATCGGGTCGAGTGTCACTTGGCTCGGACGCGTTGCGGTCTGGGCAGTTCGTCTAGTTGCTGCCGGGCAAGTTGTGCCAACAATTCGCAATCGTCGTCGCGGCCGTCAGCAAGAAGGCGTAGAAGGACGAACCGAGCTCTCAGTTCGCTGGGGTCCTGCGCTGCTCGGTACGACTGAGCTCAATGACCTTGCAGCGGCTATGCCAGGTCCAGTGACTGCACTTGAACGTACCGAGGCAAAGCCACTGACGCTCTCGGTGCTCGGGTCAATCATCAATGCCATCGTGAGCGACGCAGCAAGCAAGCTGACTTTGCCTGCTCCTCCGCCCGAGCCAAATGACTCGGTGAGCATCGCTGAGACTGTTCTCACTCGCATGGACGGCTCTGGCTTTGAGGTCCCCGCTCGGTTAGGTGCCGATATCGCAAAGCGAATGGAGCGATGGTCAAGCGCTGTCACAACCCCCACGGATGCGCGTTTAGTAATCACCCTTGATCCTCCCGATAAAGATAATGCGTGGTTCTTATCTGTCTCTGGGCCAGACCCCGATGGCCAGCTCGTGCCGCTCGAGGTTGCTCTGGTCGAGAGTCGACCCAAACGTCACCTTGCCGACGAACTCGTTCGACTAGAGCGACTCATGCCAGTGCTGAAACGTCCCGGTGCTGCTCGTCGGGGGCAGGTTGTGCTTAGTCAGGACGAGGCGTGGCAGCTGATGACTCAAACAGGTCCGCTTGCTGCGGCAGCGGGCTTCGATGTGAGGGCCCCGGCTCTGAGTCGTAAGAAGCCAACAGCTGCGATTCGTCTAGACACGATCTCATCAGATCCATCCGTGGTAGGCGCTCATCAGTTGGCCCAGGTTCGTTGGTCAGCGGTCTTTGACGATGTTGAGCTCAGCGCTGCCGACATTGCTCGACTGGCAGCTGAAGCGCGCCCTCTCGTAAGAAGTCACGGAAAATGGGTTGAACTCGATCGGGTCGATCTTGCCGCCGCTGCTGCGGCGTTAGCTGAGCGATCCTCTACCACGCAGTTAACTGGTGCTGAAGTCTTACGCTTTGCCATTGGTTTAGAGGAGTCACCGTTAGCAGGTGGGTTCAGCGTGAGCGGAACAGGTTGGGCCGCAGACCTTCTGAACAAGGCCCAGACAATCTCTAAAGACCCGATCACGTCTCCGGAGGGCTTCGAAGGCGAGTTGCGCAGCTATCAGGGTGAAGCCGTTGCTTGGCTCGGATTCCTTGACTCTGTCGAACTCGGTGGGTGCCTTGCTTTGGATATGGGTCTAGGAAAGACGCCAACCATGCTGGCGCATATTGCGCGTACTGCAGGCAAAGGCCCGGCTTTGGTTGTGGCACCACCGGCAGTGGTTGGCAACTGGGCAGCCGAGGCCAGTCGCTTTACGCCGGGACTCAAAGTGGTGGTGCATCACGGGGCCTCCCGCGCCACTGCGAAAGAGCTTGCGAAGAAGGTGAAGGGTGCGGACATCGTCATCACCACCTACGGAACGGCGGTCCGAGATGTTGACACTCTTGCGGAACTGGGTTGGGATCGTCTGATTCTTGACGAGGCGCAGGCAATCAAGAACTCAGCTAATGAAACCTCGCAGCAACTTCGTCGTATTCCTGCTCGAGTCAAAGTTGCTCTCACTGGAACGCCGATCGAAAACGGTCTAGGTGACCTCTGGTCCATTCTGGACTTCACGAACCCCGGACTCGTTGGTCCTCGTCCGGCGTTTATCGCTCAACTCTCGGAGGGCAAAGACCATTCCCGGCAAGGGGCCGAGTCAGCACTACGAGCTCTCAACGGAATTTTGGTCTTTCGGCGGACGAAGTCTGAGCCAATCGTGGCCGCGGAGTTGCCCGAGCGGATTGACCAGTTGGATCACTGCACGATGACTCCGGAGCAGATCGGCTTGTACCAGGCAGTTCTCGATGGGCTTGTTGCCAACAGCTCAGATGAACTCGGAGCTGAGCCCAAGAAGGGTGCAATTCTTGCTGCCATTACGGCACTCAAGCAGATATGTAATCACCCCTCGGCCTACCAGCAGGACGATCGGTCACTCATTGGTAGATCGGGCAAGCTCACTCGTCTAGAGGAAATTGTTGACGCCGTCTACGCCGCGGGTGAGAGGGTCTTGGTCTTTACTCACTTCGCTTCTTGGGGGATTCGCTTGGCAGATCACCTCACTGCTCACACGGGAATACCAACAGCGTGTTATCACGGCGGACTCGCACGAGGGGCTCGCGACAAACTTGTAGAAGAGTTCCAAAACGGTGAGGGCCCCGGTGCTCTTGTGCTGTCACTCAAGGCCGGAGGAACTGGCTTGAACCTGACTGCAGCGAGCCACGTAGTGCTCTATGACCGCTGGTGGAATCCAGCTGTAGAGGATCAGGCGCGAGACAGGGCATGGCGAATTGGGCAAACTCGAACGGTTGTGTCACATCGTCTGGTTTGCCCCGGGACGGTTGACGAACGTGTAGAAGAAGTTGTTGCAGGTAAGCGTCACATCGCAAATCTGGTGCTGCCGAAATCCAGTTCCCTTGCAGATCTTGATAGCTCACAACTGCGCGCAGCACTCGGACTGAGCAAAGAAGATCTGCTGACAGAAAACTCGGCCGAGTTACAACAAGATCTCATCGAATCAGAGGCTCAGAGTGGATCAGCTGACGATCGCCTTGAAGGAGCGGGAGTATGAGCGAGCAGCGAAGACGCCCGAAGCAGCGGCGAAATTCCTCGGGCGGTCAGACCGATGGTTCACAGAATGGATCTTCTTCCAAGAATCAGCCCAAGGGTGGCGGGAAAGCTGGCGGAAAGGGCGGCAGCAAGTCAGGTAACAAGGGCGGCCGCCAGAATAAGGTCGCTCCTCCAGCGGAGTTCTGGCGTGCTGCGCCGGAGCCGCCGGAGCCACCAGATATTCGACCAGCACAGGACCCAACCGCACTCTTGCAGTCAATGGGCACAGCACCACTCCCGGGCCAAGCCTCGGTCTCTGACCACTACATGGCAGCAGTTATCCAGCGCGCCGCAATGCTCGCCACAGCGTTAGCAGCCTCAGCGGACCTGCTTGAACAGGGCGAGTAGCACACGCTGTGCAGGCGCTTAGTTGCTCGCTCGGGCTGGAGCATGAGCAACGTCCGCTGGTGTGAATGGGCTCGTCCAGCACGCGAATTCCAACAGGATCCCATCTGGGTCTTGGAAGTAGATTGACCGAACGAAGACTCCGGGGTGCATCTCTGCGCTCAGGCCGAACTCGCTGTTGTCATGGTTCGCAACCTCGGTGCAGGCAATTCCGTGGTCAATGAGCCGAAGGCGGTAGTGCTCGATCTTGTCCGCTGGCACAGCGAATGCCACATGGTTCATCGACCCGATGGCGCTAGTGAGCTCCGCTTGATCGGGACGCCCTTTCGGAGCAGAGATGCCGGGAATTCCATTTGGGGCTTCAGGGAACCAGAAAAACGCAAGATGGTCTCCCCCGCCACAATCAAAAAAGAAGTGCTGTCCCATTCCAGCCGGTAACTCAATCGTCTTGACAAGCGGCATGCCAAGCACTCCGGAATAGAAGTCGACCGTAACTTGCATGTCTTTGCAGACAAGAGCCAAATGGTTAATCCCTTGAAACTCAAACTCCTGATCAGCCACTGCCGTGCTCCCCTGTTGCAACGATTTTCTTAGCGACACACAAGTTAGACCGCGGAGCATCGCGAAGCACCGAAACTCAGCTGTTCGGTGATTTCTAGGGGGATCTATCTGGAGTGAAACAGTTTGTCGTGCAGTACCCTGAAAGAGTGGCTGCCACTGCACTAGCTCCACGCAGGATCAGATTCGAATTTCCCGAGAAGATCCCGCTGGTCTGGACTCCGAACTATCCCGAGATGTCTGCTGCGGCAAATTCGGTTTCGTTGCTCATGCCTCATGTTGAGCCGTATGTCATGGCCTCAGTGCGTGCTGTTCTTGATCAGTTGCCGCAAGAACAAAGAATCGATGCTGCAGCGTTCATCGCCCAAGAAGCCCAACACCAGCGACAGCACCGGACCTTCAATGCAAGCATCACGACCCAGGTTCGAGGACTGAGCCGAGTGGAGCGCTGGATGCACCGGAGCTATTCATGGCTCTCTCGAACGCGATCAACCCGGTTCAACCTTGCTTTCGCTGCAGGATTTGAGACTGTGGCTTTTGCATTGGCCCGATGGACAGAAGCCCACTTGAGGCCTCTCTTCGACGGGGCCGATGAGCAGATCACGACTCTGTTCTTGTGGCATCTAGCCGAGGAGGTGGAGCACAAATGTGTCGCCTATGACGCGTATGAAGAAGTAGACGGTTCACGGCTCCGATACCTGACTGCGGCGGTCACATCAATAGTGATTCTGAGCATCTACACCTTGATCTCGACAGTGCTCAACCTGAAAGCGCAGGGGCGCATCTTGAGTCCGGTTGCATGGTGGCGGCTACTGCTCTGCAGCGTCAGTTTGGCATGGGAAGTTCTTCCCGATGTTGCTGCATCTGCGATGCCCGGACACCATCCGAGCGATTTCACCGACCCGATCGCATTGAGCACCTGGCTGAGCCAGTATGACGCAGAAACCGCATCACTCCCCTTGTGGTGGACTGGTGCGCCGTCGAGTGACCTGAGCGGGTTGTAACTAGCTCTCAACGACACGCCACCCAACTACCTCGGTTCAGGTTGGCGAGCCACTCTCTGGCATTGATTGCGTCATCGAGATTGCGTATTCGGGACAGTTATCGACCGCTAGTTGAGCCTTCGCGAGAAGCTCCTCGGGTACCTCGTCACTGATGAGCAGCACTGCGTAGCCCTCGTCGTCAACGTCGAACAACTCGGGAGCAAGCAAGTAGCAACGGTTGTGTCCTTGGCAGGCCTCACGGTTGTAGGTGATCCTCATAGCGTTTCCTTGCCAGTCGACGCTGCGTTCGAAGCCAAGATGCGGATGGGTAGTTTGCGTGGCCCCCGGACCTGTCCTGTCGACCACAGAACTGCCTCGGGGTCAGCAAGTTCGAACTCGGGCACCCGCGCAAGCCACTCCTGTAGGGCCACGGTGAGCTCCATTCTGGCCAGATTCGACCCAAGGCAACGATGAATCCCGAGGCCAAACGCCGCATGACGGTTCTTCTGACGATCCAAGATGACCTCGTTGGGACTTTCAAAGAACTCGGGATCTCGGTTTGCCGCTGGGAATGGCAACAGCACCCAGTCCCCCTCGTGGAGCCGGCTTCCGCCAAGGTCTACGTCCTTCGCAACCTTGCGTGCCATCGTCACCGGAGCGAATGCTCGCAACATCTCCTCAACAGCAAATGGCATCAACTCTGGCTCTGCGATAAGGCGAGCCGTTTGGTCTGGATTTTGGGCTAAATGCCAGATGCTCGCACCAATTGCCGACCAAGTCGTGTCGATCCCTGCGAGCAGTATCAGCGCGATCGTTCCAAGTACATGCTCATCGGTCAGGGGCACACCGTCAATCTCTGCATCGAGCAAAAAGCCGATCAGGTCATCGCTAGGAGCACCCCTCCTGAGAGCGATCTGCTCCAAGATGTAAAAAACCATTGTCTCTTCTGGTGGCACTGGCTCTTCGTTCTGGCCGGCCCGCTCAAGAATGCGATGGATAAAACCACGAAAACGGTCCCCATCTTCTGCCGGCACCCCAAGCATGTGTGCGATCACACGCACTGGGATGTGCTGCGCGTACAACTCTGCTGCGTCGACGACGCCCGTGGAGTCTTGTTGAGCAAGAATCTGATCAATCAACTGCGAACAGAAGGCTCGAGTGGGAGCCTCTATCGGTCGAATCGCCTTTGGGGAGAAAGCTGGCAAAAGAAGCCGCCGAGCAACCTCATGAAAAGGTGGATCCGAAGTAATCGGCGGTGCATACCCAACCGGCGCAGGGATATCAGGCTCAAACACCGAGACGATTACCCCGCGTGAACTGAAGTGCTCAGTATCGTGCGCAATCGCCGAAATCTCTTCATGGCGAGTTGGCAGCCACGTCCCACCGAAACGATCAGAGTGCGCAACTGGGCAGGTCTCTCTCAGCCCTTCCCAGATTGCAGGGGCATCCGCCGCGTACTCGGGCGCGGTGTGATCAAAGTCGGTTTGCCAGTTCGTTACTTCGCAGCGCTCAGATGCACTCATTGCAAACTCCAATCAACCGGGACCGCTAATCTTAGAGAAAGTCAGAGGTCCGCTTCGCCATTCATCATGGCCCGAGTTCAACAAATTCTGCACGCGCTCTTTGGGGAAGTAATCTGATGGCCTTGCCGGATCCGACCCCCCATGAGCTGTCAGATGTAGAAGCTTCAGAGACTGATTCGCCAACACCTGCCGTATCAGCCGAGGGTGTTTCAACTGCTCGAGATGCAGGGTCACACGTCCATGTCGATCCGGGAGCAAGTTCGGCTGCCATGGACGACTTGCGGAGCGCTCGTCGGAGACGACGCATCGGAGATGTGGCCTGGGGAGACCTTGCATACCGGGTGTACACCACAGCCTTGGCCTGTTTGGTCTTTGCTGTGTTTGCATCAGGTTGGGTCGGCGATACGGAGTTATCAGCTGCTTCTGTGAGTTCCGTCCGAGATTCCGGTCCGGCATGGGCAGGTTTGTTTGCGGCTCTCTGCGTTCTCCTCGGCGTGCGCTCCGGCACTCGAGCAGGCCCCATCGCACTTGAATCAGCCGATGTGTATCACCTGTTGCTCGCTCCCATCAGCAGGACCCGTGTTTTGCGGCGACCCGTCGTGGGCGTTGTGGGGTATGGGGTAGCGACTGCTATGGCGGTGGGCGCGTTGGTTGGGTCGCTGTGTAGTCAGCGACTTCCAGGAAACACCTTTGAATGGATGCTTTCCGGAGCTCTCTTTGGGGGCGCCGCAGCGGCACTCGCACTTGGTGCTGCGCTGATTACTGCATCGCGCCGTATACCTCGGCCTTGGACGGAACTCTTGGCATGGGCACTTCTGATCGCCTCCGTCGTTGCGGTGGCTGGGTATCTGCCCTATGCGCCGCTGACCCTTCTTGGTCAGATTCTGTTCTGGCCGCTCAGCTTTTCCCCGCTGCCACTGTTGGTTGTTGCGGTAGCGCTATCGATGGCTGCGATCGGAATGATGACCATTGGTGGGCTGTCAATTGAGCTGGCACAACGTAGGACCCGACTGGTGGGCCAACTCCGCTTTGCAGTGACACAGCAGGATCTCAGGTCAGTACTTCTGCTGCGCAAGCAACTTGCCTCGGAACGGCCTCGCAACAGCAGTCGCTTCTCTCGGGTACCAATTCGGTTCGGTGGCAGATTCCCGGTATTTACACGCGATGTCCAGAGTTTCGGACGCTGGCCTTGGGTGCGTGTGCTGCGTGTGACTGTACTTGGACTTGGTGCAGCGTTGTGTCTCTATGGCGCATGGTCGGGAACCACACCGCTCGTGCTTCTTGCAGGGCTGTGTACCTACGTCGCCGGACTCGATGTCATTGAACCGCTAGCTCAAGAGGTAGATCATCCCATGATGCTTGCCTCGTACCCAGAGCCGGCTGGGGTGATCTTGCAGCGACACTTGGTAGCACCTGTGCTTGTTATGGTCCTCGTTGGGTGTGAGGGCTTGTTGTTGGTGTGGGCGCTGCACCCATCGGTCAACGTACTTGCCATCGGAGCAATCACGGTCGTTACCGCTGCTGCAACTGCAGTTGCAGGTGCTTCAATCAGTGTGGTTTCGGAGGCGGTACTTGATGCCGGGGATGCCGCAATGATGCCGCCAGAGGTCACTGGACCTCGAGTCGTGATTCGCACCCTTTGGCCACCACTCGTCGCCGTCATAGGCGTGACCCCAGTGCTGTTAGCGCAGCGTGCAATGCGGCTAGGGAATGACCCGATTCCACCGGCGCTCACGTTGGCTATTCCGGTCTTAGTGCTAGCTGGTCTTGTATTCATGTGGGTCAAATACCGTGAAGATATTCATCGCACTATGGGTGAAGCAATGGGAGCCAAGACATGAAAGTTGAACTGATATGAGCCCATCTTCCTCTTCAAAGTCAGAGCCGCAAAAAGAGGTCGTCAGACTGATTGGAGTGGCCAAAGAATACGGCGATGTGGGTGCACTCGCTCCCGTTGACCTTTCTGTCATGGCCGGTGAGGCAATCGTTCTGGTTGGCCACAACGGGTCGGGAAAGTCAACATTGCTCAGCATTATTGCTGGAATGCTTGAACCCTCTGAGGGGACTGTGCTTGTACATGGTCAGCCGCCCGACTCGATCTATGCGCGTGAGCGCCGGTCATGGCTTCCCGATACACCTGTGCTGTATGACGACCTGAGCGTGCGAGAGCATTTGGAATACACCATTCGCATGCACGGCGGCCAAGGCGATGAACCCATCATCGATGACCTCATCGAGCGTCTCGGCCTGGCAGAGCGCGAAGACGACCTGCCATCGCAGTTCAGCCGAGGTTTGCGACAAAAAGCGGCAGCAGCTGTTGCACTCGTCAGACCGTTCACGCTGTTGTTGGTAGATGAGCCCTTTGTCGGCCTTGATGTGGCGGGGCGCGAGGCGTTACTTGGTTTGCTAGAAGAGGCTCGACGCGGCGGAGCTACGGTACTTGTTGCCACTCACGATCCGGCAGTGATCTCGAGATTTAAGCGCGGATTGGTGCTTGACGACGGCCATGTGGTTCATGACGGAACCGCAGACTCGCTTCACGCTTACTTGTCGGCCGACGTGACCCACGGCGAAACCTGAACGTCCGAGCAGTACAGTCACGTGCTCCACACCCACGCGCTCGGTCTGCAGCCCAGCCTCTTCTGAATCGGGGATCCCAATGTCTGGAACCATCCATCTCGACATCGATGGCGGCATTGCAACCATCACGAATGACAACACCGAGAAGCACAACGCATTTGACGATGAGATGGATGCTCGCCTTTTTGAGATTCTTGCTGAAATCCAATCGAACCCAGAGGTTCGAGTCGTTGTCTGGAGGGGGGAAGGCAAGTCCTTTTCTTCAGGGCGAGATGTTGGCTCAATTGGGGTTGCGAAGACCGAGCTCACGCACCATGAGCTCATGCGCAGGGGCCATCGTGGTATCCAACAGCTCTGGCAGATGGACCAACCGGTCTTGGTTGCATGCAAGGGCTGGGTGATGGGCGGGTCGTTTCAGCGAGCGCTTCTTTGTGACATCCGCGTTGCCGCAGAAGGAACCCGGTTTCGCCTACCCGAGCTCACCTATGGGGTGATTCCCGATACCGGCGGCGTTGCGGTTCTGCATCAGATGTGCGGAGACGGGGTCGTCAACGACATGGTGCTGACCGGCCGGGTCATGGACGCCGAGGAGGCACTTCGACACGGTGTAGTCAGTCGTGTTGTTGCCGAGTCAGAACTCGACGAGGTCGTTCACTCAATGGCCGAACAGATCGTGTCGACTCCAACCATCACGGTCAAGCTTTACAGAGAGGTGCTGCGGCATCTGTCTTTACCCCCGCTGCGCTCATCTATGGCTGATGAGCTCACTTATCAGACGACGCTCAATAAGAGTGACGACTTTGCAGAGTTCAAGGCGGCAAGGTCAGAGGGCCGTGACCCCCGATATAGCGGTAGCTAGAACTAGAGCACTTGCACGTCTACCTACCTGAGGAGAATCTGCGATGAGTGAATGGATTGGACTACCACAGCCACCGGCTACAGGAGCAACCGCTCTGCAGCTTGGCACCTTCGATGGTGTCACGGTGGTTGTTACAGGTGGAGGCACAGGACTTGGAAAGGGAATCGCTTCAGAATTCGCCCGACTTGGTGCCCGCTTGGCTATTCTCAGCCGAAAGGCGGAACATCTTGATGCCGCCAAAGCTGCGATGACTGAGATCGGTGCAGAGGTGCTGTGCATCGAATGCGATATTCGAGATGCCGATAACATCTCGGCTGCCTTTGACCAGATCGAGGAGCACTTTGGTTTACCGGGGGTTCTTGTCAATAATGCTGCAGCGAACTTTCCTTCGCCAGCAGAGGATCTCTCTCCGAACGCTTGGCGCACCGTTGTGGACATCACGCTCAATGGCACGTTCTTGATGTGTCGAGAGTACGGGCAACGCCTGTTGCGTGCCGGGGTGCCTGGATCGATCATCAACATCGGGGCGACCTATGCGTGGACAGGCGGCCCGGGTTTTGCTCACTCGGCAGCTGCGAAGGCGGCGGTGAAGAACTTGACTGAGTCCCTCGCAGTGGAGTGGGGTCCCTACGGGATTCAGGTGAACTGTCTAGTCCCAGGGTTGATGCCCCACGAAGACATGACCGCAGACATCCAAGGGAACCTGAAGAACACCAATGATAAAGACCTCTGCCAGCCAGCGATGAGGGTGGGTCAACGACAAGAGCTCGGGTGGGCGGCCACATTTCTTGCCTCGCCCTACGCACGGTTCATCTCCGGGCACACGTTGGTTGTCGATGGTGCCAATTGGCAGCGCAGGTCTCTGACGAACCCTGAGGTCATCCCGATTCGCGTTCAGATGGGACGACCGCCATTTGGACAGGACTAAGGACGCGGGCCTAGCTGAGTGATCAGACCAAAACATCTTCTTTTTGGGCCTCAGCCTCGTCCTCGGGAAACTCAGTTGGGCCTTCCACGTTGATGTTTGGAAGCAGCCGGTCCAACCATGCGGGGAACCACCAGTTCTTGTCGCCTAGCAACTCCATCGACGCTGGCACTAACAACATGCGAACCAAAGTTGCATCGATCAGAACCGCGAAAGCGAGCCCGAATCCGAACAACTTGATGGCGCGATCACTCTCTAACAAGAACGATCCGAACACGAACACCATGATGGCAGCAGCAGCAGAGATAACTCGAGCGGTGGCGGCAAGGCCATTGGCTACCGAGGTGTGACTGTCGCCCGTATGGAGCCATTCTTCCCGAACGCGAGACAAAAGGAAGACCTCGTAGTCCATCGACAGCCCAAACACGATAGCGAACAGCATCATCGGAATGAACGGTTCAATCGGTGCTGGTTCGATCCCAAACAGATCCTTTGCCCAGCCCCACTGGAAGATCGCGACGATCACCCCGTATGCAGCGCCGATGGACAGCAAGTTCATGATCACTGCCTTGAGTGGCACCAGCAGTGAGCGGAACACCACCATGAGCAACAAGAACGAGAGCGATAGCACTGCGGCGAAGAAGAGGAAGAGTCGACCCGATAAATAGTTCGAGAAATCAACAGAGATGCCGACCTGCCCGGTCACCAGCACATCAAGACCCGTGCCTGCAGTCACGGTAGGCAACACGTTTTCACGAAGGTCGACCACAAGGTTGGTCGTCGCCTCATCCTGCGGAGAAGTCGTAGGGGTGACTACCCAGAGCACTGCGCCCGAGTCGCTCGGATTCTCAAGGTTCGACGGAATTGGAGGCGAGACAGCCTGTACCCCTGGGACTTTTTCGAGTTGCGTGCTGACCGCAATGAGCGAGCGGGGATTCGAGATGTCCGTACCGTCCGGCACTCCTGCTACCAATAACAGTTTGCCGTTTGACCCGGGACCGAAACCATCCGACAGCAGGTCGTAGGCTTTGCGGCCGGTGTTCTCTGCGGGAAGGTTCCCGGCATCAGAGAATCCCAGGCGAATACCAAATAACGGGATGGTCAAAATGAAGAGGATCGCCGTCGCGCCAATTGCAAGCGGCCACGGGTGACCCTGAACGAACCGACTCCATCGGTAGGCCGAGGTTTGATCAAGTGGCTTTGGCGGCTTCCGCTTGAACTCTTTCTTCAGGGGCGCAAACGCAAACCCTGCAATCATCACGATGATTGCCAGTGGGAAGCCAATGAGCAGAGGATTCAGATTGAGGCCCAAGCCAATGAGCCCAAGGGCGACGAGCCCAGCGGCAATGAGACCGCGCCACCGCGTGACCTCGATTCTCTCCCCTGCGAAGCCAAGAAGAGCAGGCAGCAGTGTGAGCGAGGCCACCATGGTGACCATCACTACAGTGGCTGCTCCGATTCCTAGCCCGGAAACGAACGACACGCCCATGATCAGCATGCCAAGCAGCGAGATGACCACCGTAAGGCCTGCAAATGTCACTGCTCGGCCAGAGGTATCGATTGCGGTTACCACCGACTGTTCCACGGTGTGCCCTAGGTGAAGCTGCTCCCGGTAGCGGGTGACGATGAAGAGTGCATAGTCAATACCGACCCCCAGCCCAATCATGACCCCCAAGGTGGTGGCAAAATCGGGCATCTCGATCAGGTTCGAGAGCAGCGCCAAGGTCACGCTGCCGACTCCGATACCAGCGAGGGCAACGCCAATTGGCAGACCCATGGCGAGAACCGAGCCGAAGGCCAGGATCAGAATCACGATGGCGAACGCCAAACCAAGCAACTCGGAATCTGGTGCCTCGAAGTGTTCGAAGATTCTTCCGCCGTATTCGATCTGCACCCCCGGTACCTCGGGTGCGAGCGCTTCGATCTCTTTGCCTTGTTCTCGGGCCACATCCAGGCTTGTGTCGCGAGTGATCTCAACTTGCGCCTCGGCGATCTTTCCTGCCTCTGCGCCAGTAGTCGAGATCTTTGAATTCGCCTCGGACAACTTCAACAACAGTGCAGGATCGTCGACGCCAGAGAGGTACCAAGTAGCGAGTGGCGAACTTGGGTCGAATTTGTCAGCAGCGAAGGGACTCACCACGGTGACGTTCTTCTCGGCTTCTACCTCTGAAAGAAAATCAACGAGTGGCTGCCGAACTGCCGGATCTTCAAACCCGCTCTCTGAACGAAAAACAATGGTTCCCTCTATGCCAGCACCGGCCCCGCCCATCTGGCTTTCGAGCAGGTCGAGACCTTGCCGACTCTCGACATTTGGCAGCTCCATGTTGGTAGAAAAATGGGGCCCAATCGTGCCGGCAGCAATTCCTCCGACAACCAAAACGAGGAGCCAAAGGGCAACAACTGTTTTCCGTCTTCGGAAACACCAAGAACCTAGGCGACTATACAAAGCTGACTCCCTAGCAGATTGAGCAAAAAACACTGCAAGCAATCGGCCTCGACTGCTAGCACAGAGCGTGCAGATTCTAGACTCCCATAACTTGGAATCTCCGAGTTCAGGCAGTGGCACCCGGCACACCGGCAAACCAACAATTTCGCGAGGGCAGCAAGCACATGAGCAGTCAACTAAACGTTCAAGACAACAACGCAGTGCGGCTGATCTCGTGGACTCGACCCGAGGCCCTCAACGCAATGTCGATTGATATGTGGCATGGCACTCGTGACGCGCTTGATTCTGTCGACGCTGATGGCATCCGCTGCGTGGTCTTTACCGGCTCAGGAAGAGCGTTTACCGTTGGCCAAGACCTGTCGGAGTTTGCCGACCCTCGCCATGGTGAGCCAGACGGCGGATTTCGTGGTCTAATGCGTGCAATATCAGAAGTTCCAGTGCCGATGATTGCTGCGGTAAACGGTATGGCTGTTGGGTTTGGATTCACCCTTCTCCCGTGGTGCGAGGTCACGCTGCTGAGCCCCGATGCAAGATTCAAAGCGCCTTTCGTGGGCCTGGGGGTAACCACCGAAGCAGCCGCGAGCATCTCGCTAGCAACAGTTATGGGCACTCAAGCTGCAACCTGGCACCTGCTGACAGGCGAGTGGCTGAGCGCCGAGGATGCCCTAGCCCACGGGTTGGCAACCCGCATTGTTCCGGCTGAAAAGTTGCTCACAACCGCACTCGCGATTGCCGAGAACCTTGCTGCGCAGCCACCAAACGCTCTGCGTAGCACCACGCGACTCATGCGTGAGGGTCGAAGAACTGGCTGGGCTGGCGCGCTAGAAAAAGAGTACGAAGAAATGGCCCGACTCGCTGGAGCCGAGGAAAACATTGCAGCAATCAGTTCATTTTTTGAGCGAGGCTAGGAGTCGTCGGATATCGGCCGAATAACAGATGAACCAAGTGGGTCTAGCCCGCTGAGCGCACCATGTGATTTTGGTCAGTATGCGCAAAGAGACCTTCTATCTCTTTCATGCGCAACATCGTGACCTCGGCATAACTCCAGCTTCCGTCTTCGTGGATTGTGATTGTTGACTCGTACGAAACGGTGCTCGCGTTGTCTACTAGATATGTGTTCTCGCCGATGCGATACGGCGACCCCTCTGCCCCAGCGGTCATCGTGAATGTCGTGGCGTCGGCAGTGGTGGTGCCACCAGCAAGAACAGTGATCCCACGCGGAACAACAAAGCCCCGCAAAATCTCACCCGTCGCTGCATCCCAGAGCCAGTACCCCACCTCGGTATGGAACGGGTTCTCTTCATCGTCGCGCCACATAGCTGTCTTGTAGTCCAATCCATACAGAACTTGGCTGCCGTTTTCGACCGGACCGAAAGGCTTAAACGTCACCTTCTCCCTGTATGGGGTATTCCAGACCTGATCACGCGAGTGTGAAAATGAGACGTCAAGACCACCGTCTTCGCCGCCCTTGTTCTCCCACTCACCAACGAGTGCTGCGAGTGGTCCCCATTCATTCGACATCTATCTACCCTCCGGTTACATCAGCGGACGTGGCCTAGAGCTGTTAGCTCAAGCCGAAATGGAATCATCTATAGCTCCGATAGCTTGTCACAAATGAGCGCAGCGCAGAGCGGAGCAATTGTTGTTTTCACTCGTGATCTCAGACTCCGAGATCACCCAGCGTTACAACGAGCTCGAGATGAGTCCGAACGAGTGTTTCCCGTGTTCGTATTGGACGATCAGATTCTCGCAACCTCGCATGGAGCGCCTAACCGACTCTCGTTTCTTCTGGACTGCCTTCGTGACTTGCGCAGTTCGCTACAAAGCCGCGGAGGTGACCTCATTGTTCGGCGCGGTAACTTCCAGGAGCAGATTGACCGGCTCATCACAGAGACTGGCTCCGGGAGTGTTCATCTCTCTGAGGATGTCTCGGCATTTGCTGCAAGGCGAACAGAGGACCTCCGTGCGGCTCTTGCCAAGAGGGGCTGCAGCCTTCAGCTTCACCCTGGGATCACGGTGCTCCCACCTGGTACGAACAGCCCCGGAAGCGGCGGGTTTTGGAAGGTGTTTACTCCGTATTACAACAAATGGATTGATGCGCCCTGGCGAGAACTACTCACTGCCCCAACTGCAGTGAATGCAATCTCTGGGATCGACCCTGGCAAAATTCCCAGTCTGGCAGAGCTGTGCTCGGCCAAGACCTCTCCAAGTCTTCCTGTTGGGGGCGAAACCGCCGGCCTTGAGCGTCTCAAGAACTGGGCCGCCAGCTCGCTCGAGGTGTACGAAGAGAACCACAACGCTCTGGCTGCCGATGAAACGTCTCGCATTTCGGCCTATCTTCATTTTGGCTGCTTGTCTCCCCTAGAGGTTGCAACTCGATTGCAAGGCCGTCCCGGCGCTGCGCCATACATTCGGCAACTCTGCTGGCGCGATTTCTACCATCAGGTGCTCGCTGCACGCCCCGAGACAGCGAAGAGTGACTACCGCGAACGCGGTGATGTCTGGCGTGTTGATGACGATGATGCCGAAGCTTGGCGCCAAGGCCGCACCGGTTATCCACTTGTCGATGCTGCCATGAATCAGCTGCGCCTCGAAGGTTTCATGCACAACCGCGCACGGATGGTTGTTGCCTCCTTTTTGACGAAGGATCTCTACATCGACTGGCGGATCGGCGCCGATCACTTCATGAAGTTTCTTGTCGATGGTGACGTTGCAAACAACCAACTGAATTGGCAGTGGACTGCTGGTACGGGCTCAGATAGCAACCCCAATCGAATATTCAATCCCACGGTTCAGTCTGAGCGCTTTGATCCTGATGGCAGCTATATACGGCGCTATCTTCCCGTCCTGAACGAACTCAGTGCACCGCTCATTCACAACCCAGATTCCCTAACCCGCGAGCGACTCGGATACCCACCTCAAATCGTTGACCACAAAGAGGCGATTGAGTTTTTCCGGTCACAACTAGCAGCGAACCGAACTGCGTAGACCCCTAGAGGGGCAGCGCTTTTGAGTCGGCTTGCAGTTTGCGCGAGGCTGAAGCTAGATGTGCGAAGTGCGCAGGATGGCAGCAGATAGGTGACCCCATAGGCAATGGCATCAACGCTAAAGAGATTCATGATTGGCCGCCCGCTAGCAAGCGCTGAGGCAGATCACCAACGCATACCCAAAACAATTGGTCTCGCAGTATTTTCCTCTGACGCCATCTCTTCAACGGCGT
>CAEZYU010000028.1_pt1 | contig 21251 bp, 20 predicted proteins | sample 7265681 | NCBI WGS metagenome assembly CAEZYU01 (sample SAMEA6813940, study PRJEB35770) | freshwater metagenome | biome: Freshwater; feature: Freshwater reservoir; material: water | place: Czech Republic | collected 2017-04-14 | depth 30m m | reverse complement strand
TGACGGTCCCGGTCATTTGCACAGTTCCCATGATGAGCCGCATGGCATCAACTGCGGCGCCGTCGGCACCCTCTTTATCTCCGCGTCCAACCCAGTCAGAGGCTGCTAAGGCTGCTGCTTCGGTGGTGCGAACGAGTTCCATTGCAAGGTTACGGTCTGGTGCTTGTTGAGACATCTCTGGAGGATACCGACTGCAGCGAAGTTGCACTCACTTCAACTCGCGATTCATTGGAAGTCGTGGCTGTGCATCCCGCGTAGCGGCACTGGGCATGCGATCATTTGTAGGTGACTGAACCACGTGATGATGCTGCCAGCCCGCAAGACGACACCGAGGAGTTTCTTGCAAGTTCCGATGTTGGCTTAGAGGATGGCCAGATGGCCTATGAGTGCTCGAGCTGGGCGGGCGAGTCTCGGGGCCTTCTGGGCAGCCTGTTGGTCTCTGCAGAGATCCATCACGCTTGGCAGGGCACCACCGTCACCGTTCATGAAGCAGACGAAGAACGCGTAGATGCACTCATTGACGATGTCCTTGCTTCTGCTCGGCCAGCGCTCGACCCGCGTGCGGCAAAATTGGTTTTTGAGGTTGCCTCGTGGCCGGTGGCACTCCAGACAGAATTGGTGGATCAGCTCACAGCTGCGCAGATTCCCTACGAGTGGGACATGCAGGGTGATCTGATGGTTCGAGAATCAGATGAGGATGAAGTCGAGGCGGTGCTTGAACTGCTCCCTGACCCACACGAAGAGGCAGCGCTTCAGGGTGGAGAACTCTCGAGTGACGACGGAGTAGCAGTACATGAGATTCTTGATCGTGTCTTTATGAATGCATCTCGCCTGATGAAGCACCCAACAGACGCTGCAGCCATTGTGGGGCTCGTAGAGGTAGTCGCCGTACTTGAGCAACTTGCGCTTCCCTTCGGGTTTGAGCCGCCACAGTGGCAGCGACTCGTCGCTGCGGCTCAACAACTCAGCCAAGCACTTGAGCCCTCCTCGATCAGCGGCGAGAGCGCTAGCAGCGAAGTCGCCAGCAGTGAGGCAGTTACTGACGAGCGAATCTCTGAGCTTGCCCGTCTGCTCAGCGAACAGGTGCGTTTGTACGTCTGACTCGGTAGGGTCAGCGACACAGTTGGACTCTGAACCACTTCGGGGATGGCCTGAGCGGTTACGTCAGCGGCCTACCCTTCATCAGAGAGTTCTGAATGAACTGTTGTAGCTATCTAGGAGAATGAGTGCAGATGGGGACTTGGACAGGTAAGCGAGTACTTGTAACAGGTGGCGAGGGTTTTATCGGGAGTCACCTTGTTGACCTGTTAGTGAGCGAAGGAGCTCAGGTCACTGTGCTGGTGTACTACAACTCGTTTGGCCGTTGGGGTTGGCTCGATACGGCTTCCCCACAGGTCCGTGAGGCAATCAAGATTCTGCCTGGAGATGTGCGTGATGCGCGTCGTGTTGACGAAGCCGTCGAGGGCCAAGAGGTGGTCTTTCATCTTGCAGCGCTGATTGGGATTCCCTACAGCTACCACGCAGCCGAGAGCTATGTGCAGACCAACGTGACGGGCACATTCCATGTGGCCGAGGCCTGTCGACGCCACGGGGCTCGCATGATTCACACCTCGACCTCAGAGGTCTACGGCACTGCCCTACGAGTTCCAATCGACGAGGATCACCCTCTGCAGCCACAGTCGCCCTACTCGGCGTCAAAGATCGGGGCCGACATGATGGCCCTGAGCTACTTCCATGCGCATGAGCTTCCCGTGGCTGTGGTCCGACCGTTCAATACCTACGGGCCGCGTCAGTCCACTCGCGCTGTCATCCCCACGATCTTGGCGCAACTGTATTCAGGAGTAAGCGAACTTCACCTTGGATCGATTTCTCCAAAGCGTGACTTCAATTACGCCACTGACACTGCGTCGGGGTTTTTGGCTCTGGCAGATTGTGATGAGGCCCTGGGTCGGGCAACCAACATTGGATCAGGTCAAGAAATCTCAATTGGTGACCTTGTGACTCTGCTGTGCGAGATCACGGGGAGATCCGTAGAGATCACCACCGATGAGGATCGTCTGCGGCCAACGGGATCAGAGGTTGAGCGACTGTTATGCGATCACTCGGTCGCAACTCGCATCAGCGGATGGACTCCCGAGGTTTCACTCGTTGAGGGGCTCACAAGAACAGCCGAATGGGTGCAGTCGCATCTCGTTGAGCTCGAAGCCGGCGGCTATCACATCTAAGAAGCACATCTAGTTGGCCCACTGAGTTGGCGCATCGAGGTGGCGCACGTAGTTGGCGCAGTGAGCTCGACTTCAGCTGCGCTGAGCGAGCAGGTTGGCATACATGTCTTCATAAGACCTGCGCGTTGCCTCGATGGTAAATGCAGACTCTGCGATCTCTTGACCCCTCGCTCCCATCTGGGCAGATGCAGTGGGATCGTTGAGAAGTTCAACCATCGCAGCTGCTAGGGCCGGGGGGTTCTCTGGCTCGACAATCCATCCCGTAACTCCAGGAAGAACAGCTTCAGCGACGGAACCAACATCTGTTGCAACCACGGGAAGTCCAGCGAGCATGGCCTCAACGATGGTGACGGGAAACCCCTCAAGGCGAGAGGGCAGCACTAGGCCGTCAAAGGCCCACATCATGTCTGCTACTCGAGCTTCCCCCCAAGGTGCAGAGCGGAACTCAACTCGATCATCTAAGCCAAGCTCACTGCACATCTGTTGTAGCGCCGCTGTCTCATCGCCCTCGCCAATGAGTACCAACCTGCTGGGGGAGTCGACTAGGGCGAACGCCTGAAGCAACAGGTCAAGGCCTTTAATGGGATCGTGTCTGGCAACTGTCAGCAAAGTCGGTTGCTCAGGCCGCTCCGTAGGCACTCGGCCCACTCTTGGTACTCCGTGGTAGATGGTTTGGATTGAATCAGCAGGAAGCCCGGTTGAGGTCTCAATCATGCGCCCGGTTCGGTCGCCAACGGCAATATGTGCACTCAGATGCTTACATGTCAGGCGCTTCAGGCGAGCCGAGCTTGGCGACCAGACGCTCATTGGTGAGTTCTCAATGACGACCCGGCGAAGCCGAGGAATAGTCGTTGCCGCAAGAATGGCCCACTGACAACTTGACGCCGATGACAGATTGAACTGCAAGACGTCGGGGCGCAGCTTCCGAAAGGTTGAGCGATGCGTGAGCAGGCCACGGATGTCAGTTCGGTTGGTGATTCCCCGCAACAAAACAGTTGCTGTGTCTGGCCGGTGTGCCGCGAGCCAGTCCAACACCTCGGGATTGACAGCAACCAAGGTGACGCGAATCTGTTCGGGAAGAACCGACAGCACGCGAGACAGGTTTACCTCGGCTCCGCCGCGGACCTCTGCGTCGGAGTACACCACTAGGTGAAATGGCTTGAGCGAACCTGTGTTTGAAGTGCTCACAGTGAGCTTTCAGTCGGGGGGAAGAAGGCGGTCGCGAAGCGTTGCCCAATCTTCGTTTGCTTGGTCATAATCGTCCGGTCGGCCGATGTCTAGCCAGTAGCCATCAAAGCGGTGGACTCGGGGGGGCGTTCCCGATTTCATAAGGTCAAGGACAAGCTCATCAAAGCCAAGTGGCTCGCCGGGTGGGTAACTCCGCAGGGTCTCTCGTGATGCCGCATACACGCCCATAGATACCGAGAAGTGCTCTACAGGCTTCTCTCTGAACTCCACGATGCGGTCACCGGTCTCGCCCCCGATACCGAGTACCCCAAAGTCTATTTTCACGACGCGGTCGTAGGCAGCGACCGTCAGCGGTGCGTCCGATTCCATATGGCCAGTGAGGACTGCTCGATAGTCCAAGTCGGTCAGCACATCGCCATTCATGACGAGAAAGTGCTCGGGAAGCGAATCAAGGTTGCTGACCACCGGGCCCATCGTGCCTAGAGGGGCATCCTCGGGCCAGTATTCAATAGAGAGTTTCCACTGGCTGCCATCTGCGCAGTAGGCACGAATGAGTTGCCCGAGGTGGCCAATAGCAATGGTCACCGAGGTGAAACCGTGGGCCTTGAGTTGCCTCAACACAATCTCGATAATGGCGAACTCGTCGCCGATGGGGACGAGTGGTTTTGGGAACGCTGTTGTATATGGCCGTAGGCGCACTCCGCGCCCACCCGCAAGAATCACCGCATGCATGGACGAAGCCTATCTGTTGGCCGGCGAACCCCCACCGGGCGGGGTATCTCGGTCTGCGCCAACTACTCGCGCAGCAAGTGCTTCTAGGCTCATTTCAGGCACCCATCCGATGGTTTGGCGAAGAAGGCTGGGATCGCCCACAACTGTTTCGATCCCTGGTTTCTCTAAGGAGTGAACGGTCGCAGAACTTCCGAGTTCAGTAGCAATGGCTTGAGCAATCTCTCCGTATCGCAGCCCACTACCAGAGCACAGGTTCACGATTGGTGGGGGCTGTTGAACACCGGCTAGGTCAAGGAGCGCAGTTGCGACATCTTCGATCATCACAAAGTCGCGAGTTGTTTGCGGCCACCAAACATCGATGCTGCTGCCACTTCCCGAACCGAGTGACTGCAGGTCGGTCAGCCACTGATAGATCGGCGACACCGCGGGAATCGGGAATCCAACGATGTTGAAGACCCTGGCAACCGTTGCATCGAGGCCCTCATCTCTGGCTCTGAGTACGGCCTCTGTCCCAGCCGCCTTACTGCAGGCATACGGACCAACAGCTCGCTGAGGGCTGTTCTCGGTTACTCGCTGAGCCGACAGCGGATCGCCGTATTCCGAGGCAGAGCCAACGTGAATCAGGCGAACACCGGTGCCAGACAGCGCCATGCAGAGCCACCTTGGAAACTCGGCGTTCGCATCGTTGAGTTCATCCTCGCTTCCTCTGAGGCGACCGCACGCGTTGATGACCGTAGCGGTGTGATTCTGCTCAATGAGCAGTTGAAGGGCTTCGACGGCGGCGCTGTCGCGGTTGCGCAGTACTGGATCAAAAGGTGGATCGACCACGCTTACTGAGTATCCGACGGCGGCATTAGCAACAGATCTACCTACCCAGCCGTCGCCGAGTACAAGTTGGTGCGACATCTGTGCATTCTTGCATCTGCTGTTGCGCAAGTGGCGAGTTGTGGCGTTATTGCTTCAGCTGTGCACAAGGTGATTCCCTAAAAAGCAGCGCCTGTCCGCAGCGTTTCTGCGATACTTGGATGGCTCGCCGGGCAGGTGGCAGTACTAGAGCAGCGTGAGTGAGTCTCCAGCGTGAGTGAGTCTGCAATCTGAGTGAGGCCGCAATATGAGTGAAGAAGGCGTATCCGTGCGGAAAGTCTTCAGCAGAATTCTGTTCGTTGCTGCACTCTCTGTAGGTGCTCTGGGATGTAGCGCTGCTGCGCCGAGCGGTGGCAGCGGTTCAAGCCCGACCGGTTCACTCGCTGCGGATATCTGGATTGCTGGCGACTCCGTCGCTGGGGGAGTTCACTTTTACCTTCGCACGCCCAATATCTACAACGCTGCTCGTGGCGGCAACGGATACGTCCATCAGCTCGAGGGAACGATCCCCACATATGTGCAAGAGCGCTTGAATCTTCCTGCTGCACTAGACGGTCCTAAATACATGATTGCCCAGGGAACGGTTACTGACTACCAACTAGATTTTGATGAAGTGACCGCAGCAATGGCAGCGTTCGAGTCACAACTCTCGGCTCGCGGCATCGTCGTGATTTGGCTCACGACTCCCGTTGGCACCTACCCCGCTCTGCCACAGTGGCTGAACCGAACGAATGCCTGGATGATGCAGCGCAGCCATTTCATGGATTGCAACACAGCTACTGTTCGATATGCAGGGTTTCCAGACTTGATTCACCCCAGTCAGAATGGGTTTCGGGCGTACGCAGAGTGCATCGATACCAAACTCGCCGAGGTCATTGCAGAGATCGAGGGTCCAGCTCAGGGTTGAGGCGTTGCGTTTTCGGCCGCCCTGTACTCAGTACCGCGTGCTGGGTACCGCGTGCTGGGTACCGAGTGCTCAGGTGGCTTCGTTCTGAGGAGTCTCACGAGGGTTCTGGATGCGGTACCAACAAGCCTCTACAACTCTCCCATCCGGCAGTTCGTTCTCGCCGGTGTCAAACAGGTCTGCCCCGGCCGCAAGGTAGCAGCGTTGCATCGCAGTGTTGCTAGAAGTTGTGCCAAGGGTGATCAGTTGGATTCCGCTTTGCCAGCACAATTCAGAAGCGAGGCGAATTGCTTCCGAGCCAAACCCTCGGTAGCGGGCATCAGCGGCTAGCCATAGGCCGATCCCAGCCTCATGTGCCTGACCGGGAATGCGAGTGAGCGAGAGCACCCCAATGAGTTGTCCCTCATGGGCAGGCTCTGCGAGCACGAGGAAACCCTGATTGGCCATGAGTAACGGATCCTTGGCCATCTCGCAGATCCCTTGAACATCTTCATCTGACCAGCCCATCGCTCGGGCCACTTCTCCATCGATGCTGTTCGCCAATGCTTGAGCCTCGGTATCTTCCTGACTCAAGTGGCGCAGCATGACGCGGTCAGTCCTCCAAGAGCTCAGGTCGACTGCGGGGCCAGCTAACGACAGAACAGTGGCTCGCGGTTTGAGCACACGGGTAGCTAACAAGATGCCGATCGCAGCGCCAACACCGAGCGCAAGCGGAAGCGGCCACTTAGCTGACCAAGACAACAGTGCGCCGAGTGCAGCTCCTATGCCAGCAAAGAGCACGCAGAACAGCAGCCAGCCGGTGGGCGATCTCTGTGCCCTAGCAACCGTCCGGTTCACTCTTCCGCCAAATGATTGTCTCTCGCGCTGATTCTGAGAGCGGGTGAAGGGAATCGAACCCTCGTCAACAGGTTGGAAACCTGTGGCTCTACCATTGAGCTACACCCGCAGTACCGATACCGACGAAGTTACAAGAACTTCACCCATCCGGCGAACGCAAGAACGTAGCAGCAGGGCCGCATGAGCGTGCAGTCCCGACAAAATGTTCTCGCTGCAGTGGTAAGTTACAGCCATCTTTGACGTCACTCCGACGCTCAAGAGCAATTCACGGAGGTAGTTCCGAATGACCATCGCACCAGTGGAATACATGATTGTCGGATTTGATGGCAATCACTTCAATGGGCAGATTGTTCCGGCCATCGTTGAGCTTGCAGAGGCAGGTCTCATCAAGGTTCTCGATATCGTCTTCATTCTGAAAGACGGAAATGGTGACATAGCTACACTCGAGTTTGACGACCTTGAAGAGCTTGAGCCATTCCAAGACCTCACTGGTGGGCACCCTGGCCTGCTCAGCGAGGAAGACCTCATTCTGGCAGCAGAAGTACTTGAGCCGAATACCTCGGCAGCCTTCTTCGTCTGGGAAGACCTCTGGGCTGCCAAATTCGCTCAGGCAATACTCGAATCAGGTGGAACCCTGTTGAAGGGCGAGCGAATCCCTCATCAGCTTGTGGTTGAGGCACTTGAGTTTGATGCCCAAAGGGCCAATAGCTAAGTCAGTCGTTTGCACAGCAAGAACTTGCTAGCCAAAAAGTCTTGATTGAACCCAACCCAGCTGCGCAGAATTTTTGCAGCTGCAAAAATAAGGAGAAGGAAATATGCGTGGAGGAATGAGAAGGGGCCGTCCAGGCCTTATGGGAACTGTTGCTCGAACAGCAGTCATCGCCGGAACGGCCACTGCAGTCTCTGGCAGCGTGCGTAATCATCAGAACGAGAAGGCTGAACAGGCTCAGCAGCCACAAGAGGCTCCGGCTGCACCAGCACCTGTTGCCGAGGCGCCATCCGCTATTGAGGGCGACACCATCGCACAGCTCAAGCAGCTAGCTGAACTCAAAGATCAGGGAATCCTTACTCAAGAAGAGTTTGATGCTCAGAAAGCTAAGCTGCTGGCCTAGAGCCGCTCATTAGGTGATCAAGTGGCGAGCGTGCGGCTGCCCAATTGGGCAGCCCACTCCTCGTCAGTGACCGTTGCCGGTTCGGTGGTTGCAATGAAGTCCAAAAGCACCTCGGCAAAACGGGTTGGGTCTTCGTCCTGAGGGAAGTGGCCCGAACCTTCAAAGATCTCTAGGCGACTGCCGGGGATTGAATCGTGGGTGTCGTAGGCGTGAGACACCGGGATGATCGGATCTTGGTCTCCCCACACAATCAAGGTGGGCAGAGTCGACGCTAGGTACAACTTGTCTGCTGCGCTGACGCGTTGGCCTTTGTGGTCCACAACTGACTTGAGGGTATGAAGGAATGCGTTTCTTGCCTCGGGGTCGATCAGCGAGCAGTAGCTGCGCCACATCTCTAGAGCCGCGGGGGATGGAGTGAGGCCGAACCTTTCGAAAATCCTGACGGAGGCGTTTACTGCATCTCTGTAGATTGGCTGAAACGCCAGAGGTAACAGCAGGTCCACCCCAGGCAGCGTGAGTCCGCGAAGCAGCGGCATGACCTCTTCACCGAGTCCGCCTGCGCAGACCAAGCCCAAACGCTCGCAACGCTCGGGGTATTGATAACAAAACTGCAGAGCGATCCCGCCGCCGAGTGATTGGCCCACAATGGTGACTCGTTGATGGCCAAGCGTGCTGAGCAGATCTCGCAACATGCTGGCCTGTGCCCCGAGTGAGTAATCGCCCCGCGGTTTGTCTGACCTTCCGTGGCCTGGAAGATCCGGAGCGAGGTAGGTGACCTCTTTGGAAATCAGCGGAAGAATTGGTTTCCACATCGACGAGCTTCCTGCCATCCCGTGGATGAGCAGCACCACCGGCCCCTCGCCGCCAGTCCGATAAGCAATCTCGTGGCCATGAACGTTGACTGTCTCGAGCGCCATCTTGCCCTCCTCTTTCTGGATCTTTCAGCCTAGGCCTCTACCGGTGAATGGGCGAGAGTTGAGCGAAAAAAATCTGAGTTCCAGAACCCGAAGTTGGAGGGTGAATGTGGTCGGGACGGAGAGATTTGAACTCTCGACCCCCTGCTCCCAAAGCAGGTGCGCTACCAAGCTGCGCCACGTCCCGTCCCCTCACCTTACAGCCTGCGCGAGGGGCCAAAGATTCCTGTGTTCGAAGCTGATGCCAGAGCAGTGCTTCTGAGGCACTACGATTCACACCCTGATGAAGTCAACAATCGAGCCCGCAGAGGGCAACAAGGTCAAAGTCACAGTCCAGATAGAAGATGCGGAGTTGGAGCCCTCAGTAGCTGCAGCTTGGCGTGAGATTGCTAAAGAGGTTCGCCTGCCAGGGTTTCGTCCTGGTAAAGCGCCCCGCAAATTGCTCGAGCAGCAGTTTGGCAGCGAGTACGCCCGATCTGAAGCGCTCAAGCAGGCGGTGCCAGAGTTCTATAGCCAAGCTGTCATTGACGCCGACGTAGACGTCATTGCGGCCCCTGAGCTCGAGATTACCGAGGGCGAAGAATCTGGCGATGTCACCTTTGAGGCAGTTGTCGAGACCCGGCCGCAGGTTCAAGTTGCTGGTTACGACGGTTTGCGCGTCGAGGTACCACGAGCCACTGCCACCCAAGAAGAGGTAGACGAGCAGATCAACCGAATGCGCTCGCAGTATGGCGAGTTGACCGAGGTGGAGCGTGCTGCTGCAGATACCGACTACGTAACGATTGATATCTCGGGAACCCAAGATGGAGAAGAAGTAGAAGGGCTGTCCGTAGAGGATTACCTCTACTTGGTCGGTTCCGGAATGGTCGCTACCGAGTTTGATGAGCATCTTGTTGGCGCTCAGGCCGGAGACGAGCTCGACTTTGACGCAGACCATCCAGATCCAGAGGAAGACAAAGTTCAGTTTCACCTGGTGGTGAAAAACGTCAAGGAGCGAGTGCTACCCGAGCTCACCGATGAGTGGGTAGCCGAGACCACTGAATTTGAGTCTGTCCAAGACCTGCGCACAGATACTGAGGAGGGGCTTTCACAAGCTCGCGAAGGCGAGGCGAGAATTGCAGTTCGGACCAACATCGGTGTCGAACTTGCAAAGCTGGTCGACATTGACGCTCCGGACTCGCTCGTCAACTCCGAGGTACAGGCCCGATTGCAGAACCTTGCGTACCAGCTTCAGGGTCGCGGCATTCGCATTGAGGATTACCTGCAAATCACTGGCAGAGACCCAGAGTCATTTACTGCAGAACTCAAAGAGTCATCAGAAGAGGCCGTCAAGGTTGACCTAGCTCTCAGGGCCGTGGTTCTTGCCGAGGGAATCGACGTTTCTGACGGAGAGATGGACGAAGAGATTGAGTCGTTGATCGGCGATGCAGACCTGACGGTGGAAGATGCACGCGAGGAACTGCGCACCGGAGGCCAGCTCTCGGCTGTACGATCTGATTTGGCAAAGCGCAAAGCATTGGAGTGGCTAGTTGAGCGCAGCGAGGTAGTAGACGCAGATGGTGTTGCGCTGCCCGCCGAGTTGCTCGCACTCCCCGAAGAAGACCATTCCGACCACGACCATTCCGACCACGACCACGCCGGTCACGACCACGACTGACCTCTCGGTCGAGGAGCACGCAGATGACTTCAGAAAACCTTCAGCCACTCTTGAGCCCCCAGAACTACATGGTTCCAAATGTGATCGAGCAGACGAGTCGCGGTGAGCGCTACTCGGATTTGTTTTCTCGTTTGCTCAGAGAAAACATCATCTTCTTGGGAACCCCCATTGATGACACCATTGCCAACTTGGTCTGCGCTCAGTTGCTGTTCTTGGAATCAGAGAATCCAGATAAAGACATCAGCATTTACATCAATAGCCCAGGTGGCGACATCAACGCACTGATGGCGATTTATGACACGATGCAGTACATCAGACCAGAGATCACCACGCTTTGCTTTGGTCAGGCAGCCTCAGCAGCGGCAGTTCTGCTGGCTGCGGGAACCCCTGGCAAACGCATGGCATTGCCCAATGCTCGGGTTTTGATTCACCAGCCCTACGCCCAGAGTGGCTACGCACAGGTCTCAGATTTAGAGATTGCTGCAAACGAGATCCTTCGCTTGAAAGAAACCCTTGAGCGGGTTCTGTCACGACACACCGGCCAAACCATCGAGAGAATCGCAAAAGACACAGACCGCGATTATGTACTGACTGCCGCCGAGGCTAAGGAATACGGAATCATCGATGAGGTCATCGAGGAGCGAGCGCTAGTCGATAACTCTGGAGCAATCACCGCAGTCAGCTGACAGATCGGCAAGAATGTTCTACCGGTGGATTTTACTGAGCCGGCGAGAACGTATCGATTGGCAGAGAAACACTGCTACAGAGACACACTGCTAGTCAGAGACAGACTGAGGACTGAGGATTCAGAGTGGCCAAGTTTGGTGATGGAGGAGAACTCCTCAAATGCTCGTTCTGCGGCAAATCGCAGAAACAAGTCAAAAAGCTCATTGCCGGCCCTGGCGTGTACATCTGTGACGAGTGCATTGATCTTTGCAACGAGATCATCGAGGAGGAACTTGCTGAAACCAGCGAGCTGTCCCTCGATGAACTGCCAAAGCCAAAAGAAATCTTTGAGTTCCTTGAAGATTTCATTATCGGACAGGACCAAGCCAAGAAGATTTTGGCAGTAGCGGTTTACAACCACTACAAGCGAGTACAGCACGGCGCACGTCCTGGCTCTGAAGATATTGAACTCGCAAAGTCCAACATCATGATGATTGGCCCAACGGGTTGTGGCAAGACATTCCTTGCGCAGACCTTGGCCAAGATGTTGAACGTTCCGTTCGCAATTGCAGATGCAACTGCGCTGACAGAGGCCGGCTATGTGGGGGAGGACGTCGAGAACATCCTGCTCAAGTTGATTCAAGCTGCAGATTTCGATGTGAAGAAAGCCGAGACTGGCATCATCTACATCGACGAGATCGACAAAGTGGCTCGCAAGTCCGAAAACCCTTCAATTACTCGAGATGTCTCGGGTGAAGGTGTTCAGCAAGCGCTGCTCAAGATTCTTGAAGGAACCACCGCCTCAGTTCCTCCACAGGGCGGACGCAAGCACCCCCATCAGGAGTTCATACAGATTGATACGACCAATATCTTGTTTATCTGCGGCGGAGCGTTCGCAGGCCTCGACAAGATTATTGAACAGCGCAGCAATCGCAAGGGGATCGGATTCGGTGCAGAGATTCGCTCGGTGCGTGAGCGCTCCGAGAGCGATTTGTTCTCCAAAGTACTGCCAGAGGACTTGCTGAAGTTTGGATTGATTCCCGAATTTGTAGGCCGCCTTCCTGTCATTGGTGTAGTCGACAGTCTTGATCGAGATGCCCTGATTCGTATTCTGATCGAACCCAAAAATGCCCTCGTCAAGCAGTACCAGAAGTTCTTCGAGCTCGAAGACGCAGAGCTTGAGTTCACCGAGGAAGCACTCGTTGCTGTTGCAGAGCTTGCTCTCGAGCGAGGAACAGGGGCACGCGGGCTTCGTTCCATCCTTGAAGAGGTTCTGCTTGGCGTGATGTACGAGTTGCCTTCTCGCACCGATGTGCACCGAGTGATTATCGACGCTGACGTAGTTGCACGTAAGAGTGAGCCTCAGCTCATTGCCCGATCTGCCAAAACTCGTGCTGCTCGTCCAAAGCGCGCAGCATCTTGATCTAGTTTCTGGCAGTGGACATTGTTGAAGCTCTGAACTGGCACGACTCGCGCCTCGACCACGAATCTGCAACCACGTCGATTGCAGCTGGCCGAATCGCTGGGCTGTCTTTGGCCAGTATGAGAGAACTGATGTCGCTGTTGGGAGACCCCCAACACGATGTTCCGGTGATTCACATTACGGGAACAAACGGCAAAGGCACGGTGGCAGCCATGGTGACTGCCTTGTTGCAGGCTCACGGTCTCACTGTAGGTACCTATACGAGCCCTCATCTGCGAAGAGTGAACGAACGAATTAGCCGAAATGGCGTAGAGATCTCTGATCTTGACCTTGCAGAGGTCTTGTCGGGGATCGCAGCCGTTGAGCCCTTGCTTGACGTGCAGCCGAGCTGGTTCGAAGTCATTACCGCTGCCGCATTTCGCTACTTCGCTGAAGCTCCAGTTGATGTTGCGGTCATCGAGGTGGGCTTGTTGGGTCGCATCGATGCCACAAATGTGGCGGATGCTTCCGTAGCCGTCGTGACCTCGATTCAGGGTGATCACACGGACTTTGCTGACGGCTGGGAACTAGCAGTAGCCGGAGAGAAGGCCGGCATTATCAAGGCGCAGAGCATTGCCGTGATCGGCGCAGTGGACCCTGAGCTAGCAGAGGTGTTTGTAGCCGAGGGCCCTGCGGCATTGGTGCAACTTGGCGTGGACTTTGCGCCTGCAGATGACCAGGTTGCGATTGGGGGTCACCTTGTTGACCTTCAAGGCATCTACGCGCGTTATGAGCAATTGTTTCTTCCCGTCCATGGTGCCCATCAAGTTGTCAACGCCGCTATTGCTGCAGCTGCAGTGGAATCGTTCTTCGGTGCTGCGCTCAATGGCGAGGTTCTTGCCGAGGGATTTGCCTCGCTCAAGCTCCCCGGTCGATTTGAGGTGCTCCACCACGGCCCGCTCGTGGTGATGGATGGCGCGCATAACGCCGATGCTCTACGAGCTTCTGCAAGGACTCTTGACGAGGAATTCGCGCCCGCCGGAACCCGAATCATCGTGCTGGGTCTACTCGCCGGCCGAGACCCAGATCGTTCGGTTGCAGCCGTATCTGAGCTACGGCCCGATCTTATTTTGTGTTGCAGCCTAGAGGGAAGCCGTGGCGTGGGCGCTGCTGTGTTGGCCGCGGCTTGTGCCCGCAGAGGCATCGCCAACGAGACGGTGGCCGACCCGGCCTCGGCGGTAGCGAGGGCTTTGGCCCTTGCTGCGGAAGAAGACGTGGTGTTGATCACCGGCTCGTTCAGGATGTTTGAGCCAGCGAAATCTGTGCTCGCCTCTTTCGAATCCAGAAACTGAAAACCTGTCCTGAGACATACCAGCCGAACCGAATCTTCGCGGTTCGGGTCTCTCAGTTCGCCTTTGCGCCAAGTTGATGCGTAGCGTGAGGCAGGTGAATCAGACATTTATCATGTGCAAACCCGACGCTGTTGAACGTGGACTCGTTGGAGAGATCATTTCTCGGATTGAACGCAAAGGGTTGAAGATCCTGCGAATCGATCTTCGGGTCCCGGACCGTCAGTTGGCCGAGGCTCATTATGAGGAGCATGCTGACAAGCCGTTCTATGGCGAGTTGGTTGACTTCCTGACACGCGGAGCAGTCGTTGCGCTCGTAGTTGAAGGCCCCGATGACCAGACTTTTCACCTGATGCGAACCCTGATCGGAAAGACACAGGTTGCCGAAGCGCAGCCGGGATCGATCCGCGGTGACTTTGCAACGACCACCAATGAGAACCTGGTGCATGGATCCGACGGTCACGAGGCCGCTGCCCGTGAGATTGCTCTCTGGTTCCCAGCCTGAGAGTAACTGCGGCGATCCGCTTGGTCAGCCGTAGCTCGATTTGTTACAGTTGTGTTGCGAACCTGGCTAGGTGTCCCATTTTGACCACCTAGGCGAGTCTGCTCAGAGCCCGATTTTGCCCCTGTTCCGTGCAGGCCGCAGGGGCTAGCGTAAGGATTCTTATGGCCCGGATGAATTCAAACTTTCTTGGCCGCGACATGGCTGTAGATCTTGGTACCGCAAACACCTTGGTGTACGTGCGGGGCGAAGGAATCGTGTTATCAGAGCCTTCGGTGGTTGCAATTCGCGTTGCAGACGGAAAAGCAGTTGCTGTAGGGACTGAAGCCAAGCGGATGATCGGGCGAACCCCGGCGCATATTGCTGCGATTCGGCCACTCAAAGACGGAGTGATCTCCGACTTCGAAGTCTGTGAAATCATGCTCCGCTATTTCATACAGAGGGTTCATAACAGCCGCTTTTCTAAGCCTCGGATGATTATCTGCGTGCCCTCTGGAGTAACCGGGGTGGAGCAACGAGCAGTTCAAGATGCAGCAGAATTTGCGGGTGCCCGCAAGCCTGCGCACATTATCGAGGAGCCAATGGCCGCAGCTATTGGCTCGGGTCTACCCGTTCAAGAACCAACGGGAAACATGATTGTTGACATCGGTGGGGGAACAACCGAGGTAGCAGTTATCTCGCTCGGTGGTGTAGTGACGAGTCAATCGGTTCGAGTTGGTGGAGACGAACTCGACGAATCCATTATTCAGTTCATCAAGAAGGAATACAGCCTGGCGCTCGGAGAGCGAACCGCAGAAGTAGTCAAGATGGAGCTCGGCTCCGCTTGGCCTTTACGCCAAGAACTTCAGGCAGAAATTCGTGGCCGTGATCTCGTGACCGGCCTGCCAAAAACAATCGTCACCTCTACCAATGAGATTCGAGAGGCAATCGAAGAGCCTGTCTCGAGCATTGTTGATGCCGTCAAGGTGACCTTAGACAAGACTCCTCCCGAGCTTGCCGCTGACATTATGGAGCGAGGGATCATGCTCGCTGGTGGAGGAGCATTGCTCAAGGGTCTAGCCGAGCGCCTAGCTCAAGAGACAGGTATGCCAATTCAAATAGCCCCACGCCCACTAGAGGCTGTTGCCCTTGGAGCAGGTCAGGCACTCGAAGAGTTTGAAGCCCTTCGCGGTGTGCTGTTCACCTCAAGTCGCGACTGAGTTCCGGACTCAAGTCCGTGCGCCCACTTTCGCAACCAGGCAAGAACCGCAAGCGTTCGCGCTATGTGTTGTTAGTCATTACCTTGCTCACTGTGACCATCATCACCCTTGATGCTCGCGGGGTTCCGCTGCTCTCCTCGGCGCGTGATAGTTCACGTGATGCCCTAGCTCCTGTACGTGGGGCTTCTCGGTGGGTGACGACACCATTTCGAAACGCTTGGAATGGCATCACCGGCTACGACACGCTCCGTGAAGAGAACGAAAAACTTCGCCAACAACTCGGCCAAGACACCGCAAATGAAATGCGTGAGGCGAGCGCCCAAGAGGAGCTCGCCAAACTCAAGGAACAGCTCAACATCAGTTTCTTAGGCAGCACGCAGAGCCAAGTTGCTCGAGTGATTAGCGGCGCCTCGTCGAACTTTGCCGACTTCACCGTCGAGATTGATAAGGGCAGCGAGCTTGGCTTGGCAGTGGGTAACCCTGTGGTGACCAAGGGCGGCTTAGTAGGTCGTATCGTGCGAGTCACGAAGAAGCGATCCGTGGTGCAGCTCATTACTGACCCGGACTTTTCTGTGGGTGTGACCGTAGGACCAGATCAAAATCAAGGGGTCGGTCATGGAACCGGAAACACACGAACATTCATTGTGGATCGAGGGATTGATCTCACTGATGAAGTCAAACCAAAAGACAGCGTGTTCGCCGGCGGAATCGAGAATTCGATTATGCCTCCCGACCTGTTTATTCCAATAGGAACGGTAGACAAGATCACCCCAGACGAGGCTGCTCGGGTACAGGTGCTGCAGGTGAATTACACCGTCGACTTCAGCCGACTCGATGTGGTGCAGGTCATCAAATGGATACCGGCAAGCTGATGATCTTGGTGGTTGTTGAGCCATGAATGCTGAGTCAACTCTCGTCCTTCGCTGGAGCCTGCTTTTGGTGTTGGCCTATGTGCTCCAAGTGGGCGTTCTGCAAGATTTCCGGCCATTCGGGGTGCATCCCGAGATCATGTTGTTGTTGGCTCTGTGTGGGGGCATTATCGGTGGGAGCTCTCGAGGGGCGATTGTTGGATTCTTTGCGGGTCTGCTCAATGACCTTCAACTGAACGGCAGTCTGGGAATCTCGGCACTTTGCTTTGCTCTTGTTGGGTTTGCGGCTGGAGTTCTTGAGGACTCAGTGATTCGATCATCTCGTCTGATCTCAATGGCGATCGCCACAGTAGGTAGTGCAGTCGGAGTGCTGATGTACGCATGCCTGAGTCAATTGCTGGGAACACACTCATTATCCGACCCGCGGCTGTGGCTGATCATCACTATCGTTTCTTTGATGAACGGAGTCTTGTGCCTCGCAGCGCTTCCCTTGTGCCGCTGGGCCGAAGGTTTTGGTCTGAATTCACGGGCGTACTGATGTGATTGTTTTCATGAGCACTTTCTTGAACAACCTAGAAGTTCTTTATGGATACTGACTCCACGCACGTCCGTCTAAGTGCAATCGGAATTGTTGCCATTTCGCTGTTTCTGGCGCTGTTCATGCGGTTGTGGTTCTTGCAGGGTATTGATCGCCAAGCCTTTGAAGCGGCCTCTGTCTCGAATCGGGTGCGCGTTATTCACGAAGAGGGCCCCCGAGGCCGCATCCTTGACCGGAACGGAAAGATTCTGGTCGATAGCGAAACGTCGATTGTCGTCTCGCTGGATCGAGAACCGCTGCGCAAGATGAAAGAATCCGAACGGAACACCGTTTTCGTGTCGCTAGCGGACACCCTGCAGCAGCTAGGTGTTCCCACGAAGCTGAGCCTGATCGAAAAACGTTTTGCGGACCTGCGCTACGCGCCTCAGGAGTATGTTCCGATCGCCGATGATGTTGACCCGAGCGTAGAGATCTATTTGATGGAGCGGGCTGAGCGCTACCCGGGAATCATCGTGGAGCGCAAAGCAATTCGTTCTTATCCGTACGGGAACCTTGCTGCGCACCTGCTTGGCTACGTCGGTGAGATCAACGAGAAGGAGCTTGTTGAGCGAGGTGGAAAACTGCCCGGATCAGAGAGTCCTGCTACCACAGCTCCGAGTGCTTCAGCACCTACTACTACCGCAGGCACGGGTTCCGCCAAAGGCAGCACAGCAAGCGACTCTGGGGCGCGGGTAACGGATTACCGGCTCGGTGACTCAATCGGTAAGGGTGGAGTGGAGCGCTCCTACGAAGCAGACCTTCGAGCCGTTCCGGGGGAGCGGACAATTGAGGTCAACGCAAAGGGCGATTTAGTCGATGTGCTTTCTTTGGAGTCCCCAGTGGTGGGCGACGATATTTGGCTGACTATCGACATTGACCTGCAGGCCCATGCTGAGCGACTGCTTGCGGCAAAGATCCAAGACTTGCGAGGCCGCAGGGACAAGCAAAACAACCGCCTCAACGCACCGCAAGGCTCTGTCGTCATCGAAGACCCGCAGAACGGTCAGATTCTGGCCATGGCTTCCTACCCCGACTACGACCCGAGTGTCACTGTCAACGGCATATCTCAGGAGCAATGGGCAGCATTCAACGATCCCAACAGCGGGCTTCCGTTAGTCAACTGGGCACTTCAAGGGGCTTACGCTCCTGGTTCGACGTTCAAGCTGTATACCGCCTTTGCGGGCTATAACTCGGGGTACTTGAACGGCGGGACCGAGGTGGTCAACGATCCGGGCGTCTATACCATCGAGAATTGCAAGGGTGACAAGTGCGAGGTCCGAAACGCCGGTTCAACTCCCCACGGAACCGTCAACATGGCTAGAGCGCTCACGGTTTCCTCTGACGTGTACTTCTACAAACTCGCCGACAAGTTCTGGAATCTCACTGACCAATATGGTCCAACCCCCATTCAAGATGCAGCCGCAGAGTTCGGCCTTGGCTCAAAGACTGAAATACCACTTGCCGGAGAAAACCCTGGACGCCTTCCAACTCCTGCAAGTCGCAAGGCTGCATTCGAGGCCCGCCCAGACTTGTTTATGACTGGTGACTGGAGATCCGGAGACAACATCAACACATCTATCGGTCAAGGGGATGTGCTTGCAACCCCTCTTCAACTCGTGAACAGCTATGCGACATTTGCTAATGGCGGAACTAGGTATCAGCCACAGATCGTGACCAAGGTGACTCGTCCACGCGATCTGACGTTGCCGGCCAATGACCCAGCGAATTACGAACTCATCCGACAAGTTGAGCCCGTAGTTCAGGGCACTGTTCAGATTCAGCCAGACCAATACGGCAAGATTTATGACGGTCTTCTGGGCGTGACTCAAAGCGCGTACGGAACGGCGGCTGCTTCGTGGCAGGCCTCTAAAACCGCTTGGCCAATGGCCGGCAAGACCGGCACTGCTCAGGTTTCCAAGAAGGCCGATACGTCGTTGTTTGCGGCTTGGGGTCCTGCCGGCACCGGCGTTCCGGCGCAATACGCGATCTCGGTGGTGATCCCCGAGTCTGGGTTCGGCGGTGAAGTAGCTGCTCCATTAGCCTTTCGGATCATGGCGCCGCTGTCGTTTGGAGCTCTCCTGCCTGCATGCCCGACTTCAGATCAGGACGCCTGCGCGGCAGCCGCAGAACAGGCAGCCTCCGCTAGTGGAAATGACGTCACATCGGGTGCGCCGGACTGATGCAGCAACTTCGCGTTGATAGGCAAAGCCCCTCTGGGTTTCGCGGCCGAGATGTGTCGTCGGCATGGAAGCACATCGACATCGTGTTGTTGGTTGCTACTGGCCTGATCCTGCTCTTTGGGCTTGTGATGGTCTATAGCGCCACTCGACGGTTTCCTGGTGGTACCGGAATCCTTCTTCGTCAAGCACTCTTTGTTGTTATCGGTATCGTCGCAATGGCTGGCGTATCGCTCGTGGATTACCGCCGCATCGCCGACTGGTGGCAAATCATTTATGGCTTATCAATGCTGGTATTGGCCGGGGTGCTCTCGCCATTGGGGTCGCTCGGTGCGTTCGGAACCAAGGGCTGGTACGCATTTGGCCCCGTCGTCTTTCAACCGGTTGAAATCGCCAAGCTCGGCACAGTTCTTGCCGTTGCTGCATACCTAGGTTCAGCAGAGCGAGTTGACCTTCGTCGCCTTGCAACAGCGCTGCTTCTTTTTGGAGTTCCCATGGGACTCACGATGCTGCAGCCGGATCTGGGGTCTGCATTGGTTTTCATTGTGGTTGGTATGGGGATGCTGGTGGTGGGCGGAGTGCGGGTTCGACACCTTGCGGTTCTAGTGATTCTTGGCGTTGTTGCAGTGTTCGGTATTTTGCAGAGCAGTGCCCTTGATCAATACCAGAAGGATCGTCTGACTGCGTTTGCGAACCCAGACGGCGTCTCGGCCAAGGCCCGGTACAACATTGATCAAGCCCAAACGGCGATTTCTTCGGGTGGCTTGACCGGGTATGGCCTAGGAAAGGGGCCCTCAACTCGATTGGGCTACGTGCCAGCGCAGCAGACTGACTTCATCTTTACAGTGGCAGGCGAAGAGTTCGGATTTGTTGGATCGGGACTACTTCTCATTCTTTTTGCAATCGTGATCTGGCGTATCTGGAGGGCCGCCCAACTAGCGGCTGATTCGATGGGAACTCTGCTTTGTATTGGCGTGATGTCGATGTTCCTTTTCCATATTTTTGAAAACGTAGGCATGAATCTCGGGATTATGCCCGTTACGGGGATCCCCTTGCCGCTGGTCTCTCAGGGCGGATCCGCAGTAGTCGCCTCATGTATTGCACTGGGCTTAGTGCAGTCAGTTCACATGCACCGCTACTCCTAGGCGTCTAGAAAATCCCTTGATCCGAAGCGGGAATCGGCCTGCCACGCTGCGACCTCACAGCTGACGGTAGAGTAGAGGGATCATGTCCGCACTTCAGGTTGAATTCACTCAGAATTTGGTCGGTATCAGCAGCTTTTCTCAGAGATTTCTTGCCACGCTCTTTCGCCTTGTGGGTGAAGCATCGCTCGTATTCTCTAAAAAAGTTCTGCGCAGCAACCCTGAGCCCGAAAATCCGGGTGTTGTTGCGTCAAGCGGTTCAAGTGCTGCCCCGCTGAAGTTCGACATGGTGCATATCTCGCAGTATCTCAGCAATCACGAGAACCAAAGGTTTGAGTCTTTCCAGACCGAGAACCTGTCAGACCCAACAAGCTCGTTGAGTAGACCGTTGGAACCCATTCATATTAACGAACGACAGCCTGACGCAGGGCGTAGTGCCAATGCGAAAGCCGTCGCCACACGTGAGCGCAATGGCGCCATGAGAGGAGTGTCCCATGTCGGACACCGAATCGAGTTCACCAGAAGCACCGCAGGTAGCCACTCCGCAGGTAGCTGCGCCGCCCGCAGCGGCTCCGCAGGCCGGGTCACCGCCTGTCGCCGCACCAGCGGTGAGAAAGCCCCAAATCGGGGATTCGATGCCAGCGCCAAAAGTACCTTCCCCAGTAGGTTCAGTAGCAGTCACTCCCGCTAACCCCTCGGGCCAAGCAGACGCAGCCTCGGCTGCGCCCAAACGCAAAAGACGTCGCGGACGCGGTGGCGGCGGTGGCGGCGGTGCAGGAACTTCCGCTGGCGCTTCTGATCAGCACTCAACCAGTCAGGATGGCCAAGCCGGCCAGAAGCAGGGTGCTCAGGGCGGTCAGCGTCAGGGCGGCCAGAAGCAGGGTGCTCAGGGCGGTCAGCGTCAGGGCGGCCAGAAGCAGGGTGGTCAGGGCGGT
>CAEZYU010000027.1_pt1 | contig 21662 bp, 19 predicted proteins | sample 7265681 | NCBI WGS metagenome assembly CAEZYU01 (sample SAMEA6813940, study PRJEB35770) | freshwater metagenome | biome: Freshwater; feature: Freshwater reservoir; material: water | place: Czech Republic | collected 2017-04-14 | depth 30m m | reverse complement strand
AGTATTTCAGCTCAAAACAACCAAGACGAAGCAGTGCCAAGTCCAATGTCGGCATACGGCTAACGGACCAACCCCGAGCGAGTCGGTCGATGACCTCGGTGAGTTCAACCCGGTGCTGCTCCACACCTAACACGAGCTTTTCCGTATAAGAGTCTGGAACTAACACTTGTGAGTCCAAAACATCTTGGGCGGGAAGCGCCTTGATCTCTGCCTCATAGAGCAGATGGAAGGCTCTCTCTCGGGCCTCGTGGCGCCCTCCTGCTACCGAACGCAATGGAGGGTGTACGCGAACTTCGATTTGCTCCACCAAGGTATCGGCGTCGACCACTGAATCGATCACTGATTGACTCACTACTGCTTCGGGTTGTGCGTCACCCGAGGAATCCTCTGTGCCGCCGGTTGCGCTCACGCTCGAGAGATGAACTCGCCGGAGCGTGTATCGACTTTGATGCGCTCTCCGGGTTGAATGAACAACGGAACCTGCACTACTAGGCCGGTCTCGAGTGTTGCGGGTTTCTTTGCCCCAGAGACTCGATCCCCTTTTTCTCCAGGCTCGGTCTCTGCCACATTGAGTTCAACTGATGCTGCGAGTTCGATGCCGATGATCTCATCCTGATACATCATGAGCTGCGCCATAGAGGTATCGACCATATAGAGCGCTGTATCACCGAGGGTTGCACTGGGAACATTCAATTGGTCATAGGTGCTGTTGTCCATGAACACGTAGTCGCCGCCATCGCGGTACAACAACTGCATCTCTCTCTTGTCGATGATGGCCCGCTCCATCTTCTCGCCTGCGCGAAAGGTGCGTTCAACAACCGCTCCGTTTCGGACATTACGAAGCGTGGTTCTGACGAACGCGCCGCCCTTGCCGGGCTTGACGTGTTGAAACTCGACGATCTGAAAGAGGCCGTCGTCAAGATCGATCGACATTCCATTCTTAAAATCAGAGGTTGATATTTGTGCCATGGTGCGCTGTGCGTCCGTTCTACAGAGAGGGGTTCTTCGGTGCCAATGTCAGACGATCGCAGCCGCCATCGGTAACCAGCAGCGTGTCCTCAATGCGAACACCGCCAAACTCTGGCAAGTACACGCCAGGCTCGACGGTCACTACATGGCCGGGCCTGAGGATAGCAGTGGAGCGACTAGAGACTCGCGGCTCTTCATGAATATCAAGGCCGACTCCGTGCCCCGTTGAATGCAAGAAGGCCTCTTCAAGTCCAGCCTCGGCAATGACCTGCCGACATGCTGCATCAACCTCGGCGGCGCTCACGCCCGGGTAGATGGCTTCAACTCCAGCCTGCTGAGACGCAAGCACGACATCGAGCATGTTCTGCCGATCAGGGCCAACATCTCCAACGGCGACAGTGCGGGTCATGTCTGAGTGATAGCCATCAATCAGTGCGCCAAAGTCAATCACCACCAAGTCGCCCTCGCGAATCTGTCGCGAGGAAGGGTGATGGTGTGGCTTCGCCCCGTTTGGCCCGGATGCAACGATGGTCTCAAAGCTCAGATCGGCCGCTCCGAGTGTGCGCATCCTTGCGTCCAACTCAAGACCAAATTCCACTTCAGTTGGACCTTCGCCTAAGCGAGGCCGAACCTGCAAAAGAGCCTCATCTGCAATGGCGCAAGCGGCGCGGATCCGTGCGGCCTCACCTGCATCTTTAATAAGTCGTAACTCCTCGATGACTCCATGTGTGGCAGTGATCTCGCCGGTCGTAAATAGCTCTGACTGCCATCTTTGTTGCGCTGCCCAAGTCACGGACTGTGCCTCGAGGCCTAGCGAATCGACACCTGCATGTAGTGCCGCTTCCGCAATCACCGAGTCGGGGTCCGCTGCGACGATCTCGATACGCAGATCTACCCCAGCGGCTGCGATCTCGGCAACTGACTGATCACGGTAGCGGCCGTCACTCACAAAGAGCAGCTCCCCCTGAGTCACGAGTAATACCCCTGCCGACCCTGTGAATCCGGTCAGGTAACGAAGGTTGGTCAGATTGGTAACGACTAGTCCATCTAAACCGTCTCGCTGCATCCTGGATTGAAGACGCTGCGTGCGCTGGGTGAACTCCATCGGCGGAAACATGTCGGCAGGCAGATTCTCTATAAAGTTTTCGGTGACAGCCATGACTACACCCTATGACCTAGATCCCCACTGACCTAGAACCCCACTGACCTAGAACCCCACTGACCTAGAACCCCACTGACCTAGAGCTGGTACATCTCACGCGGCGGGTTGCGCAAAGCACAGTTCGGCCCTCAGACCAAGATGGTCTGACCCATTTGGCGCCAACCGCTCGAAGGAGTCCAAGCAGATGCCTGTCCCGAGCAAAATGTGATCAAGCCGCAGAAGAGTTGGGAAGGGTCCCGAAGCTGGCCAGGTTGTAGCGAACCCGGCGAACCCAACATCTTGCGCGTCTTTCAGCCGGGCTGCCTCTAACAACCTTCTGAATCGAATGTGGCCTTGGGTTGCGTTGAGATCGCCAGCAACAATTGTGTTGGGGTTTGACTGCTGGAGCAGACGAGTACTGAGCTCAAAATCGCTCCGCCAGCGAGGAATATCCCAGATCGAAGTGGGTGCATTGAAGTGGAGCGCGTAGAGCTCCACAGCAGAGTCTCCAAGCGCCAATTTCACTCGAACACCGGCGCCAGAGAGACCGAGATCTACAGGATGACTAAATGGGATGGAGCTCAGCACGGCGATGCCATGGCCATACGGTTCAACCCGTTCCCATCGGTAGCCATACGTGTCGAACGCACCAGCCTCTCGGAATGCGTCAGCGTGGGCTTGGGTGTACTCCAACAGGACCAACACCTGAGGGCGGGTAGCAAGCACCTTGTCTGCAGTGTTCAAAGGATCTTCGTTTCGATACCAAAGATTCTCCACGACCAAGGTAAAACTTGAGGCGGAAGGGTCACCCTTCAAGGCGTCCCAGCCCGAGAGCGCTGGCGCAGCAACTACGAAAAAGAGACACCAGCTCAGAGTTGCTCCGGCAACACTTAAACCAAAGGGAGATCTGAGCGTACGGCGAGTCTCACCTGAAGTGATGGCCGCTCCGAACGTTGCAACTGCGCAACTCACGAGCATCAGTTGAGCGTCCATTCCCGCCAATCCCATCATGCGGACACTCGACTCTTGTAGCGAGGAATATCGCAGCAGGAGTACCAGCGAACTAGCCAGCAGCGAAACCGCAACCATCCCCGCACCACAGAGCGCGACAACGCGCAGCCACGAGGATTTCACTCTGCTGCGGGGGTACTCGCCACGTCTTGTTGAGTGCGATGTAGCAGTTCGACTGCAGCACGCACTGCCATCGGATATCCAGCAGCACCAAGGCCCATAATGACTGCAGTCGCAACTGGGCTCACTACCGACACATGGCGCCAAGCTTCCCGTCTCTGCGGGTTCGACAAGTGCACCTCAACGATTGGAAAATTGCATGATGCCAACGCATCATGAATTGCCCAGGAGTAATGCGTGAAGGCGCCGGGATTGATGATGATTGCGGAGTGCACCGTACGCGCAGCAGCAATCGCATCCACGATTGTGCCCTCGTGATTGGACTGAACTGCTACCAAGTTCCATCCGTGGCTCTGTGCTTCTACCCTCGCTGCGCTCACATGGTCTTCAAGGGTATCCGCCCCATAAATCTCTGGCTCGCGAGACCCAAGTAACTGCAAGTTTGCCCCCGAGAGCAGCAGCAATGAACCTCTCGGTGATTCCGCCCTTGCGGTGTTCTGGTTGCTCATCTGCTCGCTCTCTCAACTCGTAGGCTGCTCAAAGCGCCTAGGCGCTCACACACAACTCTGTTCAGTATGACAGGACTGCTCAGTATGGCAGCAAGAGAACTGGCAAGAAGAGATACGGCAGTAGGGGAACTGGCTGCCAAGAGAACTGGCAGCAAGAGATATCGAACGGATAGGGCTTTGCTAACGATTCGTTAGGCAGTTGAACGCATCGAGTCAAACGCCTGGCGCATCAGAGTCGGGTCAACACCGCGAACGACTTCGACGCCCGCTTCCCCAAGCAACACAAAGGTGTAACCAGATTCCAGGACCTTTTTGTCACGGCCCATCAGCCCCATCAACCTGTCGATGTCACAATCTTGGGGAAGCCCTGTCTCGAGGCCGTAGCCCTGTACGACACGACGATGCTCTTCTACCTCGGCAGCATCAATTCGCCCCATCAGCAAGGCCAGTTCGGCGGCGTAAACCAAACCGATAGCAACCGCCTCGCCATGACGCAGTTTGTGATCCCCGTCTACCTCGAGCGCATGAGCCAGAGTGTGGCCGTAGTTCAACAGAGCCCGCTGTCCTGATTCGCGCTCATCGGACGCCACAATCTGTGCTTTGATTCGCACACAAGCTGCTACTCGCTCATCTAGGGCAAGGGCATCAAGAGTCCCGCCCCCTAGCCAGTGGTATTTCGCAAGCTCTCCTAGACCGCATTTCCACTCACGCTCTGGAAGGCTGCCAAGAAGGGCGGTGTCGCAGATCACCGCAGAGGGTTGCCAGTAGGTTCCGACGAGATTCTTACCCTGAGCCAGGTTGACTCCGGTTTTTCCACCAATGGCTGCGTCAATCTGACCGAGCAACGTCGTGGCCACGTGCACCACGTCAATCCCCCGGTGATACACCGATGCCGCAAACCCGGCAACATCGGTGACTAATCCTCCGCCGACACCAACGACGACGTCGTTACGAGTAAGCCCCCAGTTCGCGAACTGAGAGCAAAGTTCCTCAACGGTAGACATGGTCTTGTACTTCTCGCCCTGACCAATCAGAAACACTTGCGTTTCTCTGTCAGTCTCTACCTGAACAGGAATGCCTTCCTGGGTCACCACGGCAACACGCCTAGCACGATCTGGAATTTGGCTAGCTAGTTCTGCGCTTGCCCCGGAGCCAACTAGTACAGGACAGGATCGACCATCGGGAAAGTCAAGGAGAAGTTCGATCACCGAAGTTCCTCGACTACAGCCTCTGTCAGGGTCCGAGGATCTAACCCGTCAACATCAATGACGACGTCGGCCACACTGGCGTAGAGAGCAGTACGTTCTTCTGCAAGGCGGTGCAGTGCAAACTCGACATCTCCCGTTAAGAGCGGTCGTGAGGCTTCAGAATCACGCAAGCGTTCGACAAGATCCGGCACGCTAGCTCGCAGCCAGATGACCGTTGCTTGCGCCTTCAACATCATTCGGTTTGTTGGATCCAGAACAATTCCGCCGCCCGCAGCAATCACCACAGCAGGGCCAGCAAGCGCTTCGGCAAGAGCCTCGCACTCATATTGCCGAAACAGCGGCTCGCCTTGCTCTGCAAATATCTGGCTAGCCGGCGCGCCAAGGCGTTGTTCCACCACTAGGTCCAAGTCGACACAAGCACCAAGATTCAATTGCGAAGCGAGAAGTGGGCCAAGAGTGGACTTGCCAGACCCAGAGAGCCCAACTAGGCAAATATGAGAGTCGAAGAGCGCAGTCACACGACTAACACAGGCAGGCCGGCTAGCAACTGCGTAATTGCTGAGCGAAGGGGAATAGTTGAGCAGTCCCGAGCTTCTAAAAGAAGGGTGATCCCTTGGTCGCACTCGATGACAAGTGCCGAAGAATCTCTATGGATCTTTGTGTTCATTCGGAATCGAGCCTCGTCAGAATTCTGAGGCTCAACCGATGTCACTGAGTCCCATGACATCCGAAAACGAAGGTCGGCTGGACCAACAACCTCGAGACCAGCCCGAGTGAGCACAGCAGTACAGTTCTTTCGTTTCTTTGTCTGACCGGGATAGCCGCCGAGGTAGACCACGTCCTCGAGTTCAAGACCAGGAGAACTGTCTGCTGCTGGGACCTCATCTGCAGCCTCAGGCGATACTGCATCTTGCAGGCTCTCTCCTCGCTGCTGCTCTCCTTGTGGGGTCTCACCTGCGGAGAATTCTGGAACAAGATTCTCGGCTTGAGCAGTTTCGGCGACCAACAGTGTTTCGGCCTCGTCCGCCGCTTCTGCAAGGCGTGAGCGGTCGCGTACCACGGGAGGTGCAACCTGCAGCACAGGCTCGTATGGATTCGGCGTTGCGGGAGCCTCCTCTGTTGGTGACACCTCGCCCAGAACAGTTGGGGCATCCTCATGGCTTGAAGCGGCTTCTGCAATCGGCTCTAGGGCAGGCTCTGCATCTGACGCCGCAGCCGGTTTTGAAACAGTCCCAGCAGTCAGCGCTGAAACTACGGCGCTACAGAAGGATTCAGTCCAGCCTGCTCCAACTACGGTGCTGTCGTTCATAACGATCTCAACGTGAACCAAGCCGTCCTGAGGGTCGCCGAGTGCGTCCATGGCTTCCACCTCAGACAGGTCGAGCCAAACAGGGGTTGTCACCACGTCCGTTCGCTGGATACCAAGACCGAGCCCAGCAAGAACAAAAAGCGCATCTATGCGCGATTGCTCAGGGGGGTCAACCCATCCACGACAAGCAGCGTCGGGTGTTGGCTCATAAGCAGTGGACACATCACGAAGGTCATCACTCACGACTTTTTGAATTCCTCCGACAGAAACTTCCGGACCATTTGTTGCAACATCGCCTCTCAATGCTAGTTGCATTGAGCCCACGTGCGACTCTTCTGCAGTTGCCTGATCTCTAGCTAGCGCACGAACCAGCAAATGGCGCTCCGAAAAAACGAACTACCTCAGAAGGACCCTATGAATGAGATCGGACCGAGCGGGTCGTCTACATCGGCATCTAGGGCCAAATCTGCTCGGTCCTCAACACTGTCGTACCCCTGAGTCAGAGTGTCTGCGCCGAGGTGACCTTGCTCCGGGTCGGTGGTTGCAAGTTCAACGTCGACAATTGAGTTGGCAGCGCCGCTCGAAGCTTCCGCACTCGGTTCATCAAGGGCTGGGCTTGCGCTGAGCGCCGCGGCGATTGCCTCGGCCGCTTGAGGGCTGAGCGTTGACATCTGTCGAAAGACGTCTTCATCAGTTGCAGTAGGACTCTCAGATCGGCGAAGTTGCTCATCGGAGGTCGACTCTTGTTGCTCGTTCTGTTGCGATGGGAAGACAAGGTCATCCCACGCCGCAGCCGCTGTACCAAGTTCGGCAGGCTCATACGAGGCGTCAATGGAGCCTGAACTTGGGATTTCAGTCACGCGATGCCATGGATCAGAGGGATCATGATCGCTCAACCCAACGAGGTCGTCGATGGGAAAGTGCTCCGGAAATTGCTCGGGAAAGGCCGTGGGTGCTGGCTCGTAGGTTTCAACTTCTAGCTGTGGAGCTTCCGCACATTCCGCGGGGTTCACCACTTCGGCAAGGCCCTCTGCGACAAGATCTGTTAGGGCTGAGCAGACATCTAACTCGTCGGCGTCTACCCGCAGCAGAATCTCAGACACGGCCGAACTACCCCGAACTGCGACGAGTAAGGACCAGCGAAAGGAGTCCACAACAATCTCGGCAGAGGGTAGCTGAGCGACCAAGCGGATCTGATGGTGGGTCGATGGAAGTACCTTCTCAACTTCTACCCAACGTTCAAGTCTGAGCGCAGACTCTGTCAGGCAGGCTGCCAAGGACTCCGTGGCGTTTGTGCCGCTGCTGAGCTCTGATTCCTGAAGAGACAAAAACTCAAACTCCCCTCCTTGGCAGCGCAATAGCTCTAACAAGGCACTGCGAGCTGAGACCTCCGATGACCCTAGGAGTTGCCCGGCGATCAGCTGGCCCCCTGCCATCTCTACCCAGCCCGAAACACGATCTCCGGTCACAGAGAGGCGACCAACTCGAGAGGTGGAATCGAGCAGAGTTAGGACGTCCGCTAATGGAAAGCTGTCGATGGTCCCTTGTAACGGCACGTGGTGTCCTCCGGATAACTGCCGCATCTGCGACAAGCTGTACGGAGTACATCGGCAGGAACACCACAAATATTCAGCTTTTCTCTGACCTCATTTGGAACTCGCAGCTAGTACTGCCTGTGTCATGGCCTGAACAGGAGCGGTTTCACCGGTCCAGATCTCAAACGCAACGGCAGCTTGATGGATCAACATCGTCAGCCCGTTAGAAACGCGACATCCCCGATGCTCTGCAGCGCGCATCAATTCGGTCTGAGCCGGGTGATAAATAAGATCGGCTAGAACTTGGCCGGGATGAAGCAGGGAAGGGTCACACGGCATGCCTTGAGCGGTGGCAGTTCCCGCCATACCCACAGACGTTGCGTTTACGACCAACTCAGCGTGCTCAATCGAACGCTCGGTTGCTACTGTGCCTACGTTCCCTGCCAGAGCGGCTGCTGTTTCAGCCGAATCTCGTGTGCGGTTGACCACAAGAATCTCAGCAGCTCCTGCCTGCTGCAGAGCGAGAATCACGGATCGCGCGGCCCCGCCGGCGCCTAGGACTGCGCAGACCTTGCTTGCCGGATCAAGTCCAAAATCGGCGTTGATAGCTGCCAGAAAACCATCACCATCGGTGTTGTGGCCTTGAAGGCCTGCCTCGGAACGAGAGATGCAGTTCACGGCGTTCAGTAACCCTGCAGTCTCGGTCACGCTTTGCAGAGCCTCAATGACCGCAGCCTTATGCGGCATCGTGACGGACAGCCCAACGATCCCCAAGGCCTCCATGCCACGAACGGCATCAACAGCAGAACCTGTTGGAGTCGGAAAGGCAACGCAGGTCCAATCCATGCCTAAGGACCGAAACGCTGCGTTATGAATTGTCGGCGAGAGCGAATGGGAGACTGGATCGCCGATGACACCCACTACCTGAGTAGCGCCACTCGGATCAGGCACTTAGAAGACTCCTCTGGCTTGGGCGTCATCTTTAGCTCGTAGAAACTCCTTATAGGAATCAGTAAATAAGTGCTGTGGCGGATCGTTTGAGGTGAGCACGTAGTACTTCCACGAGCCCTCTGTTGGCTCAATCGCTGCCTCGAGCGAGGCCTTGCCTGGTAGCGATATCGGTGTGGGCGGGAGGCCTTTCACCTTGCGAGTGTTATACGCAGAATCGGAAGCAAGATCAGACTTAGACAGCGACCCGCTTGCTCTGTCGAGTCCGTACAGCACTGAAGCGTCGATACCTAGGGTTTCTGAATCATCAAGGCGGTTAGAGATCACTCGCGAGATCATGCCGCGTTCTTCTGCCGGAGCGCCCGTCTCTTTTTCTATGAGCGATGCAATCGTGATGAGTTCATAGGCTGACCGTCCTTGTAACGCCTGAGCCTTGTCATAGCCAAGGTCGTCAAGGACGGTTTCCATCTGAGTCGCCATGGTCTGAAGAATCACCTGAGGGGTAGCTGTCTCTTCGAACTCGTAGGTATCTGGAAAGAGCAACCCCTCCCAACTCGTCACATCATCGGGCTTGTACGAAGAGAGGATGTTTCCGGAGTCCAGAGTCTCTTGAAGCTGATCCGCAGTCACTGTTCCCATTTGGTCGGCAATTGCAACTAGCGCATCTTTCAGGCGAGTTCCCTCGGTGACTCGAACCACTTTGGCCTGAACGGGAACGGGCCCTGCGTCAAGCACTTCGATTGCCTGATCGAAGCTCGATGAGGTTCTGAAATCTACATACTCGCCGGCATTCCAAGGTCCTGCGTTCTTCCATCCGGCGTAGTACTTAAACATTCGTGCATCAGAGATAACCCCCTGATCTGCGAGAAGGGCAGCTATGGACGATGTCGTGGCGCCGGAGGGGACCACAAGCGACGGAAGGGCTCGACCTTGCTCTCCGGAGGGATTGATCTTCTGAGATGCCCAGAGCAGCAAGCTTCCCAGCATGATTCCGAGCAGCAGCAAACTGATTGCGCCAATGGCCAACAACTTGCGCCCACCGCTGCTTGGCGGCGGCAGCACCACATAGTCATCGTCTTGGGGACGCTGTGGCCGTTGGGGACGCTGGGAGCGCTGTTGTTGTTCGGAGCGCTGTGGTTGTTCGGAGCGTTGGGCCTGCTGTGGCCGCTGTGAGCGCCGCGGCTGTTGTGACTGCGGAGCACCCTGCTGATCGGTGACTATCGGCTGATCACCGGCTGGCTTTCTTGGCCTACGAACAACGGGCTTTACGCTCGCTGGGTCATACTCCTCGGGCGGGTTCACTGTTGGTCATCCTTCAACTTGTTTGCATTGACATCTGCTGAGAGCTCCGAAAGGCGAGAATCTAACCACCCTTGCAGGATGATCGAGGCTGCCACTGAGTCGACCATCTTTCGACGTTCTGCTGCACCTAGATTCATCTCTCGGAGCGATCTGTCTGCGGTTACCGTAGTAAATCGCTCGTCGTAGGTTTCAACTGGGACCGAAAGCACCCTGCGCAGGAGCTTGATCTCTGCCTGCGCCCGTCGAGCTGCGGGCCCGATAGATCCATCTAGCGAATACGGCATACCTACCACAACACACTCGGCCTCGGCCTCTGCGACTAGTGCCGCAATCTTTCGATGATCGCCGCTGCGATCCTTGCTTCGCGTCACAACCTGATACGGAACAGCGACCGTCCCTTCAGAGTTCGACAAAGCCACTCCGATGCGCACCGACCCCAGATCTAGTCCGAGGGTCCTCATCTCAACAATGAGCGAACTAGCTCAAGCGCCTCGGGGATGTGCTCCGGGTATCGACCCCCTGCAGCCGCCAGATCTGCCCCTTTTCCACCGCCGCCACCAACAAGTTTGACAGCGTCTGCAATCAACTCCGCAGCATGAAGTCCGCTGTCGGGGCTCACGGCTGCGACGAACGCAACTCCCTTGCCACCTGGGGATGCAGCTAGGACGACTGCAGTGATTCCAGGCTTGTCCCTGAGCGCTACAGCAAGGTCGCGAAGTTCTTCACGAGTCTCGGCGTCCACCTGAGCTACCACAAACCCACCAACCGCTCCTGCGAGCAACTCCTCTGACTGTCCGCCAGTGAGCTGCTGCCGAGCCGCCTTGAGATCATCCCGAAGCTTCTTATTCTCAGCGAGGCGCTTGTCGATGCCTTCCACTAGGCCATCCCCGGGCACACCAAGCAGCTCCGCTGCCTGATGCAGAACCTGATCTTGATCTCTGACTCTCGAGAGGGTCCCAAAACCTGTTACGGCCTCGAGTCGCCGGACGTTTGAGCCGATTGACCCTTCAGAGATGATCCTGATGAGCCCAATATTGCCAAGCGCTGTCACATGGGTTCCACCACACAACTCCACGCTGCTGTCGCCAGCCTGCAGAACACGAACACGCTCGCCGTACTTATCTCCAAAGAATGCCAATGCCCCAAGTTCGAGGGCTTCATCCATGGTGGTCTCAAAATGTCGGACAGCACCGTTTGACAGGACCTGAGTATTTGCCAGCAGTTCGATCTGTTCGAGTTGATCTGCAGTCACGGCACCGTGATGGGCAAAGTCGAATCGCAGCCGGTCTGCATCAACTGAGGAGCCCTGCTGCTTGACTTGTGGCCCTAGGACCTCGCGCAGCGCCCAGTGCAATAAGTGCGTAGCAGTATGGTTGCGTCGAATTGCTGAGCGGCGCTCATTGTCTATACGAGCAGTTACTTGATCCCCGACTTGAACCTGGCCTTCTACGACCTGAACCTCATGGCGGTGAAGCACCCCCGGAATGGCATAGGTAGTTCCAATGACATTGAGAACACCGGTGCCTGAGGTAATGACTCCAGTATCGCCTACCTGACCGCCTGACTCTGCGTAGAAGGGAGTCCGATCCAAGAACACTGCATCGCCAATTACGCCAATCACGATTGCCTCTGTAGAGACCTCGTCTCGACCTGTGAATATGGTTGGCCCAAAGGCTGCAAGCAGTGCTCTTTCAGCCTCGACCTGTTCACCAGTTGCAACACCAGTCTTCTTCCCTGCCGCACGGGAGCGCTCGCGCTGCTCGTTCATCGCTAGGTCAAACTCAGCGACATCAACCTCGAGCCCTTGGAGTTCGGCCATCTCACGAGTCACTTCGAGCGGAAACCCGAAGGTGTCGTGCAACTCAAACGCGACCCGACCATCAAGCTGGCCACCAGGGACAACTGAGGCAAGTTCGGAATCGAGCAGAACTGAGCCTCGGGCCAGAGTCTGACGAAAGTTCGACTCCTCGCGACCGATCATCTCTAGGAGTTGGTCTTTTTGGGATTCCAACTCCGGGTAGGCCTCTCCCATGATCTCGACGCAGCGCTCAACAAGTGGAGGCAACACCATCTTCTCGACGCCCAGCATGTATCCAAAACGAACTGCTCGGCGAATGATGCGACGCAGAACGTAGCCACGATCCTCGTTCGAAGGGATCACGCCATCCGATACCAAAAATGCTGCCGTGCGGGTGTGGTCTGCCAACAAGCGAAGTCCGATATCGGTAATTTCGGACTCGCCGAGCTGATGCGAGGTGACCTGTTCAGCGCGGGTCACTAAACCTGAAAGGACATCTGCGGTGTACAAGGAGGCACTGCCCTGTAGTACGGCAAGAATCCGCTCCATACCTGCACCCGTATCAACGTTGCGCGTCGGCAGATCGCTCAGTTCGCCGGATTCACCACGGAAATGCTGGGTGAACACCAGATTCCAGATCTCTACGAATCGGTTCTCTGCAAGTTCATTTGCCGGCCCGCCATCTGGTCCGTGCTCAGGCCCGAAATCGAAAAAGATCTCGGTTGAGGGTCCGCAGGGTCCAGTTTCGCCCATCTCCCAAAAATTATCTTTGTCGAGCCGCTGGATTCTCTTGGGATCCAGACCAACGACATCTGTCCAGATGCCCTCGGCTTCATCATCTGTGACATGGCACGTGACCCAGAGGCGATCCCCGTCGATGCCAAGAACCTCAGTCACAAACTCCCAAGCCCACGGAATCGCCTCGGCTTTGAAGTAATCACCGAAACTGAAGTTACCCAGCATTTCGAAAAAGGAAAGATGCCGCGGGGAACGTCCAATGGCCTCTAGATCATTGTGCTTACCGCCCGCTCGGACACACTTTTGTATCGAGACTGCGCGTGGCGGAGAGTACGGAGCTGGCTCTTCACCCAAGAAGTACGGCACAAAGGGCATCATCCCCGAGTTCGTGAACATCGGTGCCGATGGGTGGGTGGGAATGAGGCTCCCTGACCTGACCGACGTGTGGGCCCGGGCCACAAAGAAATCAGTCCAGGTGCGTCGAAGATCATTTGCGCTCAATGGGCGAGGCGGTGATGCAGACATGAAGGGCTCACACTATCGGGGCAAGCCACGTCGCAAACAGTCAGCGTGCAGAACGGGTCTCGGTAACTCTGCGGGCCGAAATGTCTACGACCTCTATCGGATACTCAGAAACAAGCGGACTGCGATATTGCTCGCGCAACTCTGACTCTCGATCCTGCATTGCCTCGCGTCCCTCTAATGCGGCTGCGAGTATCTGACGACCCACAGTTGTGGCCCGTTTCTGGGCGAGAACAACAAGGTGGTCAGGCTGCAGCGCGTCGAGTTGGGTTCGCACTTTTCGCTCAGCCCAAACCGTGCCAGAGGCACCAGCGATTACCCCGACGCTCAACCAAAACATCCGCCTCATGGCGCACCTCTTCCTGCTCCAGTGCCAACCATCGAGTTGGTGGCATCACCCTTGCTCCGCAAGCGCCTTGCGGCACGTCTCGTTCCCGATGCCAATGCGACGCTCTTAATCACCGGAGATGTCAACGCTCTGAAGGTGGCCTCGGTTGCAGAGTCGACCCGATCACCAATTGCTCCAGCCACCTCGAGTAGGTCATCGATCCGATCTACCTCCGAGCTTGCACGCTGCGCCTCGCTGCGAAGTTCCTGAACCGCAGGTACGGCCTCGGCAAGGAACAGTTCGGTAGCAGCGTTCAACGCTTGAACCGCTCGCAAAACACGTCCAGCGAGCACGGCAAGTGCCGCGGCACACGACAGGGCCAACACACCGCACAGAACGGACAGAAGATCTACAGCAGACATCAAGTCATAGTTTCGTCGCTCAGAGCGTTCGGGGTGGGGATATCTCCACGGCGCTGTCGCCAGCGAGCAGCTAATCGCTCTTCTACACCGTTGCTCGTCGGTTGGTAATAGGTCGAACCAGCAAGCTCCTCGGGCAGATATTGCTGATCAACCCATCCGCTCGGGTCACTGTGTGGGTAGAGGTAGTCGTTGCCGTGACCGAGTGTGCTCGCACCCATGTAATGCCCGTCTCGAAGGTGTGGCGGAACGTCTCCGGTAGCACCGGCTGCTACATCTGCTGTGGCTGCGATCAGGCCTTGGTATGCCGAGTTTGACTTGGGGGCGAGGGCTAGGTGCACGGTCGCTTGAGCAAGGTTGATACGCGCCTCGGGAAGTCCAACGAACTCCACTGCCTGAGCTGCAGCCTGCGCTATCAGAAGCGAAAATGGGTCGGCCATGCCGATGTCTTCACTCGCTGCAATCACGAGTCGTCGAGCTATGAACCGTGCGTCCTCCCCCGCTGTCAACATGCGCGCAAGCCAGTGCAGCGCAGCGTCAGGGTCCGACCCTCGAATAGATTTAATAAACGCAGAAATCACGTCGTAGTGATCATCTTTGCCATAACGCACAGCCGACGCACCAAGTGCACCTTCTGCGTCGAGCAGTACTACATGCACAATTTCACCCTTGTCGCACCTGCTAGCGGCAAGTGCGAGTGCTACTTCCAGACTCGTCAGGAGCTGTCGACCATCTCCGCCACAGCGATCCACTAGGTGATCTAGCGCCTCTACATCTGCCTCGGCATGCTCATGGGTCAGAGCCCGAGTTGCCAACTTGTGCAGCGCCTCCGAGTCGAGTCCGTGGAGTCGAAAGAGGGTGGAGCGGCTCATGAGAGGCGGGTTCACTTCGAAATAGGGGTTCTCGGTGGTTGCACCGATCAGCACCAGCAAGCCCGATTCGACACCTGGGAGCAACGCGTCCTGTTGGGACTTGGTGAAGCGATGAATCTCATCAAGAAACAAGATGGTGCCAACCCCGCGAGCTCCGAGGCGAAGTTGTGCTGATGCGGAAACCTCCCGGATGTCTTTCACCGTTGCGGTTACTGCCGAGAGCGGGACGAATTCCTTTGAGGATGCCTGAGCAATCAGCCGGGCAATCGTGGTCTTTCCCGTTCCGGGCGGACCCCACAAGATGATCGAACTCAACCGATCTGCGTCGACTAGAGCTCTCAGCGCTTGACCTGCTCCGAGAAGATGCTCCTGCCCGACGACCTCATCAAGGTTCCTTGGCCGCAGCCGATCCGCCATGGGTCCTACGGAGCTGAGGTGTTCTTGTGCCGCAGCTGAAAACAAGTCGTTGCCCGAGGCTGATGCCATCAGAGTGCAGCATCCAGACGAATCAGTTCATGGCGCAAGATGCCAAGCAAGGTAATAACGGTGAACTCCCGAACCTGGGTACGTCCCCCTGGCAACTGGAGAGTCTGGGTCGTCGCAGAGCCTGTTGTCTCTGGGTCACCGATCACAACTGCCACACAGACAGTCCCCGGGTTGTGGCCCTCTGCGCTGTCCGGTCCGGCAACTCCTGTTGCGGAAATCGCAACATCAGATCCGAGGAGTCGCTGCGCTCCTAGCGCCATCGCCAAAGCAGCAACCTCTGTGATCACGGGACCAGTCGGAACTTCGAGTAGATCAAACTTCACTTCCGAGGCGTAGGAAACAATCGAGCCACGCAACACGCTGCTCGCTCCAGCGATAGCGCTGAGCCGTGAGCCAATCATTCCCCCAGTCAGCGACTCAGCAACCCCAAGGGTGAGTCCTCGCTCTTTCAACATCTGCAACACGACCGACTCCATCGTGTCGTCGTCGACTCCGAAGACCAAGGAGCCGAGTAGGTCTCGGATAACAAGCTCCTCGTCTGCGAGAGCGGCCTCAACGGACGCAGGCGTCTCACCTTTTGCAGTGATGCGGACCTTCAGGCCTTCCATGCCAGAGGCCAAGAACGCAAGGGTTGGGTTACCGCTGCTATCAAGTTCGAGGATTCGATCGTGAAGAATCTCTGCGAGCGCCGACTCCGATTCCCCCCAGGTCCGGAGGGTTCGACTAGCAATAACAGCAGAAATTCCTGCACGCTGTTGCAGATCAGGAAGGATGGTTCCAGTCATCATCTCTTTCATTTCCCAAGGTACGCCCGGCACGGCGTAGATCACCTTGGGAGTCAACGAACCGTCATCCTCAGCCCATTCAACAGGACATAAAAGGCCAGGCGCAGTACCCGGCTGCTCTGCAATGAATCTTGCACCAACTGGCAGTTGAGCTTGGAGCAGATTGTTCATCGGCATCCGTCGGCCACGAGACTGAAACATCGCAACAATGCGCTCTTCCATCTGCTCGTCTGCAACGAGTGCTACGCCCATCACCTGAGCAATCGCCTCTCGAGTGATGTCGTCTTGGGTGGGCCCGAGGCCCCCGCAACAGATGACAGCGTCACTGCGACTGAGCGCAAGCGACAGCGTGGCGACCATCCGGTCGAGGTTGTCTCCAACCTTGGTCTGATACAAGGAATCAATCCCCACCAGAGCGAGTTGCTCGCCGATCCAAGATGAATTTGTATCTGTGATCTGCCCGAGGAGCAGTTCAGTTCCGATTGCAACTACTTCAGTGCGCATTGCCTTACGCTAACCGGCAGAATCCCCCTTCGCGGGTGCATCCATTGTCGAGGTCGACCGAGACCCAGCTGTGATGTACTGAGCAGCGCTGATCCAAGCGACTGCAACGCCTGCCCAAAGAAACCCGTTACCAATCCAACGAATATCGGTAGTTAACGGGAGTGCGACCCACGCAACTGCGTTGAACTGCAAGAAGGTCTTTAGTTTGGCAATCTTCGAGGCTTGAACTGCAAAGCCCTTGCGCCCCCAGTAGGAGCGAAATAGCGAAATAACCACTTCTCGAAGGGTGATGAGTACAACAGGAAGCCACCAGAAACGTCCTGCAAGCACCATTGCCCACAAGCCGCCAAGGGCTAGAACCTTGTCTGCGAGCGGATCAAGAAACGCCCCCGAACGCGTTGTGCCCTGTTTGCGAGCCAAGTAGCCATCAAGGCTGTCAGTTGTTGTAATGACTACCCAAAGCACAAAGAGCGCCCAGCTGGACTCCTGCCGTACGATCATCACGAATGCAACAGGCGCTAGTAGCAGTCTTGCAATCGTTATTGCGTTTGCAGGGGTGAGTAAAGCGCTCGGACCGAATGACCGTTCCGTCGGCGAGTCAGTCACTACGGGTTCCCCTGGGCCGAGCCGGTAGCGGCTCGGCAACAGATTGGGCGCTCCCCCCTTGAACAAGATCGGCAAACAGATCTGGTCCTTGAGCGTCTGTTACTAGGACCTGATGGAACTCCCCTACTGCGAGCAGTTCGTCAACGTTGATGATTCCGTCGATCTCTGGAGCCTCTGCAGAAGAACGAGCAATGCCCGGCTCATCCACGAGGACGGTCAGCACTTCACCGATCAACGAGTCGCGTACAGACGCAGAAATCTCATCTTGTAACTCTCGAAGCTCATCTAGGCGATCGTTCATCAGCTCAACTGGCACTCGCCTATCTAAGTCTGCAGCGTAGGTACCCTCTTCTGCGGAGTATGCAAAGAACCCACACCAGTCGAGTTGAGCGGCAGCAACAAAATCTAAGAGCTGATCGTGATCTGCCTCGGTCTCGCCAGGGTAACCAACTATAAAATTGGATCGAAAGGTGGACTTTGGTTGCAGGGTGCGGATCTGTTCGATCCGCCTGAGGTACTTCTCGCCTGAACCCCAGCGACGCATCCGCCGCACGAGAGGCGCAGAGACGTGCTGCAGGGAGAGATCAAAGTAAGGAACAGGGCTTGCGGCCATAAACTCGATCAATGGATCGGTCAGTTCCGAGGGATACAGGTACAACAATCGCACCCACTCGACTTGTTCAGACACGGCCTCAAGAAGGCTCAAGATGCGCTTCTCACCCACACCTTGGTCACGGCCGTAGGCTGCAAGGTCTTGAGCAATGAGCACAATCTCTCGGACCTGAAGCTGTTCCACCTCTTCCAAGATTGAATCGGCAGACCGGGAGCGCTGGGGGCCGCGAAATGAGGGAATCGCACAAAATCCGCAGGCTTTGTCGCAACCTTCTGCCACCTTGACATAAGCCCAAGGAGCCAAAGACTTTGGCCTTGGAAGGTTGAGCAAGTCGAGTGCAGGAACTGCCTCGGCGGAAGCGAGGAGGCTGCTGCGGCCCGGCTTCACACCAAGTTGAATAGGTACGCCAAATCCCGAAACAGCGTCTACTTCGGGAAGCGCCTGCGCAAGCTCATCGCCGTAGCGCTCTGCCATGCAGCCAGTAACGACTAGTTGAGAATCTTCGAGGCGGGTCTCGTCAAGCGCCAGGATTGTGGCGACACTCTCTTCTCGGGCCTCTTCGATAAAGGCACAAGTGTTCACCACCACAAGGTCGGCCTCTTCGGGGGAATCAGCCGGGAGTAGACCGTCTGCAAGCATGGTGAAGGTCAGCTTGTCTGAGTCGACTTGGTTCTTAGGGCAGCCGAGAGTCTCGACCCAAAATGAGCGTTGCACGGTCTTCAGAGACTAGTGGCGAGATAGGAACAAACGAGAACTAGCTCTGGAACTCAAGGCGCAACCCCTCGCAATGCCATTCGAATGCAAGAAGCCTGCCTGTGCCAGAGGAAGTGACATAGGCCGTGCGCATCTCAGGTCCGCCGAAGGCAATGTTTGTCACGAGGGGGTCATCGATTGCGAGGTGCTGAATCGACTCGCCGTTAGCCGACACCACCGTGATCCCACCGTGAACGAGCGTTCCGACACAGACGTTGCCCTCGATATCAACTGCGAGCGAGTCGAGCAGCTGATGTCCGGGCAAACCGGCAAGCAAATCTCCGTGCGGTGCGAGTAGGCCACCTCCTACCGCTATGCCTGGTTCTGGCAGATCCCATTGCCAGATCCGCCCCGTGTGGGTTTCGGCTACATACAACTTGTCACCCGAGGGTGACAGGCCAACACCATTTGGTGCCTCAAGGGGAAACAGGACCTCCTGAATCGATGATCCATCCGCCTTGGCGTAAAAAACTCCTGTGAGATCGGAACTTCGCTCTAGGCGCACACCATGGTCGGTGAACCAAAAGCCGCCATGCTTGTCGAACACCAAGTCATTCGGCGAGCGCAGGGGCCGTCCATCGCATTCGGTAAAGATGGTCTCGACCAGGCCGCTAGTTGGATCTACCCGCTGAATAGAACCGGAGCTCCACGAAGCTGGCACTGGTCCAGGCAGCAGAATCTCGCCGAGGTCAATATAAGAAAACGCACCGCCATTGTTCGTGATCCAGATCCACCCATCTGGGCCCACAGCTGCACCGTTCGGTCCGCCGGGAATGTTGGCAACGGTCTGCACCGTGCCATCAGAACAGACTCGCGTAAGCCGCTCCCCGGCTATCTCGACCACAAGTACCGAGCCGTCGTCACAGGCAACTGGACCCTCCGGGAATCGAAGGCCTGTAGCAAGAACTTTGGGGTCTCCTAAAGTGATCTGAGAAGTCATAGCTGCAGGCTAGCTGCGAGCGCTGACGGTCGGCTGCCCACAAACCACGGCCTAACCAACCGCTGCCTCAGTAACCGATGCCTCAGTAACCGATGCCCCAGTAACCCGAGTGGCTCAGTACCCCGAGTGTCTCAGAACACCGAGTGTCTCAGAACTCGCCGCGCTCGATCATGTCGTCGAGTTCCTCTGGGGACATCATGACTGTGCGAGCCTTCGATCCCTCTGATGGCCCCACTACCCCGCGCTGCTCAAGCAGATCCATCAGGCGTCCTGCTCTCGCGAAGCCCACCTTGAGCTTGCGCTGCAGCATAGAAGTCGAGCCAAGTCCGCTGCGAACAACAAGCTCCATGGCCTGATGCATCAGGTCGTCATCGTCGCCTGCAGTTCCTCCTGAGATTGACGAACCTCCGGACGGCGACTGATCATCGCCGGCGACTCCCTGCACGTAATGCTCTTCAGCTGCTGGTGCCTGCTTACGCCACTGATTGACGATGTTAGCGACCTCGGACTCTTCGACCCACGAGCCCTGAATGCGCTGCGCCGAGGAAGATGTGCCACCAAGCAACAACATGTCTCCCCTGCCGACGAGTCTCTCCGCACCGGTTTGGTCGAGGATGACCTTCGAGTCCATTGAGGATGCAACCGCAAAGGCCAAACGAGCTGGAATGTTGGCCTTAATGACCCCAGTGATGACATTTACAGACGGCCTCTGAGTAGCAATGACGAGGTGGATTCCTACTGCACGAGCCTTGGCTGCAATACGAGTGATGGACTCTTCCACCTCTCTTGACGCAACCATCATGAGGTCGGCAAGTTCGTCTACGACAACCAAGATGAACGGCATCCGCTTGAACTCGCGATCCTCGCCAAGCTGCTGCTGTAGGTCTCCACGATCGAAGGAGGCGTTGTAGCCCGTAATATCTCGGACGCCTACCTCGGACAGAAGGTCGTAGCGACGTTCCATCTCGTGCACTGCCCAGTTCAAGGCGTTCGCCGCCTTTTTAGGATTTGTCACCACCTGAGTCAGCAAATGAGGAATGCGGTTGTACTGCGTGAGCTCAACTTGCTTTGGATCGATCAATATCATCCGGACTTGATCGGGCGTGGAGCGCATCAAAATGGAAGTAATGATGGAGTTGATGCAGGAGGATTTACCGGCGCCGGTCTGCCCCGCAATCAACAAGTGAGGCATCGTCGCTAGGTTCATGAGCACAGAGGTACCGGAAATATCTCGACCAACGCCTACCTCTAACGGGTGAGTTGCACTGTGTGCTTCTTCAGAGGTGAGGATGTCTCCGAGATTCACTATCTGGCGATCCTTGTTTGGTACTTCAACCCCTATGGCCTGACGCCCTGGAATCGGCGCAAGGATACGAACATCTGGTGACGCCATGGCATAAGCGATGTCTTTATGCAGACTCGTCAGCCGTGCAACTTTGACCCCCACGCCTAGCTCAAGCTCATAACGAGTGACCGTAGGTCCGACCACCATGCCCACGAGACGAGTTTCGACTCCGTGCTCCGCAAGCGCCCCCTCGAGAACGCGGCCGCGCGCTTCGACTGCTTTCGTATCTACTGTTCGCTTGCCAGACAACGACAGCAGGTTCTTTGCCGGAAGACGCCACGGTGAAGCAGTTGCTGCTGGACCAAGCCCGAGTCCGAGTTGCTCGCCGCTGCTTGGCTCTGTAGAGGGTTCACTCGGAGGCGAGAAGGGCTTCGGCCCTGACACAACGACGGTCGGGCCTTCTTCATCTTTCTTCTTGGGGCGTGAACGCTTCTTCTTTTCAACTCCGCCTTCGTCTTGGTCATACAGGTTGAGATCCTGCTCTGCGGGAGCATCGAGACCCCGACCACTTCGATCGCTCTGATCGCGTGAGCCAAGGTTGAACAGGTCGCTGGCCCAACGGCCTGCGGATTCTGCCGCAGGCCGAACCCCTCGGAGCACAGACTGACCCATGAAGCTCAGCGACCACCCAGTCATCAGGCTCACCGAGAAAACGCCAAGAAGAACGAGCACGCAGACTGCGCCCCATCGCCCAAGCACCACAGCTATGGAACCTAGGAGCGCTCCAAGAAGGCCTCCACCATCTGAATAAGCGCCGAAGCCATCACTAGCAATTGATGCGCCCTCCTCGAAGAACAGGTCGAGCAGACCTGCCACAACGAGCACTGCGAGGACCGCACCAATAGCCTGAACACCCTTACTCGGCAGATGCCGCTGAGCGCTCGGATCGGCCTCATCCGCT